>ERZ794982.10-NODE-10-length-310739-cov-64.233575_pt1 | contig 310739 bp, 333 predicted proteins | sample MGYA00433071_ERZ794982 | MGnify/ENA primary metagenome ERZ794982 (study PRJEB30140, sample SAMN00862574) | bioreactor metagenome | study: EMG produced TPA metagenomics assembly of the Bioreactor inoculated with sediment Metagenome (bioreactor metagenome)...
TTTGTCGTTTTAATTCATTCTCTATGATATTAAAGACTTCTTTATCGGCTTGTTGCAAGGTTGCAGAGGTTATAAAGTTCATTGGTTTTTCTCCATTTTTTTTATAACTATAACCTTTTTAAAAAGATTAAACAATCTGAAAATTGCTATTTTTTAAGATTAGGATTTGGTTTTGTTACGGACAAAATGTTTGACAATAAAACTGGCTGCCATAAAAAGAATAAGTCCTACAAATACAAACAGAGCTATTTTGTCTAAATACATGAGTGACTCCTTGAGGTTAAGTATTACTTTTTATTATATACTATTTTTTCACCCTTGCTGTCAAAAAGAGGGTATTTTTTTTCATTCTTTTTCATTTTCTCCAAAATGGCTTCTTCTAAATCAATGTTATATGCCATACAAATTCGAAGTAAATAAACAGCAATATCTGCGATTTCTTCTTTTAAATGCTCTTTTTTATCTCCTGTTAGATGCTTGGATTGTTCAAAATCAAGCCACTGAAATATCTCAACAAGTTCAGCTGTCTCAACACTTAATGCCATGGCAAGATTTTTAGGGTTGTGGTGTTTATCCCAGTCACGCTCTTTGGAAAATGTTTGAATAACGGTTTGAATCTTTTGCATATCCATACTTTACTCCTTGATCTGTTCGAGTTTATCAAACTCTTTTTTAATGGCTTGTATATCTTCACATCCCACAGACACACGCAATAAATCAATCGGCAGTTGATGCTCTTTCAAAAAAGCTGCTCCTTGCTTTGATTTTATCATATCATAATGAGCCAAATAGACATACGGCATAAGCAGAGTAAACTCTGTACCCAAGCTGGGACCTTTTGCAAAATTCAATGTATCATACACCAAAGCAAAAGGCAAGGTAAACTCCAAAGAGATAAGCCCTCCATAGGCATTTTCATTTTTCATTAACTCTTCATAATATTGATGAGTTTTTCCTAAAGTTGGTGCATAAATTCGTTTGATGTAGGGTTTGTTTTGCAAATAATGTATGAGTTCTTTGGTGTTGGCATTAATTTGATTCATACGGCTTTCATACCCTCTTATTTCATACGCCAATCGTTGCAAATCTTCGATGTCGGGTTTATCACAATGTTTAAAAAACTCTTGATTCATATGTGATAGTTTTGAGTTTTCATTTAAAATCATCGCTCCCATAAGTACATCAGCATTGCCACAGGCAAATTTGGTTAATGATTCCACAAAAATATCAGCATAGGGTTTTAAGTCTAAATTGTATGGTGTTGCCAAAGTCGAATCCACGACCAAAGGAATATGATAGTGTCTGCACAATGCACTTAATCGTTTTAAATCTACCATTTGAACCAAAGGATTAGTAGGCACTTCAGTAATAATGGCTGAAATTTCAAAACCGTTTTGTATTAAGTAGTTTTCAAGTGCATCCAAATCATTAATATTGTAAAAGATTTTTGAGTTTTTAAAGTGATGTTGTACAATATTCATCGTATCCAAATACAACCAACCAAACTGTACCAAAATCGTACGCCCATGACACGCTTGTATGGCTTTTAAACCTTTTAAAACTCCATAAATTGCATTCATCCCTGAAGGAGCTAAACAGATGTTTTCTTTGGGTTGTTCATACGCGTCGCCTAACGTACTTACCACTGTATCGTATGCAGTGGTTACACTTTCATACTCTTCTTGTTGAAGTTGTGAGATAAGCTTGTGTTTATATAGATATCTTTGAGCAAATCGTGAAGAGAGGTTACAGCCCACATGCTGAATAAACGTCAATACTTTTTGCAATTGAGAGGTCTCGTTTAAAACTAAGATGACACCAAAAGGCTCATCAATTTTAAACGGATTGTGAATAAAATATTTTTCACTCACTATTTTAACCGCTTTTTTAGAACTTAACAGTACCACTTCATAACAACTTGGCACTTCATATTTTTTCTTTAAAAACTCAGCCATAAGTTTTAAATAGGGGTGCAATATAAATCTAGGGTAACCGCTTTTGATTTTTTCTTTGATTTGAGAAGTTTGTTCTTCATAGTCAATGACATCTTGCAGTGTTGGCATGGAAACTGAAACGGCATGAACATTATTTACAGGAAGTGTCTCCCCACACGCTATTGGCTTAAAAACGGTTGTTGACATCTATTTTAGTGCTTGTTTAATATCTTCAATTAAATCTTCTACATTTTCCAAACCAATGGAAAAACGAACCGTACTGTCACTGATACCAATGGCAGCTAACTCCTCTTTAGAGAAACTGGCATGCGAAATTTTAGCAGGAATTTCAACTCGAGAATCGGGACTTCCAAATGAACACTTCTCACCAAATATTTTGGTGTTTTCAATAAATTTTTCTGCCAACTCTACGCTTTTAAAATCAACGGTAAACACAGCAGGGATATACTTCATTTGCTCTTTTGCTAAAGCATACTGAGGATGATTTAGTAAGGCTGGAAAGTTGATTGACTCAATATAACTTTGTTGCTCTAAAAAATCGATAATCTCTAAGGCAATTTTTAAATGCTCTTCCATTCGTATTTTTAATGTAGGTAGACCTAAACTGATTAAAAAGACATCCATCGGATTTTGGCTTCTTCCATGGGCATTGGCATAATAGTGCAACTCTTTGGCTAACTCTTGAGTTTTTGCCACAATAGCACCTGCAACTACACTTCCATGTCCACTGATATACTTCGTCGTAGAAAACAAAGAAAAATCTGCTCCTAAATCCAATGGTTTTTGAGAAATAAATGTCGCCAAGGAATTATCTACTGCAAACAAAGCATGGTATTGTTTACATAATCTTGAAACCACTTTTAAATCAATTATTTTTAATCCTGGATTCGTAGGTGATTCGCATAATACTAAATCGATGGGATTATTTTTCAAAATATTTTCTAAGGTTTCATGTTCTAAAAAGTTAGCAAAATGAACAGTAATATTGTATTTGTCTTTGAATATTTTTAATAAACGAAAGGTTCCGCCATAACAATCGGCTTCAACTAAAATATGTGAATTGGCTTTTAAAACAGTTTCAAATAATAAAGCAACCGCTGCAATACCCGTGTGAGTACATACACATCCTGCAGCATTTTCTGCATGGGTAAAAAAGTTTTCTAAAACCTCTCGTGTGGGATTATCACTTCGGGTGTAATCATAGATTTTATCGCCATTTTGTTTTTTTAAATCAAAGGTTCCAGTGTTATAAATAGGAAAATGAGAAGGTGCATACGGATCTTTAATAGTAGAAAACTCTTGAAGATGAGCCAATGAAGTTTCAATATTGTTGTACATATAATTCCTAAAAAATTTTTAGGAATTATATCGTATTGGCAATTAGTTTATGATTTATATAATCACAACTTATTAATTGCAACCACATCCACCGCTTTTGTGCTCGTGATTGTGTTGTGGTTTAGATGCACCTGCTGTTGAACAAGCACTTACACCTGGAGGTGTTGTAGGTTGGATCTCAGCATTACTTGCTCCTCCATTGGCATTAACATTGTCAATTTGAGCAATTAAGTTTTCTGCTGCTCTCATATATCGTTTTCCTGATTGGCTTTGCGGATAGTGATACACGATTGGTTTACCTTCATCTCCACCTACTCGAATACCTGGCTCAATTGGGATGTTGGCTAAAACTTGTGTTCCATATGTTTTTGCTAATTCTTCACAGGTTCCTTGTCCAAAAATATCTGACTCAGTTTGGCAATTTGGACAAATAAATCCACTCATATTTTCAACAATTCCAGCAATGGGGATATGAAGTTTCTTGAACATATCTAAGCTTCTTCTTGAATCATCTAAGGCAACGTGTTGTGGTGTTGTTACGTTAACTCCCGCTGTTACAGGAACACTTTGGGCTAAAGTTAATTGAGCATCCCCCGTTCCTGGAGGCATATCGATAAATAAAATATCCAATTCTTCCCATAAAATATCACGTAAGAGTTGTTCAATGGCTTTCATAATCATAGCCCCTCTCCAAATCAGAGCTTGACCTTCATCCATCAGTGAACCCATAGACATTACATCTACCCCATACGCTTTAAATGGTTTGGCTTTATTTCCAACCACTTCAACTTCAAGTCCTTGTAAACCCATCATACGTGGAATATTTGGACCATAAATATCGGCATCTAAAATCCCTACTCGTTTTCCTTGCATTGCAGCTGCAACGGCTAAGTTTACTGTCGTAGTTGATTTTCCTACTCCACCTTTTCCTGAACTGACCATTACAAAGTTTTTAATTTGAGGAGCAACATTTTTACCGCTCATTGAATTGCTTTGTTGTTTGGGTGCTTCAGGTTTTTTTATTGCAACAGCAATATTGGTAAACCCTAGTTTTCCTAAACATGCTGTAATATCTGCTTTTAATTTGTTTTCAACATCTGCCGCACTTGAAGTAATTTCTAAATGAATAGCACAACTTTGTGCGTCAACGATTTCAACTTCTTTTACAAAACCAAAATCCATAATTGATTTTTGGAATCCCGGATATACTACCGATTGAAGTTCATTTTTAATATCAGAAACTGTTGCCATATTTCTTCCTTTTTATAAATTTTTCGTATTATAATTTAAATAGGATAATTTTTGTCTTAATTTAAACATTTAAATTAAAAAGTTTTTAAAATCAGTAAATTTTCTTTTACCAAAGAAGTATTATAATAAAAAAAGCCTTGCGTATGCAAGGCTTTTAACTATTTGCTTCCCATTGTAACAGGGTGGGCTTCAACGATTTGTTGAGTGATTTTGTATGAACAAAATTTGGGTCCACACATCGAACAAAACTCGGCTTCTTTAAATACATCTTGAGGAAGTGTTTCATCGTGATATTCTCTTGCTCTATCAGGGTCTAAGCACAATTCAAATTGTCGGTTCCAGTCAAATCCGTATCTGGCATCTGACATTTCATCGTCTCGTACTCGTGCATCTTTTCTTCCTCTGGCAATATCTGCTGAGTGCGCTGCAATTTTATACGCAATAATTCCTTCTCGAACATCTTTTGCATTGGGTAATCCTAAGTGCTCTTTGGGTGTTACATAACATAACATCGAAGCTCCATGCCAACCACCCACAGCTGCCCCAATTGCCGAACTGATATGGTCATATCCCGCAGCAATATCTGTTGTCAATGGTCCTAAAATATAAAACGGTGCTTCATGGCAATATTCTCGCTCAATTTTCATATTTCTTTCAACTTGATTTAAAGGTACGTGACCTGGTCCTTCAATCATCACTTGAACATCTTTTTCCCATGCTCGTAATGTTAATTCTCCTAAGATTTTTAACTCACTTAATTGGGCTTCATCTGAAGCATCCGCTAAACAACCGGGTCGTAAAGAATCTCCTAACGATAAAGAAACATCGTATTTTCTACAAATATCTAAGATATCATCGTACGCTTCGTAAAATGGATTTTCTTTGTGATAATGCATCATCCAAGAAGCCATCAAAGAACCTCCACGTGAAACGATTCCCATTTTTCGTTTTGCGACATGAGGCATAAATTGCAGTAAAAATCCTGCGTGTATCGTAAAGTAACTTACCCCTTGTTGCGCTTGTTTTTCAAGTGTTTTAAGCATCGCTTCAATCGTTAAATTATTGATATCGTTTCCACAATCATGAATGATTTGATAAATAGGCACTGTTCCTACGGGTACACTTGAGTGAGAAATTACCGCTTCTCGAATGGCATCAAGGTCACCACCCGTACTTAAATCCATAATCGTATCTGCACCGTATTTTAAACATACATCAACTTTTTCAATTTCGCCGTTAATATCACTTGCCAATGCCGATGATCCAATGTTGGCATTAATCTTACACATTGAAGCAATACCAATTGCCATTGGCACTAAATTTCTATGGTTTACATTTGCGGGAATAATCAATCGTCCTCGAGCAATTTCACTTCTTACTAACTCAACATCTAATTTTTCAATTTTTGCTACATATTCCATATCAGGTGTTATAATGCCTTTTTTGGCATAATACATTTGCGTTCTAACTTCATCATTTTTATGATTATCTAGCCAATCTCTCATACATAAATCCTAATCTAATTTTTCAAAAATTATAGCGAATTAAAATTAGAAAACCTTAATTATTAAAACTAAATTGTGTTTATTATCTTTATGGGTTTCATTTTGTATTATTTAAACCTAAAATAAACAAATTAACTTTTATACAGAGTAAAGATTAAGCTTATTTTTATTAAACTATGTAACTTTTTTACACAAAGGAGTGATATTGAGTGACATTACACTGGTAATGCTGTGTGCTGGGAGTTCTTCTCGGTTTGGACTGAAACCCAAAAAACAATGGTTAAGAACAGAACACACCCCTTTGTGGCTATTTGTAACAAAAAGATTATCTTCGTATTACTCTTTTGCAAATATTATTGTCGTATCTGCTGTAGAAGAGCTTAACTATATGCAAAACTTTGAAGACTCTTTTCTTTATGTCGCTGGAGGCAAAACTCGCCAACACTCCATGCAAAATGCACTTAAACACGTTACTACTCCGTATGTCATGATAAGTGATGTTGCTCGAACGTGTGTTCCACAAACGGTTATTGAAAATTTAATTGCTCAAAAAGGGAATGCCGATTGCATTGTTCCTTACTTAAATGTGAGTGATACCGTGGTGTATGAAACACAAACCATCAATCGTGAAACCGTAAAACTGATACAAACCCCTCAGCTTTCATTGACTTCTGTCCTCAAAGATGCCTTAAATACGCCTCTTGAATACACAGATGACAGTTCAGCCATTAAAGCTTTGGGAGGAACTGTTGTATACGTACAAGGCAGCAATGAATCAAAAAAACTCACTTTTGAAACCGATTTAAAAGAGATGCGTTGTTTAAAGCCACCTGCGTTAACTCACTTTACTGGCACAGGGTTTGATATCCATCCGTTTGAAGAGGGAAAACCTATGGTTTTAGGTGGTGTACAAATCGATGTGCCTTATGGGTTTAAAGCTCATAGCGACGGTGATGTATTGATTCATTCGGTTATTGATGCGTTGCTAGGGGCTTGCGGAGCAGGTGATATTGGAGAGTTTTTCCCTGATACCAATGAAGCGTATAAAAACATTGACTCAAAAAAGTTGTTGAGTACTATTGTTGAGTTTATTGCCCATGTGGGCTATGAAATTGTTAATATTGATGTCACCATTATTGCTCAACAACCCAAAATCAATCCCTATAAGCAACACATCAAAGCCTCACTGGCTTCTTTGTTACACATTGAAAAACCTTTTGTAAATATTAAAGCTACCACGGCTGAAAAACTGGGCTTTATTGGACGAAAAGAAGGGGTAGCCGTACAAAGTATTGCTGCATTAAATTATTATAACTGGAAAGCATTATGAACATATTAATTATTGAAACTGACGTTTATTTGGCACAAAAAGTGGTCTCACGACTCCTTGATGATGGACATTCCTGTGTCTATGTTGAAACAGCGGATGCCATTCCAACAGCGGATAACAACTTTGATATTGTATTGCTTTCTACTTCCATGCCAGGTATTAACAGTGCGGAAATCATCAAACGCTTTTCAGACTCTATTTTCATTTTGTTGGTTTCATATATCAGCGATGAAACAGTAACTGACCCCATTAAAAGTGGGGCAAAAGATTATATTATTAAGCCATTTATTATGGATGAACTCTTACGAAAAATTTATCACTTTCGAGATTGTCGACAACTTAAACGAGAACTGAGCACCATGAAAAGCTATTTGGAATTTATTTTTAGAGATTTGGATATGCCCAAAACGAATCTCTTTTTTGAGCTGCCGTTACTTGTCGAAACAAACTCTCAGATGTGTGTGGATAAAATTGCCTTTGACTTTGCATTTAAATTAAATACTACGATTAAATTTATCTCCTTATCAAAAGACAATTGGCAAAAAGAGATACAAAACAGTACCAAAGAGTTACTCTACTTAACCGATTATCATACCCTTAAAAAAACCTCTAAAGATATTGTCAATACATTAATTGAAGATAAAAAATGTATTATTTGTTCATTGGAAAATGAAAACGATTTCCCTTACCATAAAGGAGAATTGAAGAAAAACGATGTCGTGGTTATCAATGATAATATTATGACCATTAACGACTATGTTAAACTTATGGTAGTCTCATTTCAAAATAAATATCCCGACACGGAACTTTCCAAAAAATTAGGAATTTCAAGAAAATCATTGTGGGAAAAACGAAAAAAACTTAATATCGAAAAGAAAAAATAAGGAACACACTTTGCGAAAACTATTTTTAACTGTTTTTTATACAGGCAATAGCCCCATAGCTCCGGGAACAGTAGGAAGCTTATTGGCACTTATTTTAGGCTTGGGCTTATTACAATATATTTCTGACTCAAATCTTTTTATGCTCTCTATTTTAATCACCGTTATTGCCGTTAAACAAATCAATATCTATGAAAAAGAGGTCGGCGCACACGATGGTAAAGAAATCGTCATTGATGAACTTGCAGGAATGTGGTTGGCATTAAGTATTTGTAATATCACCAATGAGAATATGATCTACTTAGCCCCCTTAGCCTTTATCTACTTCCGACTTTTCGATATTTGGAAGCCTTCCATTATTGGACGAATTGACAAAAATGTAGAGGGTGGTTGGGGCGTTATGGGCGATGATTTGGTTGCAGGAATTGCTGCAGGTGTTGCTGCTAGTGCCACTTATCAGGGTCTTATTTATTTTTCAATAATATAAAAATTAGTCAGTCATTTAGACTGACTAAACTCCTTCCTAATTTTCACTCTCTGTCTCGATTTTAATTAGCTATCTACGTATATTTATTTTACTTTCATAGCGAAACAAGTAAAATAAATTTATATTACTAAAATGTAGTCACAAAGGAACATCATGAGATTTTTTAATAGTATATCTTTATATATCTATAAACTTATAGTTTTAATTTTTTTATTTCCAATAGGTGGTATATTAATAATCTCAACATTTGGTAATAATATTATTGGTAGTTTTTTCTTTGGCAGTTTATTGCTTTTGCTATCCATAATTAAGTTTAATGAACTTCTAAAAGACCCAGATTTTGACTTTAATACATTTGTTTTAGTTATTCTAATTATACCGATTATTATTGACTTCGTATTTAAAGCAAATTATTTAAATTTTCATTTTTTTGATAATATAGATTTTACGTACAACGTTTTAAAGAACTATATATATTTATTTTTTGATAACTATTTAAGTTAAATATTTATAAATATGAATCAATTAGACATAGAATTAAAAGAGTTTTATATACAAGGTATAACCTTGTTTATCATAATAAAATATTTTATTTCTCAATTATTACATTATCTTTATCTTGATTATATACTTATCATAATATATTTTACAAAATATTTGTCAAATAAAGCTTACTTGATTTTGAAAATAGCTAGTTATGTTTAGATTCAAGGCAGAAGGGAATTTTAGTGAAGGAGCTTACTAAAGTAAGTGACTGAGCTACAATTCATCTTCGAACAACGAAGATGAATATAAATAGCTGTTTTAGTAAATTATTTTACTATCTTAGCAAACTCTTTGAAGATATATTTACTTTCATGCGGCCCTGGACTGGCTTCTGGGTGATGTTGCACAGAAAAGACGGGTTTATTATGATATTTTACCCCTTCAATCGTATTATCAAATAAATTTATATGCGTAACTTCTGCAATATCTTTGATACTGTCTGGAACATTATAGTTGTGATTTTGTGCTGTAATTTCTACTATTTTAGTTACAGGATTGGCTACTGGATGGTTACCACCGTGTTGACCAAATTTGAGTTTATAGGTGTCGTGCCCATGTGCAATTGAAAGCATTTGGTGACCTAAACAAATTCCAAACATGGGGATATTTTTGTCAATGAGTTTTTGCACTTGAGCTTTCTCATTTTTCAGTGTTAAAGGATCACCTGGTCCATTGGATAGAAAAATACCACCAATCTCTCCTGCTTCAAAACGTGCAATTAAATCATCTGCTTTAAAATTTGAGGGGATGACTTCAACTTCAAGCCCTGATTCTACTAACTCATTTAAAATATTTCTTTTGACCCCAAAATCCAATACCACTACTTTTTTATCGCTCATTACGGCTTTGTTATATTGCATTTTTATATGATTCCAAGCTCCTGATTTATGAATATAGGCCTCTTTGGTTGAGACTTGTTCAATGTAGTTAATCTCTTCAATTCTTGGGCTTTGTGAAAGTGTTTTTGCCAATTCTTCTTTTGATGAAATTTCAGTTGATGCAATCATCATCATAGAACCTTCATCTCTTAACATTTTGGTTAAGTATCGTGTATCAATATCACAAATTCCTAAAACACCATACTCTTTTAATAAAGCATCTAAATCACCTTGCGCTCTAAAATTTGAGTATTCATGATGATAGTTTCGAACCAATACCCCTTTGCAATGAGCTTTGGTACTTTCCATATCGTCTTTGTTGACACCCACGTTTCCAATTTCTGGCATAGTAAATGTGATAAATTGTCCTGCATAACTCGGATCAGTAATAATTTCTTGATATCCAGTTAATGAAGTATTAAATACGATTTCTCCAACACTTGTTCCTGTTGCACCAAATGAATTCGCTTCCAGAAATGTTCCATTTTCTAAATATATCCATACCTTTTGCATATTACATCAATCCTCTTTTAATTAGTTCTTCTTCATACAGTCTTTGATAGACCAAATCGTACTCTTCTGTTCCGGGTATTAATTTTCGTTTATAATTTTTAATCTTTTTAAATACGGTTTCATCTGCTTCTTCAAATCCTTTAATAAATTCATCAATAGAAGCAAATATGACGTTTTTGACTTGATTATCTGAAACGGTGTAATGAATAAAATCTTCTTCCCATAAATAGTCTAAAATTTTGTGTGCAATATCTGAAAATCTGTCTTCATTGTTTAAAATCACACCCGCTTCATTTGCCATTCGTTTTTTTGCCATCCAAAAAAGTTGTCGATAATCGGCATTATAAAACTCTATACTCTCTTCTTGACTTCGAAGCATTTCATCAACTTTTTCGTCTAAATCCAATTCTCTTTCGATGTCTTCATCTAAAATTCGCTCTACCTCTTTGGCAATACTCTCTTTGGTTTTTCTAATTTCAACAAATGGACAATTGACCAAGTCTCTTGAAATTCTTCTTGAAATATAGGGTGTATGATGCAATTTCATTTTCATTTGTTTATCCTCTTATTATAGTATCGGCTCTCTCTGGAGAGGTTGAAATAATTCCCACTTTCACACCTGTTACTTCTTCTATGGTTTTGATATACTCTTTCGCATTTTGTGGCAGTTGCTCGAACTCTCGAATACCCACAACACTCTCCCACCCAGCAATCTCTTTATAGACAGCTTTAGCTTCTTCTAAATGTGTTGGAACATAGTTGATGATTTCTCCATTGACTTCATATGCTACGCACACTTTAATGGTTTTAAAGCCATCCAAAACGTCCAGTTTCATCAAAGCCAATTGGTCACAACCGTTGAGTCTTGAAGCATGTTTCACTGCAACCGCATCAAACCAACCACATCGTCTTTTTCTTCCTGTAGTTGTACCAAACTCTTTTCCAACGCTCGCCATGGTATCCCCATCAACACCAAAATCTTCACTTGGAAATGGTCCATTACCTACTCGTGTACAATACGCTTTTGTAATTCCTGTTACAATTCCAATGTCTTTTGGGTTGATCCCTAATCCTGTACATGCTCCTGCACTTACTGTACTAGAAGAGGTTACATAAGGGTATGTTCCATGGTCGATATCAAGCATGGTTCCTTGCGCACCTTCTAAAAGAATCTTTTTATTCTCATCTAAGGCTTTCCACACCATATTTGTCGTATTGGTAATAAATGGTGTTAATTTTTCACTGTATGCTGACAACTCTTCTAAAAGCGCTTCTTTGTTGGGTGTTTCAATGGCTAATACATCAAAAATTGCTCTGTTTTGTTCAAAGTACTCAATGATTTTATCGCATAAGTTACTTGGGTTAACCAACTCACCTACTCTAAATCCTACTCGATTGATTTTATCTGAATACGAAGGCCCAATTCCTTTTCCTGTTGTACCAATGGCTTTATCGCCTTTAAGTCTCTCTTTGGCTTGATCAATTAAGGCATGATAAGGCAAGTTTAAGTGAGCTTTGTCTGAAATGTACAATCGTCCTTCAAGGTTTTCAAATTGGCTCATCTCTTTGATGATAGATTCAGGTGATAAAACAACCCCATTTCCAATGATATTAACCGCTTTTGGATTTAAAATTCCCGATGGCACTAAGTGTAAGGCATATCTTACCCCATCAACCCAAATGGTATGACCCGCATTGTGTCCACCTTGACTTCTGCATACCACATCATACTTTTGGGCAAGCATATCTACGATTTTTCCTTTGCCCTCATCGCCCCACTGAATTCCTACAATTACATCTGCTTTCATTTTAATCCTCTAAAACTTTTAATAAATTATCCGTATATAAGGCAAACCCTAACGAGTTCATTCCTTCACTTTTATAACTTCCCCCATTACAAAGCGTTAAATTCTTCTCAATTACTCTGTAATAAATGTCATCATAATATTTCATGCAACCATAATACAAAGGTGCAATCACAATATTCTCATACTCAATATTTGAAACCACATCCAATAGTTTTTCCAATTCACTTTTGATTGAAATGGGTGCAATGGCAATGGCTTCTTGCAAATTTTGACTGCTTTTAACCTTGATTAAGGCGTTAAGCCAAGCAATATTTAAATCAAACAGTGTTGCAATCTCACCGTTTTTAAACAGTTCAATATCAAGGTTTAATTCGTTGCATACCAACTTTGGAATATTGATATTACTGATTTGCATAATTGGCGCAATAGTAAGTCTATTTAACACGGTTGCCGTTAAATTAATAATATCCCCAATATTGTTGTGGTTAATCCATTCACATCCGATTTGATAATCTTCAGAGGAAGGATACGTAAACACAGGTTGAATATAAAACCATTTTTTATGGCTTGTTGTTCGACCCAATCGTTTTGTAATGATTCGCACGACATCCAAAGTTGAGTCGGCTCTAAGGGCAACTTGTTCATTTTGTTCATCAAAAAAAGTAATGAGTTTTCTATCATTTTCAATACTTTGATGTTGCGAATAAGAAAAGTTAGGTGTAATCACCTCTTCAAAGCCATTGCTGTATAAAATCTCGCTGACTTTGTTCTCTAGGTTTCTTTTCTTTTTTGCCGTTTTTCCAAAATATAGCCGACTTCCTTTTGGAATTTCGTGTTCAAAAATCATTACTCTCCTTTGAACATAGTTTGTGCAAATATTTTGTTTGCTGTTCCGTCAAATGCTCGAACACCTAACTCATCTAAAGCTAACTCAATGGCATTGACTGCCCATGAAGCTTCAAAATCTTCCACCAATCCCATGTGATTGATTCTGAAAATTTTACCCGCTAAGTGGTCTTGACCACCTGCTATGTTGACATTAAATTTATTCTTCAAAATTTTTCTTATTGCACTTGATTGTTCTGTATAAATTGTTGTCATTGCCTTCGCAGGAGTTTTAGGGTAAATCTCCATTCCAATGGCTTTTAAAGCCTCTTGCGTTGCTTTTGCCCGTAATGCTGTTTTGGCATACAAGTTATCAAAACCATCTTCTTTGATTTTTTCTAAAATGGCCCCTAAACCAATAATCAACGTCGTTGCCGCTGTCCAAGCTGTAGTGTTGGTTCGTTGTTTTTTAATTTCTGTGGCTAAATTAAAATAATATCCCTTAGCGTGTGATTCAATTTTTGCAACGGCATCATTTGATAAACCAATCATCGCTAAACCAGGAGGTAACATCAACGCTTTTTGACTTCCTGTAATTACTGCATCCAAATGGGTCGTATCAATTTTTTCTACCCCAATAGCAGTGATTCCATCTGCAACGATGGTAATATTTTTATTAATTTTTTTAACTTCTGCAGCAATTTGTTCAACAGGATGTCTTAACCCTCCTGCACTTTCACAAATTTGAATAAAAATCGCATCGATGCTCTCATCATTTTTCACGGCATCAACAACCGCTTCTACACTAACAGGTGTATTCCATTCATTTTTAATTTCTGTGTAATCAATTTTAAACGCTGCACATATTTTTCCAAATCTCTCACCAAATTTTCCTGAGTTAATGGTCAATGCTTTTTTATGCGTTAAATTCGTTACACAAGCTTCCATGGCTCCTGTACCGCTAGAAGCTAACATAACCACTTCTGGCATATTAAAAGTTTCTAATAATAATTCTCTGGTATTTTTAAAGATTGCTTCAAACTCTTCAGTTCTGTGATGAATCGTAACATCAGCCATCGCCTTTCTTACAAATTCAGGTACTGGAGTTGGACCTGGCGTTAATAGCATACAATATCCTTATTTCATTAGTCTTTAGTAAAACGGGATATTTTATCGAAATGTTGATTATGAAAAGTTTAAAAGGAAAATTGAGAGTGGTGAGAAGTGACGAGAGATTGTCTTGTTACTCGTTACTTATCACTTGTTACTATTTTTTAAATATACTCAACGCCTTTAGCGCCAGTTTCGATTTGTCCAATGATGTAGCCATCGGTATTGGCAAGCACGGCATCGACATCTTTTGGATTAACCACTAAAATCATTCCTACACCCATATTGAATGTTCGGAACATCTCATCTTGTTCAACATGTTTGCTCATAAATTCAAAAATGGGAAGAACTCGAATCGCATCTCGAGTAATTACGGCTTTTAAATTATCCGGTAAAACTCGAGGTAAGTTTTCAGTAATTCCTCCTCCTGTAATATGGGCTAATGCATTGATTTTATCTTTGTTGGCTTTGAACTCTTTGACATAAATTCGTGTGGGTTCAAGTAAAACATCGATTAATTTTCTTCCGTGAAAATCGTCTTCAAATTTCATTCCCAATTTTTCAATTAAGAGTTTTCTAACCAGTGAAAAACCATTTGAGTGAACACCTGAACTTGGTAACGCAATCAAAGTATCACCCGCAGCAATTCTTTCCACTCGGTTTAACTCTGATTTTTCTGCAATTCCTACACAAAATCCTGCTAAGTCGAAATCACCTTCTTTGTACATTCCTGGCATTTCAGCCGTTTCACCACCCACTAAGGCACACTCACTTCGAATACACCCCTGGGCAATCCCAGCTACAACTTGTGTTGCTTCTTCCACATTCAGTTTTGCGGTGGCATAATAGTCTAAGAAGAAAAGAGGCTCTCCAAAATTACACAATAAATCATTGGTACACATAGCAACCAAATCAATCCCAACTGTATCAAATTTTTGTGAATCAATTGCCAATTTAAGCTTGGTACCCACACCGTCTGTTCCTGATAAAATCACAGGTTCTTTGTACCCTTTTGGAAGTTCAAATGCCCCAGCAAATGAACCAATTCCTCCCAAAACACCTGGTATCATAGTAGATTTTACAAGCGGTTTGATGTTTTCTACAAACGAATTTCCTGCATCAATATCTACCCCTGCATCTTTATAGCTTACTGTCGCCATTTCATCCCTTTTTTGTTGCAAATATTCATCTTGACTTTAAAATTACGTATAAAATTTTGTGCTAACCGAATATTTTTATATACTTTAAAATTTTTTGGGTATTATAACGAAAATTTAATAAAAGATAAGGACTTTAACCATGTCAAGCATAGAAAATAAACATTTTGCTTTTAATGAAATGATGACGCACATTCCTTTGTGTACGCATAAAGAACCCGAAAATATTTTAGTTGTGGGAAGCGTTGATGAAGAGTTTAAAAAAGAGGTTGCAAAACACAAAGTAACCGTAGAATATGGTGATACTTCGATTATCACTTCAAAAAATGAAAAAAATATTGATGTAATTATTTTAGCTTCGGGAAATTTAGATGAATTGTTATTGGCCAATATTCAAAAAGTTTTAAAAGACGATGGTATTTTAGCCTTTGTAAGTGAAAGTTTTAACAGCGATGAAGCCAAGTTAAAAGCAGATTTGACTTTAGTAGGAAGCCAATTTTGGATTGCAATGCCTTATAAATTCAACCATACAACCGCGATTTTAGCTTCTAAAAAATATCACCCAACAGCGGATATTGTTTTACAAGTGTCTGACCTTTTAGATGATGTGAATTATTACAGCACAGAAGTACACCATGCTTCATTTGTATTTCCATCGTATATCCACAGAAAACTCACTGGAATTGCAAAACGATAATTTAAGAATTTAATTGATTGATTTATTGTACAATTGCGTATGAAAAATAGAACATTTACACACGCAATTGCTTTAACAGGAGGAATTGCAACGGGCAAAAGCACCGTTTGCAGCCTCTTGAGACTTCACGGATTTCTCACCATAGATGCCGATAAAATTGCTCATAAACTTTTAGATGAACACCATAAAGTCATTGCTTCGATGTTTGGTGAACACTATGTTCAAGAAGGAAAAGTTTTACGTAAAGAGTTAGGGAAAATCATTTTTTCAAACGAAGAAGCCAAACTTAAACTTGAAGCATTTATTCATCCTTTAATCAAAGAAGAGATTGAAAAAGAGGCTGCGATTTTTGAAGCACAAGCCAAGCCTTATTTCATCGATATTCCTCTGTTTTTTGAGAAAATGCACTACCCCATTGAAAGAAGTGTTGTCGTTTATACCCCAAAATCTTTGCAAATAGAACGACTCATGAAGCGAGACAATATCAGTGAAGAAGAAGCCCTTTTAAAGATTTCCAATCAAATGGATATTGAGAAGAAAAAAGAGTTAGCCACATTTATCATTGATAATTCAAGTAGCTTAAAAAACTTACAAAACGAGGTTGAAAACCTAAAGGAAAAACTATTATGACTTACGCTAAATACAGTGCCAGTGGCAATGATTTTGTCATTTTCCACACCTTTATAGAAAAAGATTATTCCTCCCTTGCCATTGAATTATGCAACAGAACTCAAGGCATTGGAGCAGATGGATTGATTGTTTTAGTTCCGCATGAAAGCTATGATTTTAAATGGCTATTTTACAACAGCGATGGAAGTGTTGCCTCTATGTGCGGTAATGGAACACGAGCATGTGCCCATTATGCGTACACTCATGGATTAGCCTCAAAACAGATGACGTTTTTAACAGGCGCAGGGACAATTGAATGTAACGTTGAAAATGACGTTGTACAAACCCAATTAACCCCACCAAAAATTATCAACGAAAGCTTTGAAGAAGAGAGTTTCACGTGGTTTTTATGTGATACAGGTGTTCCTCACTTGGTTGCAATAGTTGATGACTTGAATGTATACAATAAAGAATTGGCTCGAAATTTACGTTTAAAATACAATGCCAATGTAAATTTTGCTAAAATAGAAGATAAAAAAATTTATGTAAGAACGTATGAACGTGGCGTTGAGGATGAAACGTTGGCGTGTGGAACAGGTATGGCAGCGTGTTTTTTAAGAGCCAATTTATTGGGTCTTGTTGATGACACAGCATATGTGTATCCCAAAAGCAACGAAGAACTCACCTTAAGTAAACATCAAGAGACCCTTTTATTTAAAGGCTCAGTTAAACATATTTTTACAACAATCCTATAATAAATTAAACCAAAAGGAAAATCATGGAATTTAGTGCCCCATTAAAATCTGACTCAATCAAAATTATGCTTTTAGGAAGCGGTGAATTAGGAAAAGAAGTTGTCATAGAAGCTCAACGATTGGGAATCGAAACCGTTGCGGTGGACAGTTACAACAATGCTCCTGCACAACTTGTTGCCAATAAATCATATACAATTAATATGAAAAATAAAAACGAATTACTCGATGTAATAAGAAGAGAAAATCCTACGTATATTTTACCTGAAGTAGAAGCGATTAATATTCAAGCCCTGTTTGATGCACAAAATGAAGGATTTCATGTTATTCCAAATGCCGATGCTGTAAATAAAACAATGAACAGAAAAAATATTCGAGAGTTCGCTGCTGTAGAATTAGGACTTCCTACAAGTAAATATGAATTTGTTACAACATTTGAAGCCTTACAAGTTGCGGCTTCAAAAATTGGTTTTCCTTGTGTTATCAAACCTGTCATGAGCAGTTCAGGGCATGGACAAAGTGTCGCAAGAACGGCCGATGACTTACAAAAGTCTTGGGAAATGGCAAAAGAAGCCAGAGGAGATGCCAGTGAACTTATCGTGGAAGAGTTTATCACATTTGATTATGAAATCACAATGTTAACAGCCAGACACGAAACACAAACTGTATTTTGTGAACCTATTGGGCACATTCAAAAAGACGGGGATTATATCTTCTCTTGGCAACCTATGGATATGAGCGAAATTGCTAAAGCAAAATCACAAGAGATTGCTAAAAAAGTTACCGATGGTTTAGGTGGACGAGGAATTTTTGGGGTTGAATTATTTGTCAAAGGAGACGATGTTTATTTCAGTGAAGTAAGCCCACGACCACATGATACAGGAATGGTGACGATGATTACACAAAGTCAAAGTGAATTTGCTTTACACGTACGAGCTGTATTAGGATTGCCTTTGGATTATGTGGATTATGGATGTGGTGCAAGTGCCGCGTATAAAGCAAAAGAAGATACATTTAATCCCATTATTGATATTAAAAGTGCTGCGTTTACACAAAACTCATTTGTAAGAGTTTTTGGAAAACCACAAAGTCATGTAGGAAGAAGAATGGCAGTAGCTCTGACTTTTGATAAACAAAGCAGTCAAGTGGCGTTAGACAAAGCCAAAGAGTTAATTAAAGAATTTAGCGACAAATAACATCTAATATTAAATTAATTTAAGTTGTCATATAATGTGTGACATTTAGACAACGAGGAGTTTTTATGAAAAAAGTTTTACTCTCAACAGCTTCTGCACTTTTTGCCGTTTCTGTTTTATTTACAGGATGTTCAACAAAAGAAGAATCCATTCAAGTCGATATGACCTATGTAGATCCAGAATTTCAAGGCGCACCCAAATGGGTCATGGTTCCCGAAGTTACAGGATTTGTAGCTGAAGTAGGAAGCGCACCCAAAAATGCAGCCGACGACAAAAGCTTCCAGCGAGCTGAAGCCATGGCAAATGCCAGAGACAATTTAGCGCGACAAATCAGCATTAATGTTGACAATATGTTTAAATCATTTAAAGCAGCCACAGGAAGTGGTACCGATGCAACATTTGATCGTTCAAGTGAAACCGTATCGAAACAAATTGCTTCTCAAACACTCAATAACACGGTGGTAAAAGATACGTGGATCAGCCGAAATGGTAACCTTTATGTCTTAATGGCTATTGATACCAATTCGGTCATTGCAACAACAGAAGAAGCGATTAAAACATCATTTAAAAATGATAAAGCGTTATACCAAAAATTCTTAGCCGCAAAAGCTCAAGATGAACTCGCACAAGAGTTAGAAAAACTCAACAAAGAATAATAGGCATTTTTGCCTATTATACAAAGGCTACTTATGAAAAAAAATCTTTTTTTTATACTTTTTATCTCTGCCATTTTTCTTCACGCGAACAATTTTCAAGACTATTTAAAGCGACAAAATCAAGCCTTTGATACCTATAAATCAACATTTGAAAAAGAGTTTGAAGCTTATAAAACAGCGTATGATAAAAGTTTAGAGAGTTATAAAAAAGAGATTTTAACCATCTGGCCAACAGCAGAGATTTCTACCAAACATAAATTTATCCAATACAATGCAGATTACAGCTCTAAAAAATCCATTGATTATGAAAAAGAGAATATTGAAATTGAAGTAGTAGCAAAAGATGAACAAGAGGCCCGCAATAAAATCCAAATTGCTCTAAAAGATTTGGTCGAAGAAGACGTTAAAAATGCCTATGAAAAAGACCAACTTGAATATAAAATCAATGAAATATTAAAACAAACACCTGAAGTCCAATCCAAAGAAAAACTCATCGGTGATGTTCTTTCACAAGAAGAAAAAAAGAACTTTATGGAAGTCGCAAAGCAAGAACCGTTGGTCACCACTGCTTATGAGAATAAAACCATTTACAAACTCAATGTCAAACTTCCCAATGAAGCCTTGATAAAAAAAGCCCAACAATTCAAACAAAGTGTTGATGTGTACTCTTCAAAAAATGACATCAATAAAGAGTTGGTTTATGCCGTAATTCATTCGGAAAGTTCATTTAACCCAATGGCACGTTCTCATATTCCTGCATTTGGATTGATGCAAATTGTTCCACAAAGCGCTGGCGTAGATACGTATCAATTCTTATACGGAGAGAAAAAACTTTTAAGTGCCGATTATTTGTACAATCCTAGCAATAACATCAAAATAGGTTCTACGTATTTACACATTGTCTATTTTAACTATCTGCGACATATCCATAACCCACTAAGCCGACTTTACTGTTCCATTGCTGCATATAACACCGGAGCTGGAAATGTGGCACGAAGTTTTGTAAGAAGCAATAATATTAAAAAAGCCAGCAAAAAAATCAATACCATGACTCCCGAGGAAGTCTATAAACATTTGATGCGAAATTTGCCTTATAATGAAACCAAACACTACTTACAAAAAGTCAATGACCGACGTTTTGTCTATTTAAAACTCATTGAAGACAATACGCTATGAAACTCTTGTTTGTATTCTTTACTTTAGCTTGTTTATCATGGTCAAACGACTATAACTCTTGGCTAAAAAAAGAACAACAGCAATTTGCTTCATTTAAAAAAAGCCATGACGAAGCCTTTAGCGACGCTATAAAACAAGAGTGGGAAGCTTTTGAAACGAGTTATACTCTTCCTTTTTATGCCACCCCTAAACCAAGTGAACTGCCTCGTTTGGAAGAGGAGTCCAAATTGGATACTTCTTTATTGGAAAATTCTGCTTTGGTCAATGTCAAAATTTCACTCCCTAAAAAAGAACACGTTTTTCCTAAAACACCTCTGCCTTTTGTGAAAAAAGAGGATGCTTCTTTTAAAGAGGTTACGGTGGATTTTTATTCTCATACTATCTCTGTAAGCTATAATCCTCATATCGCTTTTTTACTCACTTCGGTTTCCAAAGAGGGCATTGCAAATTTTTGGGAACGTTTTAGTAAAGTAGATAATCAGCATTTAATCACTCAAATTCAATTTATTGTAGAAGAGTATGGACTCAATGATTGGGCGAGTTATTTGTTTGTCCATAAAATTGGTATGCAAATCTACGGTTTAGAAAATATGGCAAATCTTTTTGCATGGTATGTTTTGACTCAAATGAATTATGATGTCAAAATTGGCTACACCCAACACCATATCTATTTATTGGCACATATGCAACATAAGTTATTTCAAGTCGCTTTTTTAAACCATCAAGGCACTCAATATTATCTCTTACACCCAACCGGAAGCATACGAATGCAGCAAACCATTTACACCTATAATGCGCATCATCCTAAAGCACAAAAAAGTCTCTCATTTGAATTTAAAAAACCTTTGTTGTTTAACACTCATTATGCCCATAAAGCACTGCACTTTAAATACAATAATCAAGTACATACCATTGAAAGCCAATACAGCATAGATTTGGTTGAATTTTATAAAACATTTCCCCAATCGGATTATCCCATCTATTTTAATGCAAATAACTCCTCTTTTTTGCACCAAAGTTTATTGCCTTCTTTAAAACCTTTTATCGAAAATAAAACCGAACTTGAGGCTGTTAATATTTTGTTACGGTTTGTGCAAACTGCTTTTGCCTATCAAACCGACAAAGAACAATTTAATTATGAAAAAGTCTTTTTCCCAGAAGAAACTCTCTTTTATCCCTATTCTGATTGTGAAGACAGAACCATTTTATTTGCCTTTTTAGTGAAACATCTTTTACATCTCAATGTTATTGCGTTACGATATCACGATCATATGATTGCTGCTGTTGAGTTTTCAACCCAACCCAAACTTGATGGCATTGTTCATAACAATCGTTACTACACCTTTGCTGATCCGACTTATGTCAATGCCAATATTGGGATGCAAATCCCCAAATATCAGCATCAAAGTTATGATGTTATTGAATAAAGGATAAGCCATCTATTTAATTGATGCTCACGTCATCTCCAACGATGAACTCATGGAATACATTTATACCAATAGGCAAGAAAACTATTATGCTTCATACGATTTTTCACCCCAATTTTATGTGGATTTATGTAAAAAAGGATTTATTTCAACCTCTTGTATGGATACTAAAAACGAGCAGATATTACTGCCTGAAATGCAGTTTGAATATGCCGTTTTACACTTTGAAAATCTGCATATTTCTCAAAAAGTTCAAAAACTTCTTAAAAAAGCACCCTATGCCTTTACGTGCAATAGACATTTTGAAGAGGTTTTAAATGCTCTTGAAACCTACCATTTGAACAATTGGCTTTGGGGAAAATATCGCCAAATGATACTGCTTCTAAAAGAACAAATACATGAAAACTTTGAGTTACTCAGTTTTGAAGTGTGTGACGCACAAAGTAACCAGTTAATTGCCGGTGAGATTGGTTACCGTATTGGTCATGTGTATACCAGTTTAAGTGGCTTTTGTAACAAAGAAAAAACGTATAACAATTGGGGCAAACTCCAACTGGTGTTGCTGGGGCAATATCTTCAAACCCAAAAATATGACTTTTGGAATTTAGGTCATGCGTGTTTGCCCTACAAAATTGATTTGGGGGCAAACGTATACGCACGAAGCGAGTTTTTAAACTTGTGGCATAAAAGCACTCAAAGCGTTTGAATTTCAGATACAATAGTTTTACAAAAAGGATACCCATGCATTGTGAAATCTCTCTTGAAACCAAAATTGATGTTGCGGTTGAAACTCTTTTTGAGTTCCATAAAAATCCCACAAATTTACCTCTTATTACTCCTAAAAATATTCACGTGAGTTTGTTAAAAATTCCTGAACCTTTTGAAGAAAAAGGCGTTGTTGCATTAACCATCACCAAATGGGGTATAACTCAACAATGGGAAGTAGAACTTAACCGTGTTGTTTTCCCTACTCTCATACGCGATGTGGCTCTTAAAAGCCCCTTTAAAGAGTTTGTGCATGACCATATCTTTAAAGAACTCACCCCAACCTCATCCCTATTGTGTGATAAAATCAGTATCACGTTGCCCTTTGCCCCATTGAGTTATCTTGTTTTACCTTTAATCAAACGAGATATACTATCAATGTTCAAATATCGACACAAAACAACCAAAAGAGTCCTTGAAGCTATTGCTTAAGATAAATTAAATTTTTATTTGTATGCTTTAATTAAATAAATGCTAGAATATTTCTCAAGGGCACCATTAAAAATTAGAACACCTATAAACGCCAAAGGAGTGTTTCTAGGTTAAAGAGTTTTAAAGTAGGACTACTTTAGTAATTCAAGTTAAAACTCTTTAAGATAGGAATACTCATTTGTCGCCCCAAGGGTAGTACATTAAGGCACAATCTTTTAAAAAAAAGAGTCTCGAATTAGCTACGGCTAGTCCTTTACCTCTTTTTTTTAAAACCTTATACCTTACTGTACTATTTATAGGCATTCTAATTTTTAGTGGTACCCTTAATTAAATACTTAGGACGTTCCAATGAAAAGAGCTTTTCTTTTTTTAGTTTTTTTATTTTTCGTACCTACGTTTGTTTTTGCTCAAATGAGTCTGTTGCAAACGATTAAAGAGAATAATCTTTTAAAAGTGTGTGTGTGGACAGAATATTATGGCATCTCTTATTTGGATGAACGCACGCAAAAACTCATTGGTATTGACAGCGATTTAGCCGTTCAATTAGCGTATGATTTAAAAGTCAACCTTGAATTTGTACCCAGTTCTTTTGCTACTCTTATTAACGATATTACAACAAATCAATGTCATATTGCGATGTTTGCCATTGGCAATACGGCCCAAAGACGAGAACATTTACGATTTACCACACCTCATTTGCACAGCGATATTTATGCCATTGCGACAAAGTCCAACCAACGTATTGCTCATTGGGACGATATTGATAAAAAAGGGGTCGTAGTTGCTGTGGCAAAAGGGACTTACCATGAGCCTGTTATGAAAGAAAAACTCAAACACGCCACTCTTTTGGTGGTCAACAGTATGCACGCACGAGAACAAGAAGTACAAGCCGGTCGTGCGGATGTTTTTATGACGGATTATCCTTTTGCCAAACGAATGTTAGCCAAAACATCTTGGGCAAAATTAATAGCACCCACCTCTACGTATCATATCACCCCTTATGCGTGGGCAATGAAACATGCCGATGATCAATTTTATTATGAAGTTGAACGTTTTATTCAACGCATTAAACAAGATGGTCGTCTTTTAAAAGCTGCTCAAGACAACTCTCTTGAACCTATCATACAACTGCATTAATAAAGAGTTCACTTGAATATAGCTAAACTCAAAGGGATCAGCAAACTTATTATTATCACGTTTTTTATTATTGTTACGCTTATTGGTGGAGTGATGACATCGTTGTCAATTTTAAAAGAGGAAGCCGTCAATGCCAATATTCGTATGGTTAAACTTCAAGCCGATACTTTTTCTGAAAATTTAAGCCAAACCATCAATACCTTGGATTTGCTTTTTAACTCTTTATCCTCATTTCTTGAGCTTAAACCCAGTTCTGCTCTTTTAGATGAACAATTTATGACCATTCTTAAAAACAATCCTCATATTCGTTCTATTAATCTTTTAGAAAACAATCGAGTCATTGTCAGTTCAAATGCCAATAACATCAATGCCATTATCCCGTTAAACGATTTTTATCCAAAGCCTTTTTTTAATCAAGCCATTTTACAAGTGGGAACCGTTTTTATAGGACGAGATTTGGATGAGATTAATCCCAACGAAACTGCAAAGAAAAACAGACACAATCAACCCAGTTTTATCCCTATTATTAAAAAAATCCAACAAAACAATAAAACCTATCATATGTTAGTGGCATTAAATCCTGATTATTTTATTAACTTATATGCTTCAAAATTGGAGCCTCATACCTATATTGATATTTTAAGGCTTGATGATACTGTTTTAGCCTCATCTCAATCTGAAGTGGTCTTATGCGATAAGTGTAAAGCCAATGCCATTTTACTCAATTCCAAAGAGCAAAACAGTGCTTCGGGCGTCACTTTTTTTCATGATGAACAATACATTATCGCCTACACATTAACCAAAAATTACCCTTTTAATCTTGCCGTACGAACAAAATATACAGAGAGCCTAAAAGGTTGGGAAAGCAAACGGTATGATTTTTTTATTATCACAACGGCAATTGTTATTGTATGTGTGATTTTAGTTATGTATTTGCTGTTTTTATACCATGCCAAACACCAAGAAGAACTTAAGCGACATCAACTGCAAATTAAAAACCAAAAGAAATTTCAAATCTTATTTGAAAACAACCACTTCTTGGCTTCCATTGTTGACAAAGAAGGGAAAATCGTTCAAATAAATCAAAAAGCTCTCACCATGCTCAATCGTCCTTGTGATGAGATTATGCATACAATATTTTGGAATCTTTTTTGTTTTTCACCTGAAGATAAACGTTGGCTTCAAGAGGTGATTTTAAACTACAAAAAAGATCAAACCATACAAAAAGAGCTTTATGTTGTTGACGGCCATGACAACGCTATTATCATTGAATTTACGATTGTACCCATAGATAATGAAGAGATCAATGAACTGGTTCTTTTAGGTTCAGATATTACCCAACGTAAAAAAAATGAATACAAAATAAAAGAAGCCTATACCGTATTTCAAAATACTCAAGATGGTATTGTCATAACCGATAAAGAGGCACGAATTATAAATGCCAATAGAGCCTTTGAAAAGTGTTCTGGTTACACCAAACAAGAGGTGATTTATAAAAATCCCAACATTTTAAAATCTGGCTTACACGATGCTGCTTTCTATCAAAGATTTTGGGAAAAACTCTCAAAAGAAGGGTTTTGGGAAGGCGAATTGATTAATAAAAAGAAAAACGGTGAGCTTTGGAGTGAGTGGCTTACTATTAACACTGTATGGGATGAAAACGGTGAAGTGCAAAATTATATTGGCGTATTTCATGATACCACCGCACAAAAGAATCATGAAAAAGAGCTGCGTCAAAAAGAGGATATTTTGATGCAACAAGCCAAAATGGCTTCTATGGGGGAAATGATTGAAAATATTGCGCATCAATGGCGACAACCTTTAAGTGTGATTTCAACCATTGCAACCGGCATACAACTTAAACACGAGTATGGGATTTTTAATGAAGAAGAGGTTTTAAATGATTTAAAAAGCATTAACTCCTCAGCCCAATACCTCTCTCATACGATTGATGATTTTAGAAACTTTTTAACCAAAACCAAAGTGAAAAAGATTTTTAAACTCAACTTAGCACTTGAAAAAGCCTTAAATATTTTGCAATCAAAATTCAAGAATCGTGAAATTCAAATCATTAAACATATTGAAGATTTGGAGTGCAATGGATTTGAAAATGAACTCATACAAGTTTTTCTCAATCTGTTAAACAACTCAAAAGATGCTTTCGAAAGTAACCATATTGAAGAGAAATATATTTTTATTGATGGGTATGAAGAAGAAGGGAAAATTCTTATTTTCTTTAAAGACAGCGCAGGAGGTATTCCTTTAAATATTATGGATAAAGTCTTTGAACCTTATTTTACCACCAAACATCAAAGCCAAGGCACAGGTATTGGTTTATACATGAGTAAACAAATTATCCATAATCATCTTGAAGGGGAGTTAAGTGTAAGTAACGTTATGTATGAGTATAACGGCAAAAATCATTTGGGTGCCTGTTTTAAAATTGTATTAAAGGCTTAAATCCCCATAATTCGTATTTTCTTAAATTGAGTTTATCCGAGAAGTTGAGCATATTTTGTTATAAACTTGAAACCGAAGTGTGCTATACTATTTTGAAACAATTTCTTCAATCTCAAGGATGCAATGAAATGATGCCAATCAGTGATGACCGCTATAAAATGGTGGATAAAACCATGAAAAAATTGAACTATGACCGAAGTGCTTTAATTGAAACACTTCATACTGCACAAGAAACTTTTGGTTATTTGGAAAATGAAACACTCAAGTTTGTTGCTCGAAAACTGCGTTTACCCTATTCTAAAGTCTATGGTGTGGCTACTTTTTACCATTTTTTTAGACTAAAACCCAAAGGAAAACATACTGTTGTTGTTTGTATGGGTACGGCTTGTTACATTAAAAATGCCAAAGTAATCCTTGAGAAAATAGAAGAACGCTTTAATGTCAATGTAGGTGAAACCACATCAGATGGCTTACTCTCTTTGTTAAGTGCAAGATGTGTGGGTTCGTGTTCTTTGGCTCCTATTGCCATTTATGACAACAAAGCCATTGGTCATTTAAGCTTAGAACAATCTCTTAAAGAAGCACAGGAGTTAATTCAATGATTCAATCACTCGAAGAACTGCACCAATTGGCACAAGAAAAGAGAGCCCAACAAGATACCTTTACTCAAGAATTACGCGTGTGTATTGGAAGTTCGTGTGCCTCATTGGGTTCAAATGAACTCCAAAAAGAGTTAAACCAATACGTCACCCAAGATGAAAGTAAAAAGAGATGTACCACAAAAGGTGTGGGGTGCAATGGTCTTTGTTCTTCTGCTATTATGGTTTCTCATTACGATAAACACAAACAAAAAGAGACCTTGTATGAAAACGTAACCCAAGAGGACATCCCTGCTTTGGTCAATCGTTTTGAAAACACTCAAGCATTGGAAGAAAAATTGTGTGATATGAACGGCTCTTTTTTTACCAAACAAAAAAAGATTGTTTTGGAAAATGCAGGAGTTATTGATCCTGATAACATAGAAGATTACATTGGCAAAGAAGGGTATTTGGCTTTATTTACTGCCTTAGAAGAGTTAAGCCCCAATGATATTATTGAAGAGATTAAATTAAGTGGCTTAAGAGGTCGAGGGGGAGGAGGTTATCCTACTGGCTTAAAATGGGAAACCGTTTCCAAAGTTGAAGCCGAACAAAAATATATTGTGTGCAACGGAGATGAAGGTGATCCTGGAGCATTTATGGACAGAGCTGTTATGGAAGCTGATCCGCATAAAGTTCTTGAAGGAATGATTATCGCAGGCTTTGCCTGTGGTGCTTCTAAAGGATATATTTATGTTCGTGCGGAATATCCCATTGCCGTTGAAAAACTCAATCGTGCCATTAAACAAGCTCGACGACTGGGGATTTTAGGCACCAAAATTGCGGGTTCTGGGTTTGATTTTGATATAGAAGTTCGATTGGGGGGAGGTGCTTTTGTTTGTGGCGAAGCAACAGCTTTAGTTGCTTCCATTGAAGGCAAACGAGGCAATCCAAGACAAAAACCCCCTCATCTCAGTGACCAAGGATTATGGTTGGCTCCAACGGTTCTTAACAATGTTGAAACCTTTGCTAATATTGCTCCTATTATACGAAAAGGTGGAGAGTGGTACAAAAATATTGGAACACCTACTTCAACGGGCACAAAAGTATTTGCTCTAACCGGTCACATCAAAAATACGGGCTTGGTTGAAGTGCCTATGGGGATAAGCTTACAAGAACTCATCGATGACATAGGCGGTGGTGTTCAAGAAGGAAGTACCCTAAAAGCAATACAAACAGGAGGTCCAAGCGGCGGATGTATTCCCAAAGAACTTTTACATACCACCGTAGAATATGAATCTTTTAAAGCCATTGGTTCCATTATTGGCAGTGGGGGTTTAATTGTGATGGATGAAAGTTCCAATATGGTTGAAGTGGCACGGTTTTTTATGGAATTTTGCCAAAGTGAATCGTGTGGGAAATGCGTTCCTTGTCGTGTAGGTACCACCGAACTCACTCAATTATTGGATAAGTTTGTGGCAAAAAAAGCCACCCAAAGCGATTTTGAACTGTTAAAATCTTTATGTGAAGTCGTACAAAACAGTTCATTGTGTGGATTGGGACAAACTGCCCCTAATCCTGTGCTAAGTACCATTAAATATTTTGAAGATGAATATCTTAAAGGAATATGCCATGATTAAAACCCCTGTTCGAGTCAAAACATTTAAAATCAACGGTATGGACGTCACAGGAAAATCCAACAGTACCATTTTGGAAGTGGCGAATGAACATCAAATCAAAATTCCCACTTTATGTTATTTAGAAGGTTTAAGTTGTGTAGGAGCATGTCGAATGTGTTTGGTGCAAGTCAAAGGAAGTGATAAACTTATCCCTGCTTGTACGTCTAAAATCAAAGAAGGCATGGAAGTTATCACCGATTCCCCCATCATTGAGAATCATCGTAAAATGATCCTCTCCATGATTTTTGCTGAACGAACACACACTTGCAGTGTGTGTGTTTCCAATGGTCATTGTGAACTGCAAAACAGTGCCATTGAGCTGAAACTTGAACACAGTTTAGTACCTTATATTCATAAAGGGTTTGAAATTGATGCTTCCCATAAAGATTATGTTTATGACCCCAATCGCTGTATTTTATGTACCCGCTGTGTAAGAGTCTGCGATGAAATCGAAGGGGCACATGCGTTGGATATTGGTTTTCGAGGTATTCATGCCAAAATCATTCATGATATGGATGAGCCTTGGAGTCAAAGCCAAAGTTGTACCAGCTGTGGGAAATGTGTGCAAGTCTGTCCTACTGGAGCGCTCTTTGAAAAAGGATTAAGTGCCACAGAGATGATAAAAAAGAAAAATATTATCACCAATTTAATTCAAACAAGGGCAAACAAATGAGTAAACTAAGAGTTGGAACCATTTGGTTAGACGGATGTTCAGGCTGTCATATGTCATTTTTGGATATGGATGAACGTCTTATAGAAATATCTAAGCATATAGATATTGTTTATAGTCCCTATGTCGATGCCAAAGAGATTCCTTTGGAAGTGGATTTATTTATTGTTGAAGGTGCCATTAGCAGTGACCATGATTTGTCTGTGATTAAAACCATACGAAAAAATTCTAAACGCATTTTAGCTTTAGGAGATTGTGCCATTACCGGTAATATTTCAGCACTAAAAAACCTTGTAGGAACCCATGCCATTTTAGAAAAAGGGTATATTGAACTTGCCAATATCAATACAACCAATGAGTATCCTTATAAAATTGTACCGAAATTACTTGATAAAGTTATCCCGTTAAATGAAGCGGTTAAAGTAGACCTATTTTTACCCGGTTGCCCTACTCCTGCTGATGCCATTTATGAAGTATTAAATGCCATTATAGAAGACAGAAGCTTTGACATTAGTACCTTAACACGATTTGGAAAATAAGATGGAACATAAAAGAATTATTATAGAGCCCGTTACAAGAATAGAAGGACATGCCAAAATTACCATTGATATTAATGATTATAATGAAGTAGAAGATGCGCGTATTCATGTCACCCAATTTCGAGGATTTGAGAAAATTTGTGAAGGACGCCCTTATACTGAAATGCCCGCACTGACAGCTCGTACGTGTGGTATTTGTCCTGTTAGTCATGCGGTTGCTTCATCGAAAGCGTGTGATGAACTTTTAGCCGTTCGTCCTCCCAAAGCCGCCAGAAATATTCGACGAATTATTAATTTGGCACAAATGGTTCAATCTCATGCTTTAAACTTTTATCATTTAAGTTCTCCCGATTTTGTGTATGGATTTGATGCTCCCAAAGAAGACAGAAATATTTTTAAACTTATGCAAACCCATCCTCATATGGCGAAAGATGGTATTGCTCTTCGTGCCTTTGGTCAAAAAATTATTGAATCTCTTGGAGGAAAACGTATTCATCCTGAGTGGATTGTGCCAGGAGGAATGAGTCATGTCGTTACCAAAGAACAAGCCCAAACAATTTTAAATGAACTGCCACAGGCTTTTGATATGGCTCAAAGAACCCTGAAATACTTCAAAGAGAATCTTCACCGATTTCAAAAAGAAGTTGACGCTTTTGGAAATTTCGAGACTCTCTTTTTAAGTATTGTTGGCAAAAAAGGGCAACTTGAACACTACGATGGTTTATTAAAACTTATTGATGCCCAAGGCAATGTTATAGAGCAAAACATTGAACCCAAAGAGTATAAAACCTATATTGGTGAAGCCGTAGAACACGACAGTTATTTAAAATCTCCTTATTATATTCCCATGGGATACCCTCAAGGTATTTACCGTGTTGGGGCATTAGCCCGACTTAATATTGCCAATGAATGTGGGACATCTTATGCCGATGAAGCTTTTGAAGTTTTTAAAAATATTAACAATGGAAAACCTCTGTTAAGCTCATTTTACTATCATTATGCCCGAATTATTGAGATCATTTATGCCATAGAAAAAATAGAAATATTGCTTAAAGATCCTAAAACCTTTAATGAAAATATTCGCTCACATGCAAAAATTAATCGCCTTAATGGCGTAGGATGCAGTGAAGCACCACGAGGAACGCTGTTTCATGATTACAGCTGTACTCAAGATGGTGTCATTACTTCAATGAACCTCATCATCGCAACAGGAAACAATAACCTAGCCATGAATCAAGCGGTTAAACAAGTGGCACAAACGTTTGTTAATCCTTTGGATATTACCGATGGGGCGTTAAATAAAGTGGAAGCGGTGATTCGATGTTTTGACCCATGTTTAAGTTGTTCCACCCATGCCCAAGGGATTGTTTCTTCTTTTATAGAGATTCGAGATTCAAAGAAAAATATTTTGCAGACCATTAAAAGAAATTGATGAAGCAAGTCATTATTGGGTATGGCAATACGTTAAGAGGAGAAGATGCTTTTGGTGTTGATGTGGTCACTTTATTACAAAATAAATCACTCAAAGACACAGCAACCATAAAGGCTTTTCAACTTATGCCTGAAATGGCACTTGATTTGCTAAACTGTTCTCATATTATTTTTGTTGATACTGCGTTTAGCCCCTCGCATGAGTATGCTTTGGCGTGCAGCTTAGAAAAGAGTCATACTTTTAATCTCTCTCATCATATCAGTGCTTTTCACTTGATTGATATTCTCAACACCTTATACCAACATTTCCCAACTTTTGAGATTTTTTCAATGTTAGGCAACAGTTTTGAAACCATCAATAACCCCATTGCCTATAATAATGCAGTAAAACAAACGGTTGATTTTTTAATACAATACTCTTAGTATATCGTCTTAATTATATCCAATGCTTTTTCATATTCAAAGTCATCAATATACTGTCTTAACTTTTGTGCTGTTTGATTCTTATTACTGGCAATTAAAGAATCGTATATTTTGTTTAGTATCTCTTCTTGAATAATCATACTGTTTTCTAAATTAATTTCTATTTGTTTTAGTGCTTCTATGAGTTCTTCTTCTTTAAATATTTCTTTTTTACCATGAGAAGAGGAAATGATATGAAAAGTAGAAAGTTCATTTTTTACCTTCACCAGCTCTTGTTGAAGAATCATAATATTCTTTTTTGAGATTATTTCATTGGCTTTATATTGCAAATCAATTTCTTTACATATTTTAAACAATGCTTTTGCTCCAAGGTTACCACTAACGCCTTTGAGTGCGTGTACTAAATTCGAGGCATTAGATTTATGATTTTGAATTTCATCAATAATATTTACAAATTCATTATTGAGTTGTTCTAAGAATTTTATGAGTAATTTTTCAATCAATTCCTCTGAACTGATAGTATTGTATAAATGCTGCTTATCTAAAATAGGATATTCTTTTGTTGTATGTTCTACAGCTTTTTCAACATATTCTCTCTTTTGACAATATTTTGTAATTACTCCATATAATTCATCACTATTAATTGGCTTACTTAAGTGGTCATTCATTCCTACTTCAATCACTTTTTTCTTATCTTCAATCATAGCAGCAGCAGTTAATGCGACAATAGGTATTTTCTTGTCAAACTCTCTTATGAGTTTGGTTGCATCATATCCACTCATAATAGGCATTTGCAAATCCATCAAAATCAAATCATAGACACCTTGTTGGGCTTTATATTTTTCAATTGCTTCTTGTCCATTAGTAGCAATTGAAACCTCAATACCAACTTTTTGCAACATCATTGAAGCAACTTCTTGATTGATTTCATTGTCTTCAACCAATAACACCTTTATTCCCGCAAAATTAAAAACTGTTTTGATCTTTTTCTTTGTGTATTTTTTAATAATTCCATTCTTTGCTTTTGACAACGCATCAAAAAGAGTAGAACTTGTCACAGGTTTAGAAAGAAAATTATCAATAGGAATATCACCTAAATCAATCTCATCTTGAGAATGTGCCGAAATCATTAAAATGGAAGGTATTTCTTTTTTAATCTTTTTCTCATAAACCAGTTGATGAATAGCTTTAATTGCTTCTTTCCCATTGAGCTTTGGCATATACCAATCCATCAATACAAAATCAAAAGGCGCATTATTTTCATCGGCTTGTTGTATCATGTCAATGGCTTCTACTCCATTAGTTGCTTGTAAGGTTTCATAACCAAAATTTTCCAATATATCTTGAAGTATTTCACGTGAAATCTCTTGGTCATCAACAATTAATACTTTATAATCTTTACTTTTTGAATAATGTTCATGTTTCCACTCCTTAACTTCAACTTGAATATCAAAACCAAACTCTGTACCAATATCTTCTTGACTTTGAACATAAACTTCTCCTCCCATAGTCTGAATAATTCGCTTTGAAATAGCAAGACCAAGTCCTGTTCCTCCATATTTACGTGTGGTTGAATTATCTGCTTGAATGAAAGGTTGAAACAGCTTTTTAATTTGTTCTTCTTTCATTCCAATACCCGTATCTTTCACACTAAAATGAAGTAATGCATGAGTTTCATCCATAATCTCTTTAATTTCTATTTTAAGAATAATGTACCCTTCATGCGTAAACTTTAAAGCATTACTGATAAAATTTGTTAAAACTTGAAAAATTCGTAACTCATCCCCCATAATACTTTTAGGTACATCGTGTTTCAAATAAAAATAGAGCTCTATTCCTTTACTCATAGCGGTATTAGTAAATACAACTCTTAATTGAGATAAAATGGTATCTATTTCAAATACTTTATTTTCTAACTCCAATTTACCCGCTTCTATTTTGGAATAATCTAAAATATCGTTAATAATACCTAAAAGCATTTTGGAAGAACCATTAATCTTTGTTAAACAATCTTCTTGTTTCTCATTTAAAGGGGTATCCATCAAAATCTCACTTAATCCAATAATGGCATTCATGGGTGTTCGTATTTCATGGCTCATATTAGCAAGAAATTGACTTTTTAATATATTGGCTTTATCCGCTTTTTCTTTGGCTTTTTTTAATTCAAAATTAATCTCTTTTAGCTGACTTTCTATCTCTTTAATTTGTGTTTGTTCAAACATATACCCACGAATTGAAATGACTTCATTTTTTTCATTTCGTATTAAATTTGTAAAATCATAAAACCATCTATAGCTCCCATCTTTTATACGTAAACGGTATGATTGTTCATACATATTAATATTGTGTTCAATATTAAATTCAACCTCTTTAAAAATTTTATTTTTATCCTCTTCATAAATTAAATCTGAATAAATAAAGTTTTGACTTATCATCTCTTCTTGACTGTATCCCAATACAGTTAAACAATTGGGAGAAATGTATTTAATAGGCCAATGATTTATAGGTTCCCACTCTATTGTAATTACAGGACCACTGGAAAACAATTGTTTTTCAAGTTTTAAAGTATCTTCAACGCTTTTTTTATCACTAATATCAATTAAACTCCAAATAATTCCATGATTTAAATCTTCCTTATCCAAAGGGGTTCCAAAGACTGAACACCATATAAGTGTTCCATTCTTGTGGCGGAAAGGATACTCAATATTCGAAATACTGGATTCTTCAAATTGTTTATATTGTGAAGCAAAACGTTGGAAACTTATTTTTGATTCGTGTATTATTGCAAAGGATTTAAAGAGCATTTCTTCTTTCGTGTAACCAAAAAGATCACATGCCCTTTTATTAGCTTCAATTATTCTTCTATTGGGTGCTGCCAAAAAAATTGCCACAGCACTATTATCCAATAATGTTTTTGCAAAAAGTGTACTCTTTTTTAAAATGCCTTCATTTTCTAACTCACGGCTTATATCTTCAAAGGTAACTACCATTTCATTTTGAGCAAACGTACTGTTATCAATTTCTTGTGTAAAAACTTTAAAAATATGGACTTTATTATCTTTAATGATTTTTGCATAATGAACTGTTTGTGGGTGCAATAAAACATATTCTGCCCAAGTTATGCCCTCCATATACTTGGATAAGTACCCTTTCTCTTCTATAAAGTGGTCACAAATACATTGATACTTTTTTTTAAAGTCATTCAAACTTTGATATTCAAAAAAATCAAAAAAAGCTTGATTGGCTTGTACAAGTTGTTTTCCTTTATTAGTGACAACTACAATATTATTTTGTGCATTCAAAATCATTTCAGCTTTTTCTTTTAAATGAATAATTCTTTTGGAAAAATTATTAAACAAATAAACAATAAATAAATATAGGATAACAAGGATAATCACGGATACTATAATCATTTTTTCAACCGCTTCATTAAACGCATCATATGCTTGACTTAAGTCCTGTACAAAAATCATTTGCCCCAAATATTTTTCTGAAAATGAGAAAATATCAAATAGATGTAATGTAAGATGACTCTTTTTATATGTTATATCAACATTGCCAATTGAGTCCTTATAGTTTAGAATAGTTTGAATCAACTCTCTATCATTTAAATGTAATGAGGTTAAAAATTCTTCTTGATGTTTAAGATAAACAATACCTTGTATATTATTAAAATGCGTCACAATATCTAAAATCTTTTTTAATGAAATTCCTATTTCAAAAAAACCAATAACCTTATTTTCATAAAAAAGAGGAATTATAATTCGATAAGAGACACCCATTTTACCCGTTTCATACCCTTGTATAGGTTTCTTTGTTAAAAAAGCAGTTGCTCCCATACCTCGTTGTTGTAAAGAAATATCTCCAAATAATTGTGGATTCTGAACTCGTAGAAAATTTGTTCCGTCATCTTCATAAAAATTCATTTGATTAATATAAGCATCTGAATTTATGAGTTCTTGATACTTGTTATGAGTTAATTCTCGTAAAGTTTTTTTATCTTTCTTAGCAAGTGCTTTAAGCATTTGCATATTAAGGAAGCTATTGATGACTTCTTTATAATGTTCTTTAAAATGTTTTTGAATGTTTTTATTATAAGAGTTCTCTATTTTTTCAACATATTGCTGTTTAACACTTTCTAAACGACTTTTTTGGAAATCATAAAAAATATAGAAAAACAGACCAAAAGCACAAAGCAAAATAAAAAAAACAAGTCCCAGTGTTTTGTGTTTTAAATATTGATCAAAAGCAGACATTATACACTTATAATATGATAACTATTTCGGCTTGTTCGTTTAACATCATACAATGCTTCATCTGCACAAATAAGCAACTCTACTTTGTTAATCAAACTTGAAGCTGTTTTATAAGCAACACCAATACTAATGGTAATTATTTGCTCTACTTTGGAATATTCATGAGAGATTTGTAACTCTCGTATACTTTGAAGTAAATTTAAAGCAATTTTTTTTACATTTTCCTCACTTATATCTTTAAGTAATACAACAAACTCTTCTCCCCCGTAACGTGCAACCAAATCGGTAGGACGTTTAAGCGTCATTTGTAAAGATTGAGCAACTTTTTTCAATGCTTCATCTCCTTTTCCATGTCCATAATTATCATTATAAAGTTTAAAAAAATCGATATCTATCATCAAAACAGCTAAACTTTTATTTTCTCGTTTAACTTCTTTATATGTACTTTGAAAAACTTGATCGAAAAAACGTCGATTGGGAATATGAGTCAATCCATCATACATAGAAAGTTCTTCCAATAAATCACTTTTTAATTTAAGTTCCAAATGATTTCTAATTCGTAATCTTACAATGGCTTTATTAAAAGGTTTAGTAATATAATCAATCGCACCCAAATTGAGTCCATACTCTTCATCCTCATCATTATCTTTTGCAGTGACAATAATAATAGGAAGCTTTTTAGTTTTTGGGTTACTTTTTAACTGTCGACATACTTCATACCCATCAATATCTGGCATCATAATATCTAAAAGAATAATATCCACTTCATCTGAACTATGTACAATATCTAATGCTTTTTGTCCATTTTTTGCAATTTTGATTTGATATTCATCTTTAAGTAAATCGGATAATATCAATAAATTTGTTGTCATATCATCAACGATAAGAACGGTTGGTTTTTCTTTTTTTGTCGATATTTGCACAATATGCTACTTCCTTGTCACAATATAAAACGAGAATTGTATCTTAATCTAACTTGAAATACAATTCATTCCAATAGAAATGATTTCTATAGATGATTGTAAATAAATTTTAATAAAAATATCCTTATAGAAATACTTTCTATAGGAATACGTATGCTAAATAATACTGATATTATTACTCAAGAAGAGGAAGAAACTTTTTTTAAAACCATTTCATCTAATATAAAAAGAGTACGAAAAGAAAAAAGCATGAGTCAGCTCGAAGTGGCATTATCTATTGGGCATAAATCGTCAGGCTTTTATGCCAATATTGAAAACTATTCTCATGGAAAACATTTTAATTTGAAACATCTTTTACGACTTTCTAAGCTTTTTGATGTTCCCATTGAAGAGTTTTTTAAACCCATAAAGTAGAAGTCATTTAGTCTTCTACTCTACTTTTGTGGGTTCTTCCTCTTTTTTGAGTTTTGAAATTAAAACATAAAAAAGCGGAATAAATAAAATGGCAATAAAGGTTGCCGTTAGCATCCCTCCAATAACACCTGTACCAATAGAGTGTTTACTCGCAGCTCCAGCTCCACTGCTAATGGCTAAAGGAAGTACTCCCACTGTAAATGCCAATGAGGTCATAATAATAGGTCGAAGTCTTACTTTAGCCGCTTCAAGTGCAGCATCAACCAAACGGTAGCCCTCTTTTTGTTTTTGTAGTGCAAACTCTACAATCAAAATAGCATTTTTAGCCGCAAGTCCTGCTAATACGAGTAAACCAATTTGGAAATAGATGTTGTTATCCAACGCTCTTAAGTTCGTAGCTAAAATCGCCCCAAAAATAGCAAAAGGTACCGCCAATACAACAGAAATAGGCAGTAACCATCGTTCATATAACGCACATAAAATTAAGAATAAAAAGACCACTCCAAAGATAAAAGCTTGTGCGGAACTGCCTCCAATTTGTTTCTCTTGATACGCTGTACCTGTCCAACTGATGGTATAACCTTCCGGTAAAATCTCATTGGCAACCTCTTCAATGGCATTAAGTGCATCACCTGAACTGTATCCAGGGGCAGGTTGACCTGACACTTTTGCTGCTTGGAAAAGGTTAAACCGTTCAATGATATCAGCCCCCACGACTTTTTTATAACTGACAAAGGAATCAATGGGCAATAATTCGCCACTGCTTGAACGTACAAATACTTTTTGGAAATCATCAATATTATTTCTGTACTCATCGGTTGCTTGTAAATTGACTCGATAGGTTCTTCCATACAGTGAAAAATCATTGACATAGTAGCTTCCAAAGGTAGCATTAATAGTACTATAAATATCGTTGATACTCACTCCTTTGGCTTTGGCTTTTTCAATATCCACATCCACTTTGAACTGAGGAATATTTGCAGCCAATGCCGTTCTTACGCCCATAAGTTCAGGTCGTGTTTGTGCTTTTTGTATGATTTGAGCAACCACATTACTTAAATTCTCAATACTTCCACCCGTACGGTCTTGCACATACATATCAAATCCACCTGTCACACTCATCCCCATAATAGGAGGAGGAACAACGGCAAAAGAGAATCCTTCACTTGTTGCCATAAGTTGTTTACTGAATTTTTGCAACAGGGCTTGAGCTTCTTGCTCTGGATTGGGTCTTTCATCCCAATCTTTGAGTTTAATAATGGTTGCAACCGTATGTGATCTTTGAGCAGAAGTGGTAAAGTCATATCCTGCAAGTGTAATAATATTTGCCACACTGGGGTCTTTAGAGATAATACCATTAATCTCTTCAGAAAGTTCTATTGATTTTGATAAAGAGTAACCAGGAGGGTTAAATCCAAAGACAAAAATGGTTCCTTGGTCTTCATCGGGTAAAAGCCCCGTTTTCATCGATTTAAACATATCGTATGAAACAAAAAGTAATCCCACATACAATAAAATTGAAATCAACGAAAACCGTATGGTTTTTTTAACAATAAACGAATATCCTTGAGTGGCTTTTTCAAACATAGTATTAAACCATTTAAAAAATCCTTTGGGTTCATGTCGTCTGTTTTTTAATATCTTTACGCAAAGTGCAGGAGTAAGCGTTAATGCCACAAAACCTGAAATCAATACCGATATAACAATGGTAATAGCAAATTGTCGATACATCTCACCACTTAAACCTCCCATAAACGCCACAGGGATAAAAATGGCACTTAAGACTAAAATAATGGCAATCAAAGCACCTGTTACTTCTCGCATGGCAATAAAAGCCGCCTCTTTAGGGGTATGCCCCTCTTCCATGTGTCTTTCAATATTTTCAATCACAATAATGGCATCATCAACCACAATCCCAATGGCCAATACCAATCCAAATAACGTAAGCAAATTGATACTAAAGCCCAAAGTGTACATTCCTGCAAAAGCTCCTACAATGGATACGGGAACAGCAACAAATGGAATAATCGTTGCTCTCCAGCTTTGTAAAAATAAAAAGATAATTAAAATAACTAAAATCAACGCTTCTGCAAAAGTTTTAACCACTTCATAAATGGAAGCGGAGATAAATTTTGTACTGTCATAGGGAATACTGTATGTCATATCTTCAGGAAAGTTTTGACTTGCTTCTTCCAAAGCTTTTGAAATGGCATTGGCAGTTTCGAGTGAATTGGCTCCACTTTGTAAAAAAATCCCAATAGGAATCGATGCCGCATTATTTAAACGCGTTTGAACACTGTAATCACTGGCACCTAGTTCAATGGTTGCAATGTCTTTGAGTTTTAAACTGCTTCCGTCTTCATTGGCTCGAATAACTATATCACCAAATTGGTCGGGGTCTTCAAATCGTTTGGGTGTTTGAATCGTATAGGTGTACATTTGTTTATTGGCAATGGGTTCCGCGGCAACTTTTCCTGCCGAGTATTGATTGTTTTGCTCTTTAATAGCAGCAATCACATCGGTTGTTGCCAAGGCATATTTTGAGAGCTTTAAAGGGTCCATCCAAATACGAATAGAGTAATCTTTAGCACCAAAAATACGGGCATCTCCCACACCATTTACACGTTTTAATGATTCAACAAGATTAAGCAAAGCATAGTTGGATAAATAAATAGAATCATAGGTATTATTAGGAGATTGCAACATAATGAACATCAAAATACTGGGGCTTCGCTCTCCTACAACGACGCCTTGTCGTTGCACTTGTTCAGGCATTTTAGCCAAGGCTGCTTGAACACGATTGTTAACATCAATTTTTGCCGAATCAGGGTCTGTCCCTACTTCAAAAAATACATTGATACTTAAACGTCCACTGTCTTCTGCAACAGAGTTCATATACAACATATTTTTTGCTCCATTGATTTGTTCTTCAAGTGGAGCTGCAACCGTTTTTGCAATGGTATCCGCACTGGCACCGGGATACGTTGTACTGACAATAATTTGAGGAGGCAATACCCGTGGATACTGTTCAATAGGAAGATTAAACATGGCAATTAAGCCTGTTAAAAATATCACTATTGATAAAACCCCTGCAAAAACAGGTCTTTTTATAAAAAATGATGAAATCATAGGGCGTTCTCTTTATTTAAGACTTGCACTTTGGTATCGGGTCGAAGTTTGGCTAAATTACTGATAACAATTTGTTCATTGGCTTTGACCCCTTGTTTTATCACAACACCTTTTTCAACCAGTGCCCCTGTAACAACGGGTCGTACTTTAGCAATATTATTTTCATCAAGAACATACACAATCGTTGCATTAGCCGTTTTAAGTACGGCATTTTCTGGAACGATAAACACTTCTCCTAAAGAGAGATTTGAAACCTTAACTTTTGTAAAGTTCCCCACAATAAGCTCTTGATTTTTATTTTCAAATTTTGCTCTTAAAAGTAAAGTATCCGTTTGAGAATCTAACTTAGGTGCAATATAATCAATAACACCCTTATCATAAATCTTACCACTCGCTTCAATCGCAATTTGTGCGTTATTGGCTCTTATTTGGCTTAAATATGCTTCTATATCCTCTTTTGGTAATGAAAATTCCACATGCACTAGGTCAATGGCTGTTATGGTTACTAAAAGTGAGTTTTCACTCTTTGAACCCACCAAATCGCCAATATCACTCTTTTTAATTCCTGCCATTCCTGTAATAGGTGCTGTAACTTTGGTGTATTCGTATTGGATTTTTGCTTGAGTCAACTTGGCTTTCGCATCTTCATACGCATAGACATACGCATCATAACTTTGTACACTGATGGATTTACTTTCCAATAAAGCTTTAGCTCGTGTATAATCTTTGTCCGCCTTGTTAAAATTGGCTTGAGCTTGGTCTAAATTGGCTTTATAGGTATCTTGCTCAATGGTATAAAGCAGTTGCCCTTTTTTAACCAACGATCCTTCTTCAAAATGCTTTTGTTTTAAAATCCCCTCTACTCTTGCATTCACATCTGTTTCTTCAAAGGGTTTAACTAAGGCAGGATAAGTTTTAGTCGTTGTTGCTTGTTCATTTTTAACGGTAAAAACATTAACAGGTAAAGCCGGTTTTTCTTGTGTTGTTTGTTGCTCTTTATTGTCCAAACTGCATGCACTAAATCCTAAGGCAATTAACACTGCCGTTATAACTATTTTTTTCCCTCCAAAGAGAGTTTTGTTGTTTTGTTTCATTCTATATATCCTATTAACTCTTTTCCACTGTGGAAAATAATTTGTGCTTTTTTAATTTCGATATCATTTTTTGATTTTTCAACCACGCTCATGGCATTGGATTTTTCGCTTAAGCTCTCCAAAAAAGCCACATTGTCCACTAAACCATTTTCATATTTGGATTTAACCACTTCAAAAGTACTGTTCGCTGCTTTAAGACTTAGTTGTGCGGATTGCAGTTTAAGTTTAGCGATATTGTACCCTTTAAGTGCCAACTGTAAATCCACATTGGCTCTGTTTTTTTCATACTCAAATTTCGATTTCAAACTTAAATATTGTTTATATTTGGATTGATATTTGTGGTATGTTTCACCAAAAGAGAAGATATTCCAGTTTAGATTAACAGAAAAGATATTTTGTTCATCCAAATTACTGTCCCATGCGGGATTGTTGAACTGTTTATCATAATAAGAGTAGGTATTGTCTAAGGTAATAGTAGGCAAATACCCACTTTTTTCACTTTGTGCATTGCTTAAAAGTGTTTGCATGTCATACTCTAAAGCTTTAATATCGTATCGTAAAGTGTCAGAAGTAAGCGATTCTACATCATTTAAAAAAGAACCCGCTTCAATATTGACTTTCTCTCCAACAATGTACTCTAAATTGTGTAAAATGGTTTGAATATTGAGTTCAATTTCGTGCAAATCCACATTGGCTATTTCAACTCTTGAGACAATTTTTTCCAACTCATCTTCGGTAGTACTTCCCACAGCTAAAAAGTTGCTCAATCGTTTGTATTGTGATTGCAGTTGTTCAATCTCTTTTTGTTTGGCCTCTTTGGCAGCAATATAGGTCAAATAATTAAAGTAATAGTTTGTTACATCCAATGCAATCTCATTTTTAAGAGCTTCATGCGATTCTTGATTACTTTTAATGGATGATTCATAACTTCGGTACACATCGTATTTTTTACCGCCATCGTATAACTTATAATTAAGTGAAGCATACGCGGTGTAAGATTTATCCGCCACACTGGCTGTCTCTTTATTGGTTGTGGAGTAATTTGCCCCAACATCCAATTTGGGCAAATACCCACTTTGCACACTCTCATACTCTTTTTGTATGGATTCTAAACTGTTTTGTGAAGATTCAACCAATCGATTTTGAATGGATAAACTGACCAATTCCTCTAGATTTTGACTCCATAAAAAAAGAGGCATCAGAAAAATACTGCATATTTTTTTCAAAATGAATCCTTTTATCTTTTTATATCTTGCCAGAAAGATATCAAAAGCGGACTTAATCTTCTCTTATTATGAAAATGTAATTTTCTAATTTTGGGATTCTAAACTGCGTTTAAAAAGGGTGAGTGCCCCTACAAAAAAAGCAATCCCAATGATAAAAATTGCCAAAAGATTACCCCAAATAATTGTTATATCTGCTCCTCGGAATAAAATGGCCTGCGCTACTTCCATATAATGACTCGTGGGAGACAAATACATAATATATTGAATCACTTCAGGCATACTTTCATAAGGAGATATTCCACCTGAAAGCATTAATAAAGGTAAAATTATCAAAATAAACAGCATCCCAAGTTGCGGCATGGATTGAGCCAATGTTGCCATAAATATACCCATTGATGTTGTTGATAAAAGCACCAACAAAGTCGCAAATAAAAATAACAGCATAGAACCTTGTAAAGGTATTTGTAACACCATTTCCACAACAAATAGAAGTGAAAAGGTTACCCCTATTAAAATCACCAATCCCATTGACCAAATTTTTGACAACATAATTTGAGCTGCATTTAAAGGCATTACCAGTAAATGTTCAATGGTACCATGCTCCCTTTCTCGCATCAAAGCAGCTCCTGAAAGTAAAATAGAAAGCATCATTATATTGCTAATAATTTCATTGATTCCTCCAAACCAAGTACTGATTAAATTGGGATTATATTTAAACGTGGTCACCAAATTAATTGGTGAAATCTCTTTTTGATTGAGACTATTTGCTATTTCTTGGTTGATAATTGCTTGAATATATCCCGACCCTACTCCTGCTTGTGTCATTCGAGTAGCATCAATATTAAGCTGAATCTCTGTGGCTTCTTGTTTTAATATTTTTTTCTCAAAACCAGAGGGAATCACGACAACAAAAGTGTAATATCCTGAATCCATTGTGGGATTGACTTCATCAAAGGTAATGAGTTGAGGAGGATTAAATCGTGGCTTATAAAAAGCACTGATAATACGTTCGGACAAAGTACTTCTGTCTTCATCAACAAAAGCAATGGACGCATGATGAATATCTGTAGAAGCACTTGTTGCCCCAATATAAATGGCAAAACTAAACGAATACACAATTAAACTCAACATAATTTTATCTCTGAAAAGTGTTTGTAACTCTTTTATACCTAAGTGATAAATATTATATAGGCTTTGTTTCATTATTTTTCCTGTTTTTTAAGAAAAAAGAGACTTAATACGGTTATACCTATAATAAGAACACCAAGTGAAATAAACTCACTTTTTAACCCCTCAAATCCCACATCTTTAGTAAAAATTCCTCGACTGATGGTAATAAAATAAGAAGCAGGAAAAATCGAACCCAGCCACACACCGACTCCCTCAAGAGAACTTACAGGTTCTTTTAAGCCTGAAAAATTAATTGTAGGCAGAAGGGTTAATATTGCTGTTGTTCCCAGTGCAGCTATTTGTGTTTTTGCAAAAGCAGAAAAAAGCATTCCCAATCCTGTTGTGGCAATAATATATAGCAATGCTGCCCAACAAAAAAGAATGAAATTTCCTTTAAGAGGTACCTCAAACACATACACAGCCAATACCACCAATCCTAAAAAACTTATCATACTTATAACAACATAGGGCAACTGCTTTCCCAATAAAAACTCCAATTTGGTTACGGGAGTTGAATAAAAATTGCTAATAGAGCCTAACTCTTTTTCTCGAACCACACTCACTGCCATTAAAATTGCTGGGATAAAAATAAGCAACATAGGAATAATTGCAGGAATCATTGCAACGATACTTTTAAAATCTTGATTATATCGATATCGCATTTGAATATTGACTAAAGATGTTTCTTGAGGATAACTTAAAGTAGACAAATATTGTTGATGATTTCCCAAAATATACCCACGCATTGTTTCTGCTCTAAAAGGGAGTGTTCCATCAATCCAAACTCCAATTTCAACATTAAGTCCTTTTTGAAGATTATGCCCAAAATGGGGAGGGATTTCATACACTATACTGACTTTGGCTTGACGCATTGTTTCATCAATCTCTTTGGGTGAAAAAAGAGGCTCTTGTTCTAAAAAGTAACGAGAACCCGAAATATTGGCAATATATTCTCGACTTTGTGGTGATTGGTCATAGTCAAGCACGGAAAATCGCATATCTTTAACATCCAAATTAATTCCATATCCAATAACAAACATTAAAATAACGGTTCCTAATAAGGCAAAAGTAAGACGAATGGGATCACGAATCAACTCAAGATATTCACGATAAGCATAACCCCAAAAACGTACCATACTAAAAAAACTATTCTGGTGTTTTTGAGAAGATTGTTCTTGCTTTATTTCTTTATATGAGATATTGGCATCGGTCATTTCTTCATTTAAATACTCAATAAATGCCTCTTCTAAATTATTTTTATATTTAGATGCAATAATATTTTGTGGGGTATTGGTTACAAGTACTTTACCTTGGTGCATTAAAGAGATTCTGTCACAGCGTTCTCCTTCATTCATAAAATGGGTGGATACAAAAATGGTGACTTCTTCTTTTCGAGCAAGATCAATTAGAAATTCCCAAAAAATATCTCGAGAAAGTGGGTCTACTCCTGATGTAGGTTCATCCAAAATAAGCATTTTGGGTTTATGGATAACTGCCACGGCTAAAGATAATCGTTGTTTTAAGCCCAAAGGTAAATCATTGGTAAGTCGGTGTTCATACGCTTTTAATTTAAAATATTCCAACATCTCTTCAACTCTTAAAGCCACTTTATTGTGAGCTATTTGATACAAGTGTGCATGCAAAACCATATTCTCTTTGATGGTAAGTTCATTGTATAAAGAGAAAGATTGAGTCATATACCCCACGTGCTTACGTATATCCAAACTGTTTTGTTGGATAGATTTACCAAATAATTTAATACTGCCATCACTGGGAGTTAAAAGCCCTGTTAGCATTTTCATGGTGGTGCTTTTTCCACAGCCATTGGAACCTAAAAAACCAAATATCTCCCCTTGTTGAATTTGAAAATCCACACAATTCACTGCAGTAAACTCTCCAAATTTCATGCTTAAGCTCTTTGCTTCAATGGCAAAATTTGTTGAAGAAGTTAAAGGAGTTATTGGTTTTTTAGACACCCTTATCTCTTTGACTTTTTCATCTAAAAGAGTAATAAACATATCATCAATACTTTGAGTATGTGTTTTTTCTAACAATGCTTTTGGCGTATCATACGCTAAAATTTTTCCACGATTCATTGCAATAATATAATCAAACTCTTGTGCTTCTTGCATATACGAAGTGGCAATTAAAACACTCATATTGTGTTGTACTTTTTTAATCTCTCGAATAAGTTCCCAAAATTGTTTTCGTGAAAGTGGGTCAATACCCGTAGTAGGTTCGTCTAAAATCAGTAACTCAGGATCGTGAATCAACGCACAACACAAACCCAATTTTTGTTTCATTCCTCCCGAGAGTTTTCCAGCGGGTCGTGTTTGGAACTCATACAGTCCTGTACTTTTTAAAAGTGACTCTATTCGTGCTTTTCGTTCTTGTTTATCTTGTCCAAATAATCGACCAAAAAAATCGATATTTTCATACACACTAAGCGTCATATAAAGATTTTTTCCCAATCCTTGTGGCATATAGGCAATACGTGAATAATTCTCTTCTCGAACTGTTTTTTTTGAAATATCATTATTAAAGACTTCAATTGTCCCTGTTTGAATTTTTCGTACCCCTGCAAGTAATGAGAGTAATGTAGATTTTCCCACACCATCTGGTCCCACTAGTGCAGTCATACTATTTGCAGGAATCGTTACATCAATATTTTCCAATGCCATTATTTCAGAATATGAAAAAGAAAAATTTTTTATACAAATAAGGCTTGCATCTTCTTTGTTCGTCATATCACTTATTTCTTTTTATCATAATATTGAGGTAAATGGGTTAACATCGGTGGCCACTCTTTTTCCTTATTTAATTGAATATAGGTTACACCGGGTAATCCTATTCTTACTTTTTCAATATATTCTTGTAAAAGTTCAAAATCAATAGTGGCTTTAACTTTAAACATTAATTTCTCTCGTTCACTTTGAGTTTCAATTTGTTTGGGCGTAAATTGTGATTGGGGAGAGATAAAGGTTACTGATGCAGGGATAGTAATATGAGGATAGGCATCTAAAATCATTCGAGCTTCACTGCCATATTGTACCACTCCTGCTTGTGATGTAGGTAAAAATATGGTCATATACACATCAAGCAAATCCAATAAAATAACCACACTTTTCCCCGAGGATATTACCTCACCTGCTTGTACCAATTTGTATAACACCCTTCCTTTTAAAGGTGCATACAAGGTACTTTCTTGAATATTTACTTCAATGGCTTGTGCTTGTGCAATAGCAGCTTGAATAGAGGCTTCCAATGCCTGTACATTGGCTTTAGCTGAAGCCAAAACTGCTTTTGCCGTATGATATGTTGTTTCGTCTTTTTGAAATGCCGCCAAAGAAATACTTTTACTGACATACAATTTTTTGGCTCTTTCATACTCTTTTGTAGCCAAAGAGAGTTCACTTTGTTTTTGAATCACTAAAGAGAGGGCGTAATTTTTATTCTCTTTGGCTTGGTTGATTTGTGCATTTGCCATTGCCAGTTTTGCTTCAAGCTCTTTTGTATCAAGCAAGGCAATGGCTTGCCCTTTTTCAACAATATCCCCTTCTTTGACCAATACTTTTTCAACACGACCTGAAATTTTTGTTGCCACATTAACTTCAGTGGCCTCTATTCGTCCATTGCCGTAAGCAAAATCATCAAGAGCATTGTTTTGATTCGTATAATAGTTAAAATAATAATACCCTGCTAACACCACAAGTACCATGATAGCAGTGGCTATTTTTAAAGTTTTCATTGATTATTTTCCTTTTTAAAAAACATTATCTCTAAAATATAACTATTATTCCAGAAAGATAGTTTAACATCTTTTTTGTTATACTTTTCCCATGAAAAAAAAATACCTTGAGAATTTTTATAATAACACCTTAACCTATAAGCAGTATGAAGTCTTTGCAACGGCTTTACCCATTACGTTGTTGCATAAAAATATGTTCAATCAAACCGAACAATTTTTAAAAGAAAAATACGATTTACTTCATTCTCATGTGGATGTTTTAGCTACACTTTATTTTAATGGCAATGCCCTAACGCCGACAGAACTGTATGATGCTATTGTATTTTCTTCTGGAGGTATGACAAAAGTATTAAAAAAACTCGAAGACAGAGGATATATTCTTAGAAAACCTTCTCAAAACGATAAACGCAGTTTGTTGGTGTGTATTACCCCTTTAGGCAGTGAGCTTGTGGTTGAATCTTTACAAGCCATCGCCACACAAAAAGAGAAGATTTTTAATATTTTGACGCAAAAAGAGAAAAAAGAGTTAAATTATATCTTAGAAAAATTAACCCGTTCTTTATATAATTAAAATGTGAATGGTGAGAAGTAAGTGGTGAGTGGTAAAATTCTCACCATTCACTTCTTACTTCTTATTATTCACCAATTTTAACCAAATATCGCCCTACGGCTTTACCACTTAAGAGTTTTCGATAGGCTTCACTGATCTCTTCAAGTGTGATTTGAGTCGTAATGTGATTGAGTGAATCAATTTTAAACTCATCGGCAATCTTTTCCCATGCAGCTATTTTTTTACTCTTTTTACACTCGACTGAATCAATACCAATAAGTCTTACACCTCGTAAAATAAAAGGAAAAACATTGGTATTTAACTCAAAGGATGCGGTTAATCCACAACACGTGGCAACGCCGTCATATTTTATGGCTTTAAGAGCTTGGGCTAAAATATTTCCACCTACAGTATCAATCACACCTGCGTATCGTTCACTTACCATGGGTTTAGGGTTTTCAATATCAAACTCTTCTCTTAAAATAACCTCTTTGGCTCCAAGTTGTTTTAGGTAATCGACCTTCTCTTTTTTCCCTGAAATGGCAACCACATCAAAGCCCAATTTGTTTAAAATAGAAACGGCAATAGAACCCACACCCCCTGTTGCCCCTGTGACTAAAACTTCACCGCATGTTGGTGTGACGCCATTATTTAAAAGTTCATTGACACTCAATGCTGCGGTTAATCCTGCTGTTCCATAAATCATTATCTCTTTATCGCTGATATTTTCAGGCTTTTTAACCACCCAAGCAGCAGGAGCTTTGACATATTCACTGTGTCCTCCGTTGGTGTTCATACCAAAATCGTATCCCGTAATTAAAACTTCATCCCCAATAGCAAACTCATCACTGTTGGATTCAAATACCACTCCTGCTACATCGATTCCCGTAATATGAGGGAAAACTCGAGTCACCCCAGGATTGCCAATGGAACTTAGGGCATCTTTGAAATTTAATGAAGAATAGGTTGCTTTTATCAAAACTTCATTCTCTTCAAGAGTAGGAACATCAATCTCTTTAACCCCAAAAACAAACTCTTTATTCTCAGTTTTTTCTACTACATATGCTTTCATATCAAATCCTTTATATCTTTTTTTTATAACTTTAGCTAAAATAAAACAAAATAACAAGAACTTACTAAATCCATAGGTACCCACCAAAAAGATAGTTTAAGGAGTTTAAATGGAACAAAATAACATCAAATGCCCTGTTGAAACCGCCGTTGATGTCTTGTCAGGTAAATGGAAGATATTGATTTTATGGTATTTAAGAAAAGAGAAAAAACGTTTTAATGAATTGGAAAAAATGTTGCCCAACACCACTCAAAAAATGTTGATTCAAAAGCTCAGAGAGTTGGAAAAAGATGAGATAATTGAAAGAACCGTTTATCCCGTCGTGCCTCCCAAAGTAGAATACAGCTTAACCCCATACGGGAAAACACTCTTACCTATTTTAAAGTTACTGTATGGTTGGGGCGATAAACACAAAGAAAAATTAGCGAGTGCCTCGAGTGATTAAATCTTTGATGATTAAGCCCACACAAATTATCCATAATATATTCATAAGCCAATTATTGGGATACTCTAACACTAAGTAAGCCACAGGCAAGAAAATTGCCACAGGGTATTTAATAAAATAGAAGAAAAAAATTAAGCTTCCATATAATTTATTCAAACTACTTCCCTTAATGATATCAAGACATCAGTTATTTAAAAAGTCCCTTAGACTTTTTGTTGGGCATTTGCCCTCTAAAATCAGTTTGACTTCATTGGCAATGGGAGTATAAATATCGTGTTTTTTTGAGAGTTCCACAACTGCTTCACTGGTTTTAACCCCTTCTGCAACTTCGCCTAACTCTTCTAAAATTTCATTGAGAGGTTTGCATGAAGCCAATCCTAACCCCACTCGATAGTTTCTACTCATGGTGCTGCTGGCAGTTAAAAACAAATCCCCTGCTCCACTTAAGCCAATAAAGGTCTCCTCTTTTGCCCCAAAAAAAGCGCCAAAACGGTGCATCTCAACCAATCCACGCGCAATCAAAGAAGCTCTGGCATTGTTGCCTAAGTGTAACCCATCGCAAATACCAGAAGCAATGGCTAAGACATTTTTATACGCTCCTGCAATTTCAGCTCCTACGACATCTTCACTGAAATAGGTTTTGATAAATTGTGGGAAAAAAGGAGCAAACTCATGGTAAAGAGCTTCATTGGTGGTATTAATCACCAAAGCGGTGGGCAAGCCTTGTTTTACCTCTGTTGCAAAGGTGGGTCCAGAGATAAATCCAATATTTTCTTCGGGTACAAACTGGGCATAAATTTCATTTAAAAACTGCCCTGAACTTGCCTCAATCCCTTTGGATGCCACCAAAATCTTTTGCCCTTTAAATTCAAAATGCTCTTGCAACCACCCTTTGATTTGTTGCGCTGGAATGGCAATAACCAAATACTCACAATTCAAAGCGGTTGTCAAATCGACAAAATGGGGAATATCACGAGCCGTTCTTGAAGTAATATACGCTTCTTGTTTTTGGCTTAAGGCAAAATGAAGCGCTTGTCCCCATTTTCCTGCTCCAATGACGGCGATGTGTTTTTTCATTATGCCAATCTTTGCAATAAGAGTTCATTGACTTTTGCAGGGTTCGCACTGCCACGACTGGCTTTCATGGTTTGTCCCACAAAAAAAGCAAGCAGTTTATCTTTTCCTGCTTTGTATTCTGCTACTTTATCTGTATTGGAAGCTAAAACTTCATCGATAATGGCTAAAATAGCTCCGTCATCGGATACTTGTTTAAGTCCTAGTTTTTCAATCACCGCGTCCACTTCTTGTGTTGGATTTTGCATTAATTCATCCAAGACTTCTTTGGCGGCTTTTCCTGAAATGGTATTATCTTCAATGCGTTTTACAATCGTTGCCAAGGTTTTGGCTTGAACGGGTGAGTCTAAAAGGGATGTACTGCCCAATCGTCCAAGCAATTCAACGGTTAACCATGTTACGGCATTTTTACCGCTGATATTTTCTTCTAACATCGCTTCAAAAAAGTGTGCCATCTCTAAGGAACTCGTAATAACACTTGCATCATACTCTTTTAGTCCATACGTTTTGACCAATCGCTCTTTTTTCTCATCGGGCAGTTCAGGAATTTTTGAGAACTGCTCAATCATTTCATCCGTAATAATCAAAGGGCGTAAGTCAGGATCAGGGAAGTATCGGTAATCTGCAGCATCTTCTTTGCCTCGCATACTTCGTGTTTCCCCTTTTTCTGGGTCAAACAGTCGTGTCTCTTGTACGACTTCTTGCTCATACACCCCATCTTCCCACGCTTCAATTTGTCGATTCACTTCATAGGCAATGGCTTTTTCAATAAACTTAAAAGAGTTCATATTTTTAATTTCACATCGGGTGTAGAGTTTGGTATCGCCTTTTGGACGAATGGAAACATTCACATCGCATCGGAAACTTCCTTCTTGCATATTGGCATCACTGATACCCAAATATCGTACAATCGAGTGAAGCTTTTTTAAATACAACACGGCTTCATTGGCACTTCGCATATCCGGTTCTGAAACGATTTCAAGAAGAGGTGTTCCTGCTCGGTTTAAATCCACATGAGAAACCGCACCTGCATGAATGTTTTTCCCTGCATCGTTTTCAAGATGAGCTCGTGTCACACCAATGGTTTTTTGTGTTCCATCTTCAAAGTCAATCACCAATTCACCCAGCCCCACAACAGGCACTTCAAATTGTGAGATTTGGTAACCATTGGGCAAATCAGGATAAAAATAGTTTTTTCGGTTAAAAATAGATTTTTGATTGATTTTTGATTTGAGTGCCGTTCCTAACATAATGGCTTTATGCACCGCTTCTTTATTTAAAACAGGCAATGCCCCAGGAAGACCCAAACATGTCGGACAAACGTTGGTATTGGGTTTTTCTCCAAAACTTGTCGCACATGAACAAAAGAGTTTACTCTTGGTATTTAACTGAACGTGAACTTCTAACCCTATAATAACTTCAAACATCGAATTCCTTTTATCGTATCACTTTGATATCAGCGGTGATTTTTAATTTCTCAAAATACTCTTTTAAAAATTTTTGTTCTCTTTGTCCCATGACAATATTAAAAATCTTCTCTTTGACTGATTCAAAACTCTCAATGATTTCACCCTCTTTTTTATTGATTAACAACGTAACATAGTGTTGATTGCTTGTAAAAATAGGCGTAAATGCTTTGGTATTGGTGCTGTTTAACAAATATTTGATTTGTCCATTGATGGTATTTTGCTCTAAAACTAAGTTTTGTTTGTCCACATCTTCAAGTTTTGCTTTAGGATTTTCCATGATTTGATTCAGTGAGGTTCTGTTTTTTGACGCAAATTGTGTCACTTCAAATTTTGAAGCACTGGCAAATTGAGCTTTATTGTTGTCATAATAAATCTCCAAATCCTCTTGTGTTGCAATTTTGATGTTTCCTCGTACGAGTTTTTGAACCAATTTTTCTTGTAAAATTCGTTTTCTGGTCTCTTCTTCAAATACCGCATAATCTTCGTATTTTTGTTTGATAATCGCTTTAAACGCATACAGTTCCAACCCATTAGACGCTGCAACTCGTTCTAAATATTCGTTGATATCAAACAAAGAGACACTGATATTGTGTTTTTGTAACTCTTGTTCATACAACAACTCATCAATAAGCATACTCACTGCTGCATTTTTGTCACCTTTAGTTTGAGCCGCTTTTGCTTCAATATCGTATAACGTAATGGCATCGTTATTAACCGTCAATGCCACCGCATCAACCAATCCCGCATGAGCAAGACTTGCACACATTAAAACTGAGATAAAAAGTTTTTTCATTATTCACCCTTTTTTGTAAAGCAGATATTTTATCATATTAATGGTAAAACATTGGTTTGGAGATGTTCTTTTATTAAAAATGAGTTTTATGAAGAAGTGAATACTCTCTCTTGAAAACTTAAAAGTTTCCGCCTTTTGGTTGTTGGTTTTTAGTAAATAGTTGATGGTATAAAAATGTTCAAACTATCTCAAATCAATTGAATTAAGTAAAGTTGAGAATCTTAGAAAATAAAATATGCAAACGTCCTTATCCCATTCTTTCCAACATCTGAAAAGCCGAACGTTTATTTTTTATTTCGGTAAAGCCGAGGACTGTTTGACGAGAGAAAAGTGCTAAACGCACTTTTTCGAGGAGTTCCGCAGGCAGAAATAAAAAATAATAAGTGAGGGAACCCCATGGGCTTTGAAGCTTCGTTGGTGGCTTTTTGTTACTTTTTACCATTAAAAAGTAAGAGAGCGAAAACCTTTATGGTTTTTAAGAGAAGATATTAAACTATTATAAATAATTCAACTCTTTTAAAATAACCTCTTTTTCAATTTCATTTAAAGAGTCTTTATCGACAAAATCCACTTCTTTATTTAGCTCTTTTTTTAAAAACTCTTTGATGTCTGCCAATTTCGAAAAAGCACTAAACCCCTTGTTCTTTTCCATAAATGCTTTTATATCTTGGATTTCATAAAGAATATCAATGTCACTGTTATTGGTATAATCACCTCTTGCATACGAGCCAAATACACCTAAGATATTTATACCATCATTATAAAGTATAGGTTTAAGATGTGCTAATTTTTCATAAATATCAATTTTCATAGCAACTCTTTTTTAAAATAGATAAAAGTATGTTACAGAAATGTTATTTAAAACTTTGTTGAGTATTTCAATTTGGAAAAAAAATTTGTGGTATACACTAATGCAGAACAGTGAGGTAAAGAGAAGACCTCTTTACTCCACTTATTTATGGAACATAAACCAAAACATCGCTTTGTGTGTGTTCCATTAAAAAAGATGACGTTGAACCTTGTAAAAACGCCGTCGTATCTTTAACCCCATGAGAACCCAATACAATCAAATCATTCTCTATGTTGTTTGAAGCTTCAAGCAACACATCGTTAAAACTGTAATACGCCTCAATCAATTGGGTGTTTTCAATTCCCACTTTTTTATTGAACGCTTCAAAACTCTCTTGAATTTGATTTTTGACTTTATCTTTTAATTTCTCTTTGGCTTCCATGGCATTGTAAAATGACAAAGTAAAATCACTGAGTTGTTTGTACGCATGCACCAATTTAAAGGAAGCATTCTCAAACGACTCTTTAGCAAACTCAATACTTTTTTGTGAAACAGGGGTTAAATCACTAAAGGCTAACACATTTTCATACGCTTTTTGGCAAGAATTTTTGACAATCAACACAGGCAAATTGCTTTTTTGGGCAATGTTATGTGCAGTTGATCCAAAGGTTTTGTTGCTTAAATCATCTTTGGCATTTGCCCCAATAATAATTAAATCGGCTTTTAAATCGTGGGCTTTTTCAATGATTTGATCCGCTGCTTTTCCTGAAGTGACTCGAATAGAAACATTGGCATTAAATTGGTTTAATTTTTGAACATCTTGTGCGATTTTCATCATCAACTCTTGTTTGACCTCATCGCTGTTTTTATTGGTAAAAAATGTCTCCATAAGAGTTGTTTCAATAGTATGTACCACGGTAATATTAATCTCTTTATTTGCTGCAATTAAAAATGCACGTTTTAACACTTCATTGGATATTGAAGAACCATCAATCCCAACCACAATATTTTTTATACTCATTACGTTCTCCCATTTGTATTTGTTAAAAATGTAACACAATGATTATATCATATAAAACGAAAATCAAAGAAACCTCTGTTTATTTAAATCGTTTTAAAATTCTTCTGTAGCGTTTTTCTCCATTGCATTGAATCAAAAGCATATCGTTTTCTTCTAAAAGAGTCGAACCTGTTGGCTTGATATACTCATTCTTTCGATTAATCATTAAAATTAAAAAATCGAGTGGCAAATCAAGTTCTACAATACTTTTTCCTATAACCGAAGAGTCCTTTTCAATATAAAATTGCTTTAATGTATTAAACAATAAAGGAGAAGCCACCACCTCTTCTTTTTGATATTTCACCGATTCAACTTTAAGCCATTTTGCCATAAAAGGCAAAGAGGTTCCTTGAATCAAAATTGATGCCAATACCATAAAAAAAACCGTATTAAAGATAATATGTGAATTGTCATATCCTTCTGATAAATAGGGATATGTAGCTAAAACAATAGGAACAGCTCCTCTTAAACCCACCCAAGAGATAAACGCTTTTTCTCGAATATTAAATGAACTCAACGCCAAACTAATAAACACCCCTACTGGTCTTGCAATAAACATCAACCACAAAGCAATCGCCAACCCTTGCCAAGCCACTTCAGGTAATTCTGAAGGAAAAACCAACAAACCCAATGCCAAGAAAACAGTAATTTGCATAATCCATGACAATCCGTCGTGAAATCCCACCAAATTTTTTTTATGAACAAACTCTTTGGTATTTGCCACAATTCCTGCTAAATAGACAGCTAAAAAGCCGTTACCTCCCAACATCGAACTTGAAGCAAAAAGCAATAACACCCATCCGATGGTAAACACGGGATAAAGACCATAAAAACTCAAATGAATTCGATTTAAAATAATAGGCATAACGGCACCAAAGGCGTATCCAAATACTCCACCAATAATAAATTGCAAAAAAAATTTTATAATCCAATCACCCACGGACGTTTCATTGGGCAACAAAATAATTTGTAAAATTGCAATGGTCAGAAAAATTGCCATAGGGTCATTGCTTCCTGATTCCAATTCCAAAAGAGGAGTAATCTTCTTTTTAAGAGCAATCCCTTTTGCTCTTAAAATCGCAAAAACCGCAGCTGCATCCGTTGAAGAGATAATCGCTCCTAACAATAACGCTTCTAAAAAGGTAAAATCAAATACAAAATAGACTCCTAACGCCACCACAAAAGCCGTTAGAAAAACTCCCAAGGTGGCTAAGATGACACCTTCTTTTAAAACGGGTTTAATCGCTTTCCAAGTGGTATCTAAACCTCCCCCAAATAAAATAAAAATCAATGCCAAGGTTCCAATGTTTTGTGCCAATGCAACATCATCAAAATAAATGCCTAAAATACCATCTGAACCTGCTAACATTCCTAAACCTAAAAAGATAAAAAGTGCAGGGATACCAAAGGTGTTAGAAAGTTTACTTGATACCACACTTAAAAGCATTAAAAAGGCAGTAATAAGAAGATAAATTTCTATTGTTTCCATTATTTTCCATTTATAATTTTTTTAAAATATAAACGATTATAGCTTAAAAATGGTCATTTTTTTGAAAAACATTCAACTAAAAAGAGTTATTAATACTTTTTAGATACAATTATTCATACGTACTAACAACAAATCAAATTATTTAAAAAAGGATTTTTCATGAATAACAGTAAAATTTTAATTGCCACCGATTTTTCGCAAAAAAGCTTTAAAATCATTGAACGTGTTTTGGAGTTTATCCACAACAAACCCTCTGAACTTTTTATTGTTCATGTGGTTGAGAGTTCTATTTTTTCAAAAGTCAAAAATCTTTCAGAAATTGGCAAAAACAGTTTTGAGGTTTTACACAAATATTTTCCTACACTTCAAGCATCGCAATTTTATTGCGTAGAGGGAAAAATCGATGAGCAAATTGCTTATCATGTGGACAAACTCAATATCTCTTTGGTTATTTTAGGAAACAGCGGAGAAAGAAGTCATATCAACCAATTTTTCTTGGGTTCGAATACTAAAGATATTGTCCGTAATTTAAATACTCCCAGCTTAATTATGAAATCCAATCGTCCTTTGGAGTTTAACACCATTATGATTCCTACGGATTTATCAGATGAGTCTAAAACCTATATTTACGAAGTGGCACAATTTTTAAAAACGGCTAAAATCAAACTCTTTTACAGCTATACCGTTCCTTTTGAAAATCGTTTAAATTTTTACGGTTTAGATAAAAGTGAAATGACACTTTTTCAAAAAGACATAAAAACATCTGCGATTAATGAAGCCAATGATTTTTTTGATACGATTAATATTGCCAATGAACTTGAACTTATTACTCAAGAGGGCAGTTTAGATGCCGAAGAGTTTGCTAAAAAAGCCGATGAGTTAAAGTGTGATTTAATTGCCGTTCACACTACAGGACATTTTAGTTTTTTTGCGTTTGACTTAGTCGAACACTCTCATAAAAATATTTTGGTCAAAAAAATCAATTAAAGGAATCCTATGAAATTTGTTGCTCTTGTTGTCATCGCTTCATCAGAATATGAAGAGAGTTTAAAAACCGTTGCTAAAAATGCGGGTGCTAGTGGAGCAACCATCATTCAAGCACGAGGAACAGGAAATGAAGAAAAAAAGAGTTTTTTCTCTCTGACTTTTGAAGGCAATCAGATTGTCCTTTTGTACATATTAGAAGAGAAAATATCAAAAAGCATCTTAAAAGCCATTAAGAAAGAGATTGAAGATAAAAAAAGCGATTGTATTGCTTTTACAACCCCTATTTCGCATATTGTTGGCTTAAACGACAATATTATTAAAAAGTTTGAAGAAAATATTATCAGTGAGGAGATTTTATAATGAACCCAAAAATATTAGTTGAACATATTATGAAAACCAATGTAACCACGATAAAGCCGTATGCTACGCTTAAAGAAGCATTACAACTTATGAAACGAAAAAATTTAAAATCGTTGATTGTGGAAAAAAGTTGTGACAGCGATGCCTATGGTATTATTACCAACACACAAATATTACGAAGAATTATGGCAGAAGACGGTGATATTGAACTTTTAAATGTCTATGATATTTATAAAAAACCTGCCTTTAGTGTTTCATCTAAAATTGATGTGAAATATGCCGCTAAAATTATGATGGAACATAACATCAAGCGAGTTGCTGTTACGGATAACAATGAACTCAAAGGTGTCTTATCTGTTACTGATTTGACCGATTATGTATTATCATTGATTGATTAATTAAGTTATGACAGAGATCCTAAAACAATTTAAACACACTTTAGTAGAATCCATTGTTAATTTAATTCCCATTTTAATTATTATCATTGGATTTCAACTCTTGGTTTTTCAAAGTGTGCCTGAAAACATCTTTTCCATTACTTTGGGATTTGTGATTGTTATTTTAGGGGTAACTTTCTTTTTAATGGGATTAGAAATTGGTGTTTTCCCTTTAGGCAATAGCTTATCCAATGAATTTTTAGAAAAGCGTTCTTTGTTTTGGTTTGCTTTGTTTGGTTTTGCTTTGGGCTTTTCAGCCTCCATTGCAGAACCTGCCATTATTGCTGTGGCAACCCAAGCTCAAACCATCACTCATGGAATCTTAGATGCATTTACCCTACGAATCATTATTGCCATCTCGGTAGGAAGCATTACGGCTTTTGGAATTATTCGTTCACTGCTTGGTTGGCCCATTGCCAAAATTATTGTTGGAGGATATGTTTTAGTTTTAATTATTACCTATTTTACCCCTCGAAGTATTGTAGGCTTAGCCTATGATTCAGGCGGAGTTGCCACCAATGTAGCCACGGTACCTTTAATTGTGGCATTGGGTATTGGAATTGCTTCAGCATTGCAAGGAAGAAGTGTTTTAAAAGATGGCTTTGGTTTTGTTGCTCTTGCTGCTATTACGCCTATGATCAGTATTCAATTGTATGGTATTTTTGCTTTAGGCAGTGATTTTAGTGCAAATGGCTCTGAATTAGTTCAAACAGCAACTCAAGCAAAAACATCAGTGGATTTTGATATTTTAGGCATATTACAAGGCTTATTAGGAACATTTACCAATATCTTACCCATTATCTTAACTATTGTAGTGTTTCAATATTTGATTCTTAGAAAACCTCTTCCCAATCTTTTTAGAGTTGTTCTTGGTTTTATTTTTTTGGTTATTGGTTTGTATGGATTTATTATTGGAATTAAATTAGGACTTTTTCCCATAGGAGAATCCATCGCAACAAATTTAGTCGATAGAGACAGTCTCTTTTTTATTTTACTCTTTGCTTTTTTAATTGGTTTTGGTACGACTATGGCAGAACCTGCTTTGGTTGCCGTTATCAAACAAGCTGACCGTTACAGTGAAGTGAGTTTAAACGTAACGATTATTCGTTTATTGGTTGCATTAGGCGTAGGCTGTGGGATTTTATTGGGTACGTATAAAATTGTTCAAGGCTATGATATTTGGCTTTTGATTACGATTTTATACTCATTTGTTGTAGTTCTGACCATTTTTGCCCCCTCACACATGACCGCTTTTGCTTTTGATTTAGGAGGAGTAACCACTTCTGAAATAACGGTACCTATTGTTACGGCTTTTGGGATTTATTTGGCAACCAATATTGAAGGCAGAGATGTCTTAATGGACGGTTTTGGACTGATTGCTTTTGCTTCAGTGTTTCCCATGATTACCGTTTTGGGTTACAGTATTATTACGCAAAAACTTATAAAAAACTTCGCTTAATTTAGGGTGCTAAGTGTTTATTTTAACACTTAGCACGTAAGCTCTAAAGTTTTATTGACTCACTTTTTTAAGTAAATAAAAGATGGAATTATAATCCACACCACTTTGTTCACTCAAACCAATTTCACACGTTTTACTTGTGCTAAACGCGAGTTTCACGCCATTGGGTATGCTTTGTTTTAAACTGCTTAATGCCGACGCATTTAATTCAGGAAAATTAAAACCTCGATCCCCTGCAAAACCACAACACTTGACATCCGCAGGCACAATCACCTCATTGGCACACGCTTTAGCTAACGTAATAAACTTATCGTGTAAGCCCATTTTTCTTGAACTGCATGTGGTGTGTATCACAATGGGTTCATCCAATTTCGTAATGGTTAAAGAAGGCAGTAAATAGTTCAATGAAAACTCAATGGGTTCATAAACAGCCATTTGGCTTTTAAAACTCTCCATCATTTTTTTCGTACAAGGACTTGTATCACATAAAACGGGAAACTCTCCATGATTGGAAGCTTCGAGTAATGCCATTTCTAACTCTTGGGATTTTTTATTGGCTTGATTAAAATACCCTTTTGATGAAAAAGGCATTCCGCAACACAGATTCTCTAAGTTATTAGGAAAAATCACTTCAAACCCTGCTCGTGTCAATAATTCTAAGGTGACATCAAAAAGATTATCTGTCTGGGTGCTGTTTTGGGCTTGTCCCATGGTTCGATTTAAACATGAGGTAAAATAGACCACTTTTTTCGATGAAGCAATGAGTTTGACACTGTTTTTGTTGATGGTCACAGGTTTGGGTAAACTTTTTGTCCACAATGGAATGGTGTTTTTAGAGATTTTTCGCAATCCTTGAGTGAGTGTTTCCATATTGCGTGTCCCTAAAATACGGTGCGTCCAATTGGCAACGCGTAAACCCATTTTAACCCCACTTAACACACTTGAAAAATGATTGACGATAAAATCGGCTTGTTTTTCTTGGCTGGGTTGTATTTGTTTGTTACGCAAATATTTCGTTAGGTTTCCTGTATCAATTCCCACAGGACAAACGGTTGAACACAAACTGCACGTAGCACAGGTTTCAAGCCCATCGTACTGATACGCTTTTTTCAGTGCTTCGCTTTGTATAAAATCGTTCTCTTCATCTTCTAAGCGACTGATTTCTCGTGAAGCAATGATTCGATGCCGTGGGGTAAAGGTGATGATGTTTGAGGGACAATACGGTTCACAAAACCCACACTCAATACACTTATCAACAATTTCATTGGTACGAGGAAGAGGTTTTAAGTTTTTTAAATGTGCTTCATGATCCTCGTTGATAATCACCCCTGGGTTTAAAATGCCTAAAGGGTCAAACAAATTCTTTATATCTTTCATTAAAGCATACGCATCATTTCCCCACTCCAGTTCAACAAATGCCGCCATATTTCGCCCTGTGCCGTGTTCTGCTTTTAAACTTCCTTGGTATTTGACTGCCACTAATTGTGTAACATCTTGCATAAAGGCATCGTATCGTGCAATCTCTTTTTGCGTGGAGAAATCTTGGGTAAACACAAAGTGTAAATTCCCCTCTAACGCATGACCAAAAATCAAGGCTTCGTTATAACCATGTTTTTTGAACAACGCTTGTAACTGTAGGGTTCCTTGGGCTAAATCTTCGATATTAAAAGCCACATCTTCTATGATTACAGTGGTACCCGTTTGACGTACTGCACCCACTGCAGGGAAAAGTCCTTTTCGTATTTTCCAAAAGAGTTCATACTCTTGTTTTATGGACGTAAAGGCAATCTCTCGAACGGTTTTAAACGCTTCAAGCAAGGTTACAATTTTTTGTGTTTGTTGCACTAAGGCATCTTCATTGGGGGCTCTGGTTTCAACCAATAAAGCCGCCACGTCTTCATTGAACTCTTTTAAATACGAGGGCATCCCTTTTTGGTCTTGCACAGATTTGAGTGCTTTATTGTCCATAAGTTCAACGGCATCCACTTGAATACCTTTTGAAAGTTTAAGTGTTGCTACGGCACTGCACGCTTCATTGATGTTTTCAAAAAAGACTAAGCTACTGGCTTTGTGTTGATAATCTTCAACCGTATAGTACGTTATCTCTTGAATAAACGCTAACGTTCCTTCACTTCCAATAATCAAGTGTTGCAAGACTTCAAACACATCATCATAATCCACCAAGGCATTTAAAGAGTAACCACAGGTGTTTTTGATTTTAAACTTCTTTTTGATTTTTTCACTCAAACTTTTATTGGCTTTAACCGATTGGGCGTACGAATCTAATTGATCAATAAATTGAGAATGTTTTTGTTTAAACAACTCTTTGCTTCTCGTATCAGACGTATCCAAAACCGTACCATCGTAAAAAATGATTTTCATCGATTTGAGTGTTTGGTAGGAGTTTTGAGCAACACCACAACACATCCCCGAAGCATTATTCGCTGCAATTCCTCCAATCATCGCTGCATCAATACTTGCAGGGTCTGGACCTATTTTTTTTCCAAAAGGAGCCAATGCCGCATTGGCACTAGCCCCCGTAATGGAAGGCTCTAAACTGATATAATCTTTTTGTGGTGAGACCACAAACCCTCTCCAGTTTCGTGAAGTAATGACTAAAATAGAGTCACTGATGGCTTGTCCTGAAAGTGAAGTTCCCGCTGCTCTAAATGTAACACTCAGCTGATACTTCGTGGCATGTTCAAGTATGGTTTTGACGTGTAAAGCATTTTGGGCTTTGATGACAATTTTGGGTATAAGTCGATAAAAAGAGGCATCGCTGCCGTAAGTGAGTGTATGTAACTTATCGGTAAACAGATACTCTTTAGGTATAAATGAGATAATCTCTTCGTAAAATTTTTTGTAATTTCCCTCTAGCATTTCTTTTCCTTTTTTAATTATTTGATGATAAAAAAAGTGAAACTTTACTCTCTTCTGGGTACGGTATAAATTTTTTGTTGAGGATCATTGATAAACGCGTTCATTTTATCACACTGTTTTAAAACAATCATCTCAATTAAAGCTTTTTGGTTGGTGTACATGAACTTTCTTTAAATAAACAAAAGAAGCCTGTGTGGCTTCTTTTGTATTGGGTTATAACAATGGATTTAATCCGAAAAACTCAGGATAAATCGCCAAAATGGCTAACACAATGATTTGTATGGCAATAAACGGTAATACCCCTTTGTAAATCTGCATGGTGCTTACCCCTGCTGGTGCAACCCCTTTTAAATAAAAGAGACTGAACCCAAAAGGTGGGGTTAAAAATGAGGTTTGTAAATTCATGGCAATCAAAATCGCAAACCACACAGGATTGATGCCCAAAGTTTCAGAAATCGGCACTAAAATAGGAACAATAATATAGGAAATTTCCACAAAATCAATAAAAAATCCTAAAACCAAAATCGCCAACATGGTAAAAATAATGAATCCCCATTTTTCATCTCCGGGAAGACTGGTCATAAAATCATGGACAATATCTTCTCCCCCCGTGTATGAAAACACCATAGAAAATGCCGTTGCCCCAATTAAGATACCAAATACCATTGAGGTGATTTTAACCGATTCCAGTGCAGCTTCTTTGACCATTTCATTGCTGTAAGTACGATACATCAATGCCAAACCAATCGCTCCAAAACAGCCCACAGCAGAAGACTCAGTAGGTGTGGCAATTCCTGCAAAAATTGAACCCAATACCAAAATAATGAGTGTTAAAGAAGGGATAATATCAATTAACGCTTTAAAAACTTGTTTTCGTTTGTTGCCTCGACTGGGATCAGGTGGAATAGCCGGTGCCATATCTTTTTTATAGTAAGAAATAATTAAAATAAAAAGAATGTATGCCCCCACAAGTAATAATCCTGGCCAAACCGCTGCTGAGAACAAATCACCCACAGGCACTTGAAAAACATCCCCTAAAATAATTAATACAATCGAAGGAGGAATAATTTGCCCCAAGGTTCCAGCCGAACAAATGGTACCCGTGGCAAGTTCTGGACTGTATTTGTATTTAAGCATGACAGGCAATGAAATCACTCCCATGGCAACCACAGAAGCTCCTACCACACCCGTTGAGGCCGCCAATAACGCCCCCACTAATACCGTTGAAATTGCCACTCCACCTCGAATTTCTCCAAATAAAAATCCCATCGACTCTAAAAGTTTTTCAGCCAAGCCCGTTTTTTGTAGAACAATTCCCATAAAAATAAACATAGGAATCGCCATTAAAATCGTATTTTGCTGAATGGAAAAAATTCGAAAAGGCATATAATCAAACATGGCAATTCCCTCGGTGATTCCCTCACTCAACCCTGCCATAAATCCCGCATCGAATCCACCGTATGAATAGATTTCAATGACTCCCGCACTGATACCAAAAAACACTGAAACCGCGGCAAAAGTAAAGGCAACAGGAAATCCAAATAAAAGCATAAATAAAGCCGTAAAAAACATTACAATACCTATCATTTGGATTCTCCTTTCTCATCAATATCCACAATATGGTGTTTGTGTTGATTAAATTCGTTTTTCAAATTCTCAATTTCACCTTTTAAGTTATACTCTTTTAAATCACACATTCCCCGATAGACATTCAAATTTTTTATAAAATATCCAAATGAAGTGATAATTAACAATAAAAAAGACAAAGGTATCAACGCTTTAACAATCCATCGATGAGGCAGACCACCTGGGTCACCACTCATTTCATTGGATAAAAACGCTTCATGGGCATTGCCAATAGAACTTAAGCCCACAAGCAATGAAATGGGTAAAATAAAGGCAACTACTCCCACCATATTAATCAATGCTTTTCGTTTGGGAGTCCCTCGGTCATAAAGTAAATCAACTCGCACATGTCCATCCTCTTTTAGGGTGTAAGAAATCCCCAATAAAATAACAACAGAGAACAAATGCCACTCCATCTCCTGCATTGCAATACTTCCTGTTTTGAAGAAGTATCGAGCCACAACGTCATAAGTTACATTCAATATCATTAATACTATGGCAAATGCCGTGATATTTCCAATATAGTCTGCAAACTTATCAAACCCTCGTTCCAGTTTTAATAACATTAAAAATCCTTTGAATCTTCTAATAGATTAACCCAACACAACCATTTGTGTTGGGTTAATCTATTATTTTACAACCCCATAAAGGGGGCATGGGGTTGCAAATTTTTATAAATTGTCTTTTAAATATAAGTAGTCAGACATTTCAGTCCATTTTCTGACTTTCTTTTGATACGCTTCTTGTGAATCCAAAATCTCTTTTAATAAAGGTTGATCTTTGACCATTTCAGCTCTTAACTCTTTGTTGGTTTGTTTTAACGCATCCATAACTTCTTTTGGGAACGTTTTGATTTTAATATTAGGATATTCACTTGCAATTTTTGACCATGCATCCGCACTCATATGATAGTTTTGAATATACATATCGTACGCACTTACTCTCATGGCTGTGATTAAAATCTCTTGTAAATCTTTAGGAAGTTTTTTAAACGCTCTTTCATTGACCATAAAATGCAAATCCAATCCAGGCTCATGCCAACCTGTGTAGTAATACGGTGCAACTTTATGAAATCCCATGTTAATGTCCATTCCTGGTCCAACCCATTCTAAGGCGTCAATGGTTCCACGTTCAAGTGAAGTATACAATTCACCGGGAGCAATATTCGTAACTGTCAATCCTAATTTTGCCATCACTTCTCCAGCAAACCCAGGAATTCTCATTTTAAGACCTTTTAAATCTTCAACCGAATTAATCTCTTTTCTAAACCATCCACCCATTTGGTTCCCCGTACTTCCACCAGGGAACGATAAGATACCGTGTTTTGAATAAGTTTTTTCCATAAGTGCCATACCACCACCATGATAAAACCATGCGTACTGTTCAGCTGTTGTCATACCAAAAGGCATGGTACTAAAAGGCATCGTATTGATATCTTTACCTTTCCAGTAATACGATGCAGAGTGACCCATGTCGTATTGACCACCTTTGACCATATCTAAAATTCCAAAGGCTGATTTGTGTTTATTTGAAGCATCGACTTCGATAACAAGTCGTCCATTTGACATCTCTTCAACCATTTTTGCCATATTGGTTGGAGCATCAATAAACGGAGAAAGAGTTGGGCCCCATGTTGTTGCCAGTTTCCACTTATAGACTCTTTCTTTGGCCATTGAAGCCGTACTTAATCCTGCAAGCAATGCAGCTGCAACAACGAATTTTGTTGCTTTAAATAACATATTCATGCAAACTCCTTTTTTAGTTTCAATAAAATTGTAACGACACCAAATGAAAATGATATGATATTTTTTACGGATTTTATAAAATCTTAAAGATATATCCACTGTCTACAATGGTTTGAATATACTCCTTGGGTAAAAGTTTTCTCACCCGCCGTATCAAAGAACGAATCGATTCAAGAGAAGTAACATTGCCCTCCCACACATAATTTTCAATGGCATCAAAGGTGATAAGCTTATTTTTATGCGATAAAAAAAGATTTAACAGCAACTTCTCTTTTTTAGTTACGCGTTGTTCTTTTTTATTACAAGAGAGTAAACTGGACTTAAAATCAAAATAACAATTCTCATCAAAATAAATGAAATTATCGTTAATTTTACAGAGTTTATCAATCTTTATCTCTAATTCATCTATAAAAAAAGGTTTCTTCAAATAATCATTGCAACCAAAATCGTATGCTTCTTTAATCATATCCAACTCCACAGAAGCACTGATGATAATCACAGGAACCTCATCGTAATACTCTCGTATTCTTTTGAGCAATTTCACCCCATCAAGACTGGGAACATTAATGTCCAAGATAAAACAGGCATACCCTGCATCAATGGCGGCATACGCTTCTAATCCATCAACATACGCATCCACTTTATACCCTTTTAAACCAAGCCGTTTTGCAATCGTTTGATTGAGTTTTACATTGTCTTCAAGCAATAAAATTTTCATACTCACCTACCATAATTTGTATTGGGCATTTTGATGATAAATACCACACTGTTTTTATCGTTTCGTACTCTTATTTTCCCCTGCATTTTATCTTCAATAATTACTTTTGCCATATATAAACCAAATCCTGTCCCCTCTTTTTTAGTCGTAAAATACGGATCAAAAATATTGCCAATAATATCCAAAGGGATGGCTCCTGCATCATCACTGATTTCAATCACATTGTATTTGTTGGTACTAAAAATCTTAATACCAATGTTTTTCTTTTCGTTAATATCCAAGTTTTTTTCCAGAATCTTATTTTTGGCATTGTTAATGATGTTTAATAACACTTGCTTAAACTCATTTTCATACCCATAAATCAGTAAATCTTCATTTTGATTAACATACTCAACGGTCACATTAATATTGGAATAAAAAATCTGTTTTCCCACAATTTCAAAAATCTCATTTAAACATTTTTCGATTGAAAAAAGAGCTTTTTTGGTCGAAGGCTTTAAAAAATTTCTAAAATCACTGAGCGTTTTTGACATGTATTGGATTTGTACCATCGAATCTTTCACAAAGGTTTCCATTTGGATTTTTTTAAGTTCTTCAAGTTGAAACGACAACGCGATATCTTGCACTTGCGCTGAAAGTTCAACCAAAGGTTCATTCCATTGATGAGCAATGGCAGCAACCATATCTCCCATTTCAGCGAGTTTGCTTTGTTGGATTAAAAACTGTTTTTCTTGAACTCGTTGGGTAATGTCATCCATAATACACACAATCCCCCCAATGGTTTCATCGATGTTTTCATACACGGCTTTGTTAAGAATGAAATAACGCATTTTATCATTAAAGTGTAGGGTCATTTCAGAGGTTTTTGTTCCTTGGGTTTTAAGCAACTCTTCATCCACTTGAACATTGCGTTTGGCGATATCTTCAGGATAAAAGTCATACGCTGTTTTTCCAATGACTTCCTCTTTTTTATGATTAAACAGTTTGGCAAAACTTAAATTACATCCCAAAATTTTTCCATCGGTATTTTTATAGTAAATAGGGTTAGGTAAGGTATCAAGCAACACTTTATCAAACTTAATACGATTGGATAAATCTTTTTCAACAAGTTTTCGACGTTGGATATTCGCACGCATAATCAATACAATAATAAACAACACCAAAATGGTTAAAATTGTCAGCATTACAAAATTGCGATGCTCTTTATAAATTGTGATAGGTTCATTGATCATTTTGTATTCGCCTACATGAGGTTCAATGTTCATTTTAAATCGTTTTAATTCATTGTAATCAAAGATATATTCATTGGGTGATTTTTGCAAAATGGGGATATCTTCAATGGGTTTGTTTTTAATTAAGTACTCAAGTGCCATAGAAGCAACGGCTTCTCCTTGACCTTTGGCACTCGTAACAAACCCACCAATCACTCCATTGCCCAAATAAAAATCCCATAACCCATAAATAGGAACGGCACTGATTTGTTTAATATCTTTTAAGCTCTCTTTATAGGTAAAAAACTTTCCGGTTTTATCTTTAAAAAGCAACACAAACAACAACACGGTTTCCCCTTTTTCTTGAGAAACTTTTTGTTTGATTTCTTCCATATTAATGTTGCCTAAGTATTCAATTTGGAAATATTGTGAGTATTTTTTGATATAAGGTTCCAACTCTTTTTTCATCTGCAACCCCGTAACAGAATAGTCGTTAATAATCACCAAACGCTCTAATTTGGGATGAAGTCGACGTATGAGTTGAAAGTTTTTTTCCAAATCAACTTGCTCAATAACGCCTGTTACCCGTTCAATATTTGAAACCAGCGCCATATCAAAATTATTAATGGCACAAAAAAGCAAAGGAGTATTGGGGAAAAGTTCATCAAGATGTTGATTTAAAAATTCGAGAGCATGGTTGTCACTTGCGATGATTAAATCAAATTTTCTCTCTTTAAATTGTTCTTTATACAGTTCATATAAGCGTTTAAAATAGACCGGCGTAGCAACGCGTTTTGTGTCCATATAAATCGTGGTTAAGGTGACGTTTTTATACTCTTCAAAAGTTGATTCAATGGCTTTTGAAATATCGTCACTCCATTTATAACTTTTATCATACGAGTGAACCAATAAAACCTCTTTTTGGATTTGTGCAAAAAGAGGCAAAGAGAAAAGAAACCAAAAAAGCAGTAATTTTTTCAACATATCTCCTCATAAGAGTCAGACAAATATAACATACCCCGATTTTGGACCATGCGCCCCAATAACTAACGACTGCTCAATATCAGCTGTTTTAGAAGGTCCTGAAATAAACACCCCATACCCCGCTTTTTCAAACTCTATTCGCTCATACGCTTCGTGCATGTTATTGACAATATCATCTTTGGATACTATTATAACAATATTATTGGCAATAAAATATAAGGCTCGATGTTTATTGCTTGGATTTTTCATCCACACCGCTCCATTTTCTGCAACAGCAAACTCAGCTTTGACAATCGCCAAATCCAAATTTTCTAATTCATGGGGAGTCTTGAGTTCATTTTCTTTAACCGTCGCTAAAGTGTACTCTTCTACGTTTGAACTTATAAATACTGCCTCAGGATAAAGCTCTTCTATGACTTGGTTGAGTTCATTTTTATGACACTGTAAGGCTTTTCCACCCACGGTTTGAATCACCTTACTGAATTGTTCCATTTTATTTTCAAATGTAATTCCAAAATTCTCAATGTTGGGTAAAGCCACTTCTTGAACTTTATTGTTGTGTCGAATACTGTTTAAAATACTCTCTTTACTTGACATTATTTCTCCTTTTTGGCTTTGGCATATAACTCTTTAAATGAGTTTTTAGGCATGGTTGGCATGGTTCTGTGTTTTCCCCAAACATTGCTTTTGGAATACATCACACTCTTAGGAATAAACGGAACCACCTTTCGAGCTATTTTTCCTGCTAATGTAAACAGCATAGGATGTTGCATCAACCATGAAGTCAGTTTCATTGCCATGGCTTTTTTGCCATCAATCAATTTGGCTTTTGCCAAATCTTGCCTATGTGCATACAACTGTTTATGCAAATCAATCTTACTGGGACACACATTTGAACATGACGAACAAAGGGTACACGCAAAAGGCAACGTTTTGTGTTCGGTTGGGTTTCTAAAAGCCCCCAAAGTTGAACCAATGGGTCCAGGAATCACATACCCATATGAGTGACCACCACTTCGTCTGTAAACGGGACACGTATTCATACACGCTCCACACCGTATACAATTTAGGGATTGTTTGTATTTTTCACTGTTTAAAAAAGGGGTTCGCATATTATTGACAATCACCACGTGCATTTCTCCCCCTTCAATGGCTCCATGAAAGTGTGAGGTATAGGAAGTGATGGGTTGCCCAGTAGCACTTCGTGCGAGTAATCGAGTAAAGACACTTAAATCTTCAAGTCGTGGAATGATTTTTTCAATTCCCATACACGCAATGTGCAATTTGGGTAAACTTGCTCCCATATCGGCATTGCCTTCATTGGTACAAACTACGACACCTCCTGTTTGTGCAATGGCAAAATTAACCCCAGTAATTCCCGCATCGGCTTGTAAAAATTTTTCTCGCAGATGTTCTCGTGCGGCTCGTGTTAAATACGTGGGGTCACTGTTGTTCTCATCGGTGTGTAAAAACTCATGAAACGTTTGTGCGACATCCTCTTTTTTTAAATGAATGGCGGGTAATACAATATGAGAAGGGGCTTCATGGCGTAACTGAACAATTCGCTCTCCTAAATCCGTATCGACAACTTCTAAGCCTTTGCTTTCTAAAAAAGGGTTTAAATGACACTCTTCAGTGAGCATCGATTTGGATTTGACGACTTGTTTAACCCCATTTTTCTTTAAAATCTCATACACAATCTCATTGTGTTCTTGGGCATCATTTGCCCAATGCACGATAATGCCTTTTTTCATGGCATTCTTTTCAAACTCTTCCAAATAAAAATCAAGTTTGCTCATGGTGTGTGTTTTAATGGCACTGGCGTATGAACGAAGTTTTTCCCACTCGGGAATACTTTTTGAAGCCAAATCTCTTTTTTCTCGAACAAACCAAAGGGCTTTGTCGTGCCAATGCATTCGCTCATCATTGGCTACAAATTGTGCGGCTTGCTGTGGATGGTTCATGACAGTTTCTCCCCTGCTAAAATTTGTGTAATGTGCATCACTTTAATGGGTTGGTTGTCTTTATTAATGATTCCTTCCATGTGCATCAAACAAGACATATCAGCCCCTGTCATCACTTCAACACCACTTTGTAAGTGGTCATTAATCCTGTCTTTGCCCATGGCTGCTGAAATGGCATCTTCAGCAATGGCAAATGTTCCTCCAAAGCCGCAACACTCATCATCACGTTTTAAGGGCATAATTTCAATATCATCAACCAATGAGAGCAATTTTTTCAGTTTGGAAAAATAAGGGATATTCAACTCACTGCAACTGGCAAGTTTGAGTTCTCGGTGACCATGACAAGAGTTATGCACTCCGACTTTATAAGGGAAAGAGGTATTAAGTGTTTCAACTTTAATAATATCATGTAAAAATTCACAAATCTCATAAATAGAAGTTTGTACTTTTTCATAATCGCTGTTGTCTTGAAAAAATTCACCGTAGTGTTCTTTGACCATGGCAACACATGAACCACTGGGTGCAACAATGTAATCGTATTTTTTAAAGGTTTCCACAAAATGGTAAGCCAATTGTTTGACATCTTTAGAACAGCCACTGTTTGCCATGGGTTGCCCACAACAGGTTTGTTGCATAGGATATTCCACATTCAAATTGCAATTTTCTAAAATTTTAAGCGTCGCCATACAGGCTTGTGGATAGAGTTCATTCATATAACAAGGAATAAAAAGTCCTATTTTCATATTCATCCTTTAAGCATTTAATACGAAAATAATACTTTATTGATATGATATTGTTGTGATATTTAGAGATTAATGGCGTAAAAAGAGAGTAAGGTCATTTTTTAAATAGTTATCATAGACCTCAACCCTAGGGCATAATGTGTAACAAAAATCAATCACTTCTTGAGCATTTATACCATTAAAACTCTTCTGTTTTAAAAAGTTAAAAACAAATCCTTTTTGACTGTGTTGCCAAGCGCGTGTAATAAAATGCAAAAATGAGTTTTTATTCAATAAATTCATTGCACCACTGCACACATAATAATCTGCGCAAAAAAGCTCATCGATTAATACATCTTGTAGATAAAACTCTAAAGAGGGAAAACGATTTTGTGCAATATTAATCATACTTGATTCACAATCAATTCCGATATAATTTTTAGGTAATCGTTGTTTCTTTTTTAAATAGTGGTAATACTCTGCAAAACCACACCCTGCATCAATGATTTTAGACCGTGAAAGCTCGTTTTGAATACAAGACGTCAGGATTTCAAATCGTTTATACTGTGAATATTTGGAATTCCAATGTACACCTTGGGCGCTGACACCAAAACGTTTAATGGCATCGTGATAAAATTTTTTATTGTTAATTAACGACATCGTTATTTGATTTGCTCAATAACCACACCATTGTCTTTAATAAATTTAGAGATCAAATCCGAATTGGTATGTTCATACGATTTTTCATAGACAATACGTTTGATTCCAGAAGCAATTAAATTTTTTGAACACTCACTGCAAGGTTCAAGCGTAACATAAATGGTTCCCCCTTCAATACTAATGCCTTTTCGTGCTGCCCAAATAATGGCATTCATTTCCGCATGAATTTCATAAACCTTAGACCATTCATGGTGCTCTTTGGTGTAAACCCCTTTCCAATGTGCCGTACAATTTTCATATCCAGGAGGTGTTCCGTTGTATCCTGTTGATAAAATCCTTCCATCTTTTACAATGACCGCTCCCACTTGTTTTGAGACACATTTAGAGGCACTGGCAATTTCGCGTGCTATATTGATAAAATTTCTATCACTGATCATTAAACCCTCGATTTTATTCAAAAATGAGCCAAAAAAAGCCAATTTATGTATGAAACATGTCAATTTTTCATCAAAATGGATAATTTTTGCAAATTTTTGTTTTATTAAACTATAATTAATTTTCTTGTATTATATCAAAAATTTAACGAAAAGGTTAGTAATGGATTTCAAGGATATAAAAGAATTAATTAAAGTATTCGACAAAAGCGAGTTGAGTAAATTAAAAGTCAAAGAGGGTGACTTTGAAATTTCAATGGGTAAAGGTGCTGATGGCTATGTTACTGTTGCACAACCTCAACCCAATTTCATAGCTCCAACGGCTGCTCCTGTTGCGGCTCCTGCTGCAGCTGTACAAGAAGCGGCTGCTGCTCCTGTTTCAAAAGCCAAAGGAGACACCATCAATGCACCAATGATTGGAACATACTACAGCTCTCCATCACCTGATTCAGCTCCTTTTGTTAAAGTGGGTGATACTGTAAAAGCGGGTCAAACGTTATGTATTTTAGAAGCAATGAAAATCATGAATGAAGTGGAAGCAGAGTGCGATTGCAAAATTGTTGAGATTCTTGTAAAAGATGCTGAACCTGTTGAATACGATATGCCACTGTTTGTGATTGAAAAGATTTAATCATGGCAGAAATTAAAAAGATTTTAATAGCCAACAGAGGTGAAATTGTTCAAAGAGCTATTAGAACTATTAAGGAAATGGGGAAAAAATCGGTCGCTGTTTACAGTGCCGGTGATAAAAATGCCTCGTATTTAAAACATGCCGATGAAGCGGTGTGTATTGGTGGAGCAAAATCAACTGAATCGTATTTAAGTATTCCAGCTATTATCACAGCCGCAGAAATGACTGGGTGTGATGCGATTTTCCCAGGCTATGGATTTTTATCTGAAAATCAAGACTTTGTAGAAGTATGCCGATTGCATAACATCAAATTCATCGGACCTTCTGTTGAAGTCATGGAAAAAATGGCGGATAAATCAAAAGCCAAAGAAGAGATGATTAAAGCAGGTGTTCCTGTCGTTCCTGGTTCTAAAGGGGCTGTACATACTCTTGAAGACGGACGAAGAGTTGCCAATGAAATTGGTTATCCTATTATGGCAAAAGCAGCTGCTGGTGGTGGTGGTAGAGGAATGAGGCTGATTAAAACTGAAGCTGAGTTTGACCAACTGTTTATGGCGGCTTCAAGTGAAGCCTTAGCTGCCTTTGGTGATGGAACGATGTATTTAGAGCGATTTATCAACAATCCTCGACACATTGAAGTTCAAGTTATTGGTGACAGCCATGGCAATGCCATTCACATTGGTGAGAGAGATTGTTCTTTACAACGACGACACCAAAAAGTTATTGAAGAATCGCCTGCCATTTTACTCAACGACGAAACTCGAGCAAAACTTTTAGACGTTGCTGTTAAAGCCACGAAATACTTAGAGTATGAAGGAGCAGGAACGTTTGAATTTTTAGCCGATGATAAACAAAACATCTACTTTATGGAGATGAATACACGACTTCAAGTAGAACACCCTGTGTCTGAAATGGTCAGTGGTATTGACATTATTGAATGGATGATTAAAGTGGCCCAAGGTGAAAAATTACCTGCACAAGATACCATCAAATTTAGAGGTCATGCCATTGAGTGTCGAATTACAGCAGAAGACCCAAACAGTTTCTTACCCAGTCCCGGAAAAGTAACCCAATGGATGGTGCCAGGGGGAAGAAATGTTCGAGTTGATTCTCATGTTTATACCAACTATATCGTTCCTCCTTACTATGACTCAATGATTGGGAAACTGATTGTGTGGGGAAGAGACCGAGAAAAAGCCATCAACATTATGAAACGAGCATTAAGCGAGTTTGAGGTTGAAGGGATTAAAACAACGATTCCTTTTCACATTAAAATGATGGAAAACCAAGACTTTATCAACAATACTTACGACACTAAATATCTTGAAGGCTATAAAAAATTAGCCGATTTAGAAGTAGAAAAAGGCAAATAGCCTTTTTCTAAAGCTTAAATTTATATTAATTTAAGTATAATCCGCCAAAATATACACAATTATATGCTTACTGTTTTTTGAAGACGTCTCTTCAAACCTGTTTTAAACACTTGAATTCTGTTTTTATCAAGTAACCGCTTACTAAAGTTCGTTAAATAGTCATATATAGGTGTATCTTTTAAATCATTCTCATAGAAGAATACACAAGGACAACACATGACATTTAAAGAGTTTAATTTAAACGCAAAGTTACAACAAGCCATCGATGAAGCAGGATTTAAAGAACCAAGCCCTATTCAAAAAGATGCGATTCCTGTTGTGTTATCAGGTAAAGATATGGTCGGACAAGCCCATACAGGAACAGGGAAAACAGCCGCATTTGGTCTTCCTATTTTAAACAATCTCAAATGCGATGGCAGTGTAGAAGCTGTTATTATCGTACCCACACGAGAACTTGCTATGCAAGTTTCAGATGAAATTTTCCGATTTGGACGATTTTTAAACATCAAAACGGCTACGGTTTACGGTGGTCAATCGTATTCAAGACAGTTAAGTCATATTGCCAATGCCAGTGTTATTGTTGCAACACCAGGACGATTTTTGGACCTTTTAAAAGGAAATAAAATTGATATTAAGCCTAATTTCGTGGTTTTAGATGAAGCCGATGAAATGCTTGATATGGGATTTTTAGACGATATTAAAGAGATTTTCACTTTTTTACCGACAAAAAGACAAACCCTTCTTTTTTCAGCCACCATGCCATTAGCCATTAAAAAATTGGCTCAAACCATTTTGATTGAACCTACGTTTATTACCATAACAAAAGCAGAAATGACCAACAGCAAAATTGAGCAATCGTTTTATGTGGTCGACGAACACGAAAGAGACGACGCATTAATTCGATTATACGATTTCAAAAATCCTGAAAAATCGATTATTTTTTGTCGAACCAAAAAAGAAGTTGACAGACTTTCTACATTTTTAGTCTCTCTTGGATACAGTGCAAAAGGTCTTCACGGAGATATGGAGCAACGTCAAAGAGAAGAAGCCATCAATGCGTTTAAAAAAGGAAAACTGGAAGTATTAATTGCAACTGATGTTGCGGCACGTGGACTTGATGTTAATGACGTTTCTCATGTCTTTAACTACCATTTACCATTTGACAGTGAATCGTATGTTCACAGAATTGGACGAACAGGACGAGCAGGAAAAGAGGGAAAAGCCATCTCAATTGTAACACCTCATGAGTTTAGAATGATTCAAAAAATTCAACAAACCACAGGGGGAAAACTTGAAGCAAAAGTGATTCCTAACATTAAAAGTGTAAAAGAGAAAAAAGTAAGCTCATTTATCCAAAAAATTCGAACACAAGAAGTCAATGAAGGTGTTTATAGCTTATTAGAAGAGCTTAAAGAAGAGTTTGATATCTCAACCATTGCGTTTAAACTCGCTTCCATGCTAGCAGAAGACACTGCGGTTCAAGGAAATAACTATATTGGTAAATCACAAAATGACATCGAAAGATTATTTGAACGAATGAAAAATTCCAGAGATGACGCTCGAGGGGACAATCGAGGTCGAGGAAGAGGAAGAGGAAACTTTTCAAGAAACCGAAACTCTCATGCTGGATCAGGTTCAAGACCTCGAAACTCAAGTTCAAGTTCAAGAAGCAGAAGAAGAGATTAATCTCTTCTTCATTCTTCCCATTCATTTTCATAGCTTTTATATATTTTAGTAATAATTTATAGAGATTTTAGTATGATTATTCACTTTAATGTTAGGAATTTAAACTATGACTTTTATCGCATTTAAAAAACTTCTTTTAGACTCCGAAATTACTCTTCCCAAATTTGCTGAACTCATTAAAGTTAATGAAAAAAACATACAAGCCTATAAGAAAAAAGGGGAAGTGCCTAATGCCATTGCCGTAATCGCTCAATGTTTTGCAACGTTACATGAACAAGGCTTAGATTATCAAACACTTATTCAGGAATTAGACTTAGAAAAAAAAGAGAAAAAGGGAGCGGGTTTTTCTAAAAAGAAAAAAAAAGAGGACAAAAAACACTGAATTTGACAATTTCCAAGGTCATATTTTATGGTCATTTGGAATATATTCAATACTTTCCCCATAAATACTTTAAGCTTACTTAAAGCTATACTAATCATTATCACGCTACAATCCTATCGAATTTAAATTACAAAACAGTTACAAAAAGGGTTTGTGTGGATATTAAAACCATCGAAAAAATCAATAAAGTTACACGAAAATCAATGTCAAACTACACCAAGTTTTCTTTGGCATTGCTGTTTGTTGCTTTTGTTTTTATTTACAGTTATGCATTTCATGGCAATATTGAAAACAATACATTTTTGATTATTGGTGCGGTATTTGGTGCGTATATGGCGATGAACATTGGTGCCAATGATGTTGCTAATAACGTAGGACCTGCTGTTGGTTCAAAAGCCTTAACCATGATGTGGGCAATTGTTATTGCCGCTATTTGTGAGGCAGGTGGTGCTTTTATTGCCGGTGGTGAAGTGGTTAAAACCATCAAAAATGGCATTATTGATCCTGCTTTAATTACCAATCCCGAAATTTTTATTTGGGCAATGACAGCTGCGCTTCTTAGTGCAGCCATTTGGCTTAACTTTGCAACTGCCGTAGGTGCGCCTGTATCTACCACTCATTCCATTGTTGGTGGTGTTATGGGGGCAGGAATTGCCGCAGCAGGATTTTCAATTGTTAATTGGGGTACAATGGGGAAAATTGTCTCTTCATGGATTATCTCTCCTGTATTAGGAGGGGTCATCGCCGCAGGATTTTTATTTTTTATAAAACGAAATATTATGTTTAAAGAGGATATGGTCAGTGCTGCGAAAACGTTTGTGCCTTATTTAATTGCATTAATGTCATGGGCATTTTCAACGTATTTAATCCTAAAAGGCTTAAAACAACTTATCCATTTGAATTTTCTTCAAGCTTCGTTAATTGGAATTGTCATTGCTGTCATTGTTTTTATTTTTGCCAAATCCATTATTCTAAAAAACAGTGCAAAACTGAGTAACTCACGAGCAAGTGTGAACTCTTTATTTAATATTCCCTTGGTCTTTGCCGCAGCACTCTTATCTTTTGCTCATGGTGCCAATGATGTTGCCAATGCCATTGGACCTTTAGCTGCCATTAATGATGCCATTATGAATGCAGGAATTTCCAGTAAAGTAGGTATCCCTTTTTGGGTTATGGCAGTAGGGGCTATTGGTATTGCAGTAGGACTTGCGTTATATGGTCCCAAATTGATTCAAACGGTGGGAAGTGAGATTACTGAACTGGATCAAGTTCGAGCCTTTTCAATTGCCATGGCAGCAGCGTTTACCGTTATTGTGGCTTCACAATTGGGCTTACCTGTTTCTTCTACGCATATCGCCGTTGGAGGAGTATTTGGAGTGGGATTTTTAAGAGAATATCTTGATTCAAGTGAAAGTGCCTATATCAGCCGAGCCAGAAAACGATTTAAAAAAGATAAAAAAGAGCTTGATGCCTATGAAAAAGAGTTACATACCCTTGAAGCCATTGATAAAAAAACCAAAGCCAATTATCAAAAAATCGTTGCTTTGCACCGATTAATTGATGAAAAAATTGAATCAGCAAGGGAAGCCAAAAAGAATTTTAAAGAGGCTAAAAGCATAAAATATGTCAAACGAGATGCGATTAAAAAAATTGTTGCGGCATGGATTATTACCGTACCTGCTGCTGCTTGTTTATCTGCAGCTGTCTTTTTTATGATTAAAGGTATTATGGTTTAATAACTCAAACAAGAGTTATTTTACCACTTGTCAATGAAGTTATGCTAAAATTCCCTTTTTTAAAGGAAATGACATCGAAGCATTAATTTCAGTAGGCACCATCTATTTTTTTATCGTTATAGGATTTGTTGTTAAACGCCAGTTTAAAGAGAAAATCGATGAAAAAAGTTTTATTCTTCTTAATCTCTATTTTCTGCAACCCATTTTGATTTTTTGGGGATTAACGAAAGCTCCTATTGATTTTGAGTTTATTTTAGCTCCCATTTTATACTTTATTATTATCTTTATTTGTTTAGGTTTTTTGCTTATTGTCTATAAAAAGATTTTCAGTGATTCGAAAGATCAATCAATTTATTTGGCCTCTTCATTGGTTGGAAATACCGGGAATTTGGGTATTCCTTTGGGTATTGCTCTTTTTGGAATGGCGAGTGTTCCTTATACCAGTATTTTAAATATTGCCAATGTCTTTTTTATCTATCTCTTTAGCGTTTACTTTTTTGCCAAAGATCAATTCTCTTTTAAACAAGCTTTGGGCTCTATTTTTAAAATCCCTGCCATTTGGTTTGCCCTAATTGCTTTGGCATTTAACTATTATCAGTTTCCTATTGGTGTGCATTTTAATCGTATTTTAGAAATGGGCTCTTATACAGCTATTGTGATGCAATTGGTTATTTTTGGTATCTATTTAAGTCAAGTTAAGGTGAAAACTACAGCATGGAAACTCTCTTTTCATATCACCTTGGTTAAACATATTCTTTTGCCTTTGGTGGGTTTAGGTGTTATCTTTTTAAGTGATTTAAACCCTTATGTGGCAGCCATTTTACTGATGGAACTTATGGTGCCTTTGGCTGTTAATAACGTCAATATTGCAGCATTGTACAATTGCCGACCCCACGATGTCACCAGTGCCATTTTAATCAGTTCATTGGCATTTATTGGATTAATCTACTTTTACTTACAATTGATTGAATACTTTTTTGGGTTAGGCGTATAAAAGATGTGTGGTATTGTTGGCTGCAATTTTGAACCCAAACTCAATTTCCAAAAAATCGTTGAACAATTGCACCATCGAGGACCTGATTTTTGTGGTATTCAATCTTTTCATGGCAATACGTTTGGACATACGCGATTAAGCATTATTGATTTAAACGAAGAAGCCAATCAGCCGATGATTTTTGATGATATTTTAATTGTTTTTAACGGCGAAATTTACAACTATCAAGAACTCATAATTGAAGAGAATCTGTCCTGTGTTACCAAATCTGATACGGAAGTGCTTATTCGTTTATACCAAAAATATCAAGAAAACTTTTTAAACAAACTCAACGGTATGTTCAGTTTTTGTATTTATGACTCCAAGATTGATAAATTCTTTTGTGCAAAAGATCGCTACGGGAAAAAACCTTTTTTCTACACGTTTAAAGAGGGAAAGTTTATCTTTTCCAGTATGATTAAACCCCTTATTACTTTATTGGAAACCACACCCAAAATCAACAAAGTTGCCTTAAGTCAATATTTGCAATATTTTGTACCACTCAATGAGAACACTTTTTTTCAAGATATTCATAAATTGGAAGAGGCTTCTTATCTTATCGTTGAACGAGGCAAACTTAGTACCAAACGTTACTATAAAATCAATACCTACAAAAAAATCAAAGACGAGCCCACGGCACTTAAAGATATTGAAGCATTGCTTATTTCAAGTGTACAAAATCGTATGAAAGCGGATGTTGAAGTGGGAAGTTTGCTCAGTGGTGGCATTGATTCATCATTGATTTCTGCTTTATATACCCAAATCAGTGGCAAACGTATTCACACCTTTAGTGTGGGCTACAGCGATTATCCTTCTTACAGTGAATTGCCTTATGCCAAAATTACTGCACAACACATTAACTCGTATCATCATCCTTTGGAAATTGCTCAAAAAGAGTTTATTGACTCCTTTGAAACGGTATTGGATTTTTTAGAAGAGCCTCATGGTGACAGTGCGTGTGTGCCTCTGTTTTTATTGAGTCAAAAAATTCACACTACGGGTATAAAAACCGTTTTAAGTGGTGAAGGAAGCGATGAACTCTTTTTGGGTTACGATAATTACGCCAAATTTTTAAACTATTATGCCTTTGAAAAGAGTTTAAGCACCCAACAAACTGCTTTTATGGATTCCATTATTTCTACTTTGCAAAATAATACCAAAGAGAGTGAATATCTGCGTCGTGTGATAAAAAAAGAGACCTTATACCACTCATTTGGCGAAATATTTACTGATATTCAAAAGAAACGTTTATTTAAAAAAGTGCCTCATTTTAAAAGCGAAAAACCCAAACTGGACCCTGTTGATTGGATGAGTTACATTGATTTAAAAATTTGGTTGGGTCAAAGCTTACTCAGTAAAGTGGATAAAATGAGTATGGCACACTCTTTGGAAGTAAGAAACCCTTTTTTAGATTTTAATTTGGTCAATTATATGTTTAGTGTCGATTCCACACTCAAAGTGGGCAATACCAACAAATATTTGCTTAAAAAGATTGCTCAAAAATATCTGCCCAATACCATAATAGAACGCACAAAAAAAGGGTTTAATTCTCCTTTTAATGAGTGGCTATTTAGCCATTATGGCGATGAAATCCTTCACATCATTCTTGAAGTCAACGATCAAACGGGGTTTTTTAATGAAAGCTACCTCAAACAACTCTTTGCTTTTGCCAAAACCAACAAGTTTAAGCAGCATCTTTGGAGTCTGTTTGTTTTTTCAAAATGGTTTAAACGCACCTATTGTTAAATAAAATTGCATTTTATTATCTCTTTTTAAACAAATTTTGTTATCATTTCAAAATCGTTCGGAGTATAGCGCAGTCTGGTAGCGTGCTACCTTGGGGTGGTAGAGGTCGTCGGTTCAACTCCGGCTACTCCGACCATACTTATTTTAGAGGGTTTTCCTCTTCTTTAAGTGATAAAATGGCTTGAATAAACTTTTCTCGCTCTTCATTGCTCATATCAGGTATGTTATTAATATTTTCAATAATCTCTTCGTTGGGTAACTCTTTTAGCATGGGCAATACCCTATTTAAAAACTCTTTGATTTCATTTTCATTCATCTCTTATCCTTCATTTAAATTCACTCAAAAATAATTGTATCTAAAAAAGTTTAAAACTCTTTCAAGCCAAATCGATACTAATTTTTGGTACAATATCACCTATAACGAATACTTGTCAAAGGAAGATAATGCTGATTCTAATACCTATGGATTCCAACAAACGACATGAAGCTTTAATTACAACATTAGATCAAACCAAAAGCTGGGCATTGGTTGAGTTGGACGAAGGTGAAATTATCAAAGTATCCTTTTTTAAACGAAGAGAAGAGATTAATGAATGGATTGATTGTGTTGTTGTGGAAAATGAACAAGAGTACGTTTGGCCTTTTATGGAAGAGAATATCACGGTTTTAGTCGCACCCACTCAAAAAAGTATTGATGAGATTATTGAAGCCTTTTTATTTAAAGAACTCCATGATTTAAATGTCTGATGAAATTTTCTAAAAAAGAGTCGAAAACACTTCAACGCATTATTCGTTGGCGACGTGATGTGCGTGGCAATAACTTTTTGCCCAAAAAAGTTAAACAAAAAGAGTTAAATACTATCCTTAGTGCTGCTTTGCATGCGCCATCCGTAGGCTATTCACAGCCTTGGCGCTTTCTTATTATTAACAAAGATTCCACTAAAAATAAGATTCATACACTTTTTACACAACAGTTTAAAAAAAGTCAAGCGAAGTTTCACGATAAACCTTTGTATTCAACATTAAAGCTTGAGGGCATTAAAGAAGCACCTATTAATATCGCGGTGTTATACAAAAAACCGACCAAGCCTATTTTGGGACAAACTTTTATGAAACAAAGTGGCGAATACTCAGTGGTTTGTGCCATTGAAAATATGTGGCTTGTTGCTCGAAGTTTAAACTTGGGCATGGGTTGGGTAAGTATCTTAAAACCCAAAAAGGTCAAAAAGATTTTGGGAATTTCCAACGAATATAAACTTGTGGGATATTTGTGTTTAGGACACACCAAACATTCATTAAAGACTCCCGAACTCAAAAAACTGGGTTGGGAAAAGAAAAAAAATATTAAAAGATGTCTGCTTTAACAAGTAATTAATTTACAAATATCAACTTCTAAAATTTCTGAAATTTTCAATAAATGTTCTAAGTTAAAGTGTTTACCTTTATAATAAATTTCTGCACCTGAAACAACTGAAATTGACTTATACCCCATTAATAATGAGAGTTCAAGTTGAGATATTCCTTTCTCTTTTCTGTATTTAGCAACATTACTGCCAATCATCTTATAAAATTCCTGTGTTGTCATTTTTTCCTAATCTACTATTATACATAATTATTATACAAGTTTATCTATTGTAAATGCTTTTAACAATCATCATATATACACTCTACTTATATACATAAAATTGATATAAGTCAAATTCTTTTTGTCAATATTTTGTTATATTCTAAAAAGAAATAATAAAAGGTCTTATGTGAAACTGCTTATAATTGATAACGATCCAGACACTATCGAATTATTTTCATATTTTAATAGTACTCTTCTGTTTGATATTACTTTTTTAGAAGATGAAAAGAACTTTCAACTCTATGAAAAGCATCTCTACTCATTTATTATTTTAGATTTCTCTTTTGATTTTGGCAAAAAAATGTTAAATTATATCGTTCAAAATAATCCTGAACAAAATATTATTATTTTAAGCAAAAAGCTTGAACACAGTTGTTATTCAGAGGGGTGTGATTTCTGTCAATCTCATTATAAAAAATTACGATTATTAAAGCCACTTAAAATTGATGAACTTGCCAATGCTTTAAGAAATTTTTCTCATCAAAGCTGTAAATATTATAATAAATTTAATTCACCTCAAACAATCATTGAAATCTTAGAAGATATTCTTTCTCGATATAATGATTACTCCTACGATCCCATACAAAAAATTATCACAACGAGTAATGTCCAAACTCTCTTTTCTCTTGAAAAACTTTTCATGGAAAAAAATATTTTATATAAAATTGAAGATTATAATAAAATTAGGATTCTGCCATAAAAATTGTAATTCTTATTCTTTCTCATATCTTTTTAAGGAATATTAAGTAATAATTTCGCCTACAAGTGATCGCGTAACTCAGTGGTAGAGTGCCACCTTGACATGGTGGTGGTCGGTGGTTCAAGTCCACTCGTGATCACCATTACTTCTTTTTAAAACCCATTGGGATTAAATCCAAAATCACCGTTTCCAAAACTGGTATCAAATCCATTATTCATACTTAAACTAGGATCCGTATAACCATTTTGATAACTTTTTGTTCGTAAATTTAAAATATCGGTTTTGGGATCAATAAATTGTGGGCATACCATGGTACAATTCCCACACAACGTACAATCCCAAATGCCATTGCTTTGAATGGAAGCTAATTTTTCTGCACTGTTTTTTTCTTTTTTATCGTTCACATAGCGTAACACGCGTGTTAACACATAAGGTCCCAGAAAATCTTCATTGACTTCATATACAGGACATGAACTCAAACAACTTTGACATAAAATACAATTGCTTTGAACATCAATGGCTTGTTCATCTTTTTTGCCAATGAGTGTCGCATGATACTCATGTAAATAGGCTTTGGCTTGGTTTAAAAACTTCTCTTGCTGGCTTAAATCAACCACTAAATCACGTATAACTCGTGCATAGTTAAGTGGTTCTACCAAATCGTGTTCATTGATATGAGTTTTACAGGCCAATCGTTCAACTCCATTGACACGAACCGCACAACTTCCACATACACCACTTCCACACCCTTGCCGAAAGGTTAGGCTGTTATCTTGTTTGGTTTTAATTTCATGTAATGCATCTGACAATCGTGAATGAGAAACCTCATATTCAAACTCTTTTTGTTGGGGTTGCTTATGGATATCAAATCGAACTATTTTAATTTTCATCTTTGTTTCCTTCAAAATCAACGGCCAAAATGCCCTCATGTTTATACGCCATTGAATTTTTGGCAAAATCTTCCACTTCAAAAGGATGATCACTTCTAAAATGCGCGCCTCGGCTTTCACATCGACTAATGGCGCTAATAACAACCACTTCAGAAAGTTCAAGCATATTGCCAAATTCAATAAACTCAACCAAATTTTGATTGTAAAGTTTACTTTTATCCCCAATTCCCATAAAGGCAAACTCTTTTTGCCACTGTCGTATTTGAGAAAGTACGGCTTTCATATTTAAATCATTTCTAAACAATCCCACATTTCTAAAAAAGATTTTTCCCATAAACTCTTTTTGGGCATAAAAATCGATTTGATTGGGAAAAGAATAGACCTGTTCTATAAAGGCTTTGTCGTTTAAAAATTGTTGAGTGGGAGTTGTTTTTTTAATTGTACTATTTTTTAGCTCATTAACGCAGTGTAACGCTGCAATTTGTCCAAAAGTAATAATCTCCAGCAGTGAATTGCCTCCGAGGCGATTTGCCCCATGTACGTTCGTTTGTGCACACTCTCCACAGGCATAAAGATTTTCCAAAGTCGTTTGAGCATTTTCATTGACGCAAATACCGCCCATACAATAATGAGCCGCCGGATTAATACTCAATAACTCCTCTTCGAGCTTGACTTTGGCAAAATCCATTGCCAATCGTCTTTCTTGAGGTATGGCTTGATTAATTTTATCCAATCCCAAATGACGCACATCCAAAAAGACTTCATGGTTGTTTTGGATTTTTTCATAAATGGCACGGGCAACTTCATCACGTGGTTTAAGTTCATCAATAAAACGATTGCCTTCTTCATCGACAATATAACCGCCCTCACCTCGCGCACTTTCACTGATAAGTACATTCGCTCCTTTAATGGCAGTAGGATGAAATTGGACAAACTCCATATTTGAAACTTTTGCCCCTGCTCGAAGTGCTGCTGCAATACCATCGCCTGTGGTAGCTTTTGAGTTCGTATTAAATCCATTGTACAATGATATATACCCACCCGTTGCCACAATAACTCGCTTGGCCAATAACTCTTTGACTTCTCCCTTACAAATATCTAATGCCGTTATGCCTATGACTTTTTTATTTTCAACAATAAAATTCAATAACATATGTTCATGTAAAAAATCAATCGACTCTTTAAGACAGGTATCATACAAAGTGTGTAAGATTTTTAATCCTGTGTAATCACTGCTGTAACATACGCGAGCAAAAGAGGCTCCTCCCATTTTGCGTTGGTCAATCATAAAGGATTCATCTCTTGTAAAAGGCACACCCAGTTCATCAAGCCACTCTATGGTAGCTTTGGCATTTTCACACATATGCTGTATGACATATTGATTGCCCAAGCCATGAGATGATTTCAAAGTATCTGCTGCATGTTTTTCAGTGCTGTCTTTTTGATTGAGAACGGCATTGATTCCTCCTTGGGCTTGAGATGTTTGAGAATGTGTCGGATAGGTTTTTGACACCACCAAAACATCCAATCCAGCTTTTTTGGCATGAATGGCTGCACTTAATCCTGCTCCGCCTGAACCTACAATTATCACATCTCTCATGGGCTTATCTTTATGATATTTTAAAAAAGTTTACAATATTGGCATAAATTCCTTCAACCAACCGTTCTCTGGCTTCAATCGATGCCCATGCAATATGAGGAGTTAAAATAAATCGCTCTTTATGTTGTATGCTCACCAAAGGAGAATTCTCTTCTAAAGGCTCTTTTGATGCCACATCCATTCCAACATAGATTTCATTGTTATCAACAAATTTAGCCAAATCCGCTTCATTGATAATACCTCCTCGCCCAACATTAATCACAATGGCTTTGGGTTTTAAATAGTGTAAATTGTTTTGATTGAGCAAATTTAATGTTTTTTCATTTAACGGAGCATGAACAGAGATAATGTCGCAACTGCTTAATAACTCTTCCAGTGATTTTTGCTCATACCTTGTGTTGGTATTAAACCCAGAAGTTGAATAATAACTGACTTTACAATCAAAGGCTTGTGCAATAGCTGCTACTTTTTGTCCGATTGTTCCTAAGCCAATAATTCCCCAATGTTTTCCCTCAAGTTCATGAAAAGGTTTATCAATATTGGTAAAGATTGGCGATTTTTGCCAATTTCCTGCTTTGACATAATTATCATAAAAGTCCAAATGTTGCATAAATTTTAACACCAAAGAAAAAGTGAGTTGTGCCACAGAATTGGTGGAATACCCTGCCACATTTTTAACTTCGATATGGGCTTCTTTGGCATACTCTAAATCAATGTTATTCATACCCGTTGCTGCTACACAAATAAGTTTGAGTTGACTTTGTTGCATCATCTCTTTAGAAATCACCACTTTATTGGTCACAATTACATCGGCATTTTTTATTCGGTTCAATGTTTCTTGTGGAGAAGTTACATCATAACTTATGACTTCACCCAAGGTATTAAACTTTTCAATTGAAATATCTTCACCTAAAGTACTTCGGTCTAAAAAAACGATTTTCATATTTTTTCCTTTATTTATGTGGGGTTGAAAAAATGGTTTCAGCCCACTCAGTAATTGGTCCTCTTAAGACTTTTTGTAGTTTTACAGCAAACAGATGAACCAAATGATTCTCTTGTTTGGTTGAACGTAACAGCGTTGTCAATGCGTTGGTATATTTATTGACATAAAAATTGTCAATTTGCATATTGCTTCCTAAGACAATAACTTTGCAACTTGAATCAATTCGAGAAAGCACCATTTGCATGGTCTTATTGGACATATTTTGGGCTTCATCAATGATAATAAACGCATTAGACAATGTTCGTCCTCGCATCTCTCCTACCCACATGGTCTCAATATTATAATTGCTGATTAACTGCTCGATTCGAGTGGTTACTTCACTGTCCTCTAATGCCTCATAGACATTTTTCTTAGGAGCATTTCTTTTTTTATGTTCGGTTCGAATAATATAATCCAAACTGTCCATTAAAGGGTGATTGTAGATTTTAAATTTCTCTTCCAATCCGGGTAAATATCCAACATCTTCCCCTTTATCTAAAGACTCAATTGAGTTTCGTATATAAATAATACGTTGATACTCTTTTCGTTTGATTAACTTAAGCGCTCCGCTTAATGCTAAAAGTGTTTTCCCTGAGCCTGCTTTGGCTTCCACAATGAGCACATTGTAATAGTGTTCTAAAATTGCATTTGAAAAAAAGAGTTGTTCTTTGTTTAACGGTGTAATAATTTGATCTCGAATTTTGTCTTCATCTAAAACACAAATCTTACCGTTTTGAACCATTGCCAAAATCACTTGGTCTGAACTTTTCACTTTAAAACAATAGGTAAAATTATACGGTTTATGTTCAGGATCAAATCGAACAATATCACTGTTATCTAAAAACTCTATCTCTTCAAACTTTACAGTAACCTCTTTGTTAAATTCAAAATCAAAATCATCTTTACTTGACCCTACCAAAGAATCTGTTTTGATATCCAAAGAGATGGCTCTGGTTCTTGCCATAATATCAAGCGATAAAAAGATAATTTCAGAAGAGTAAAACTGCTTGGCAAAAGTACCAATTTCTAAGATTTTTCTGTCATTATAAATATTTATGGGCACATTTTTTGAATTGGCAACATACTCTTCTTTTGAAACAATATCAATAATCGCACTGTTGACGTCGTCCACTTTTAAGCGAATGATTTTGCATCCGTTGTGAGTAGAGTTACTTTGGATTTTAGCATTTTCTAGTGTTCTTGCAAACTGTCTTGCTTGAAAATTAATCTCATCAAAACCACTCTTTTTGGCATCAATTTCATCCAAAACCGTTTCAGGTAAGACAATAAGATTATTGCAATTATCACTGAGTTTAAAAATATTGGTGGCATCTTCAAGCAAAATATTCGTATCAAGTAAATAGTATTTTTCAAAATTCATTGGCTATCTTTGTTTGGGATTCATAATTTTATAGATAATAAAAGCAAATACGGCTATTGAGATGGCCGTAAATAAAAAAGAAAAGGTCTTTGTAATCACATATCCAACAATTAAAAGGGATAAAAGCGTTGGAACTTCATTGTACGCTCTAAAAAACCGTCCACTTTTTTCATAATTTCCTTTGAGCAACTCTTTTCTGTAATAATCCAAAGACAAAGAGTACATAATCAAAAATATCACCACTAAAATCTTAGCGTGCATCCAACCGCCACTTTCTAAAACAGTGGGATTTAAATACAGCATAAAAGCTCCACTTAAAAAGGTTGCCCACATAGCAGGATATCCGATGTATTTGTAAATCTTCAGTTCTTGAATTTGTACCACTTCTACAAACTCTTTTTTCTCTTTATGTTCAACGTGATAGACAAAGAGTCTTGGCAGATAAAACAGCATTGCCATCCACGACATAAATGACATAATATGAAAGGTTAAAACCCACGTGTAGTATTCCATTGTTTTTCCTTTATTTTAATGGTGTTTTGATTTTATCAAGCCACTCATTGAGTGTCTTTTCAAAACCTATTCCTTTACTTTTATAATAGCTAATATTCTCTTTTAAATACTCTTGTTCAACATATCCTCCAAAATCATGCGGATATTTATAATTGCTTGCACTGTCTTTGATAGGATTGGGGATTTCAAGTATTTTACCCTTTTTAATCTCATCAAGTACTTGATTAATGGCAAGATATGAGGCATTGGATTTAGGGCAAGATGCTAAATAAATCACACACTGTCCTAAGAGTATTCGGCTTTCAGGATAGCCAATTTTACTTGTAGCCAACATTGTACTTACAGCTAAGTTTAACGCATTGGGATTGGCATTTCCAATATCTTCTGAAGCAAAGATGACCAAACGTCGAGTGATGAACTCTACACTCTCTCCACCGTCAATTAATCGTCCTAGGTAGTAAAGTGCTGCATCCACATCGCTTCCTCTTAAGGACTTAATCATTGCACTGGCTAAGTTATAGTGTGAATCACTTGAACTCACCCCATCACCCACACTTTTACTTCGTAGTTCAAGCAAGATATCTAAGGTAATGTCATTAGAAACTTTAGAAGCAAAATCCAATAGGTTCAATAACGCTCTGGCATCACCACTGCTTGAATTTAATAAATACTCTTTTGCTTCACTTGATATTTTTACACTTATCATCTTTAAAGCTTGAGCTAAAACTTCGGATAATTCCTCATGGGTTAACGCTTTAAATTCATATGTAAACGAACGAGAACGGATGGCATTGGTTAGTGTAAAAAATGGATTTTCTGTACTGGCTCCTATAATAATGGCTTCATAGTTTTCCATGATTGGCAACAAAACTTCTTGTTGATTTTTAGACAAACGATGGACTTCATCAATAAAAATAAGAGGTTTAATTAAGCTGTTTGTGTACCGTTTAAATACGGTTCGTAACTCTTCTACTTTTATTGTTGTGGCATTAAAATAGTAATAGTCTGTTCCGATTGTTTTTGCAATAATTTTTGCTAATGTGGTTTTACCTGTACCTGGTTTACCATAAAAAAAGAGATGGGGAATCTCTTTTTTTTGAATCAGTTGATACAGTGCTTTATTGGGCGCTATGATATGGGATTGCCCCACAAAATTTTCTAATCGTGTGGGTCTCAATAACGTCGCTAGATTACTCATTAATCTCTACATCGCCTATAAAGTCTCTTAAGTTTTTGTACTCCTCTCGAGTCAAGTATCGTTTTTTTCCTGTGGGTAAACTGTTTAATGTAATGCCACCAAAATCAAGTCGTTTTAAATCTAATACATCCAAATCAAAGTGAGCAAAAAACCGTCTGAGCTCTCTGTTTTTTCCTTCAGCAATGGCGACTTTAATTTTGGAGTAGTTTCTCTCATTTGAAATTATTTGATATCGAATAAAAGGAGCAAAGGTCATTGATTTTATTTTACTGTCACTTCGTGCGCCTTTACTTGCATCTTCCAATTCCAACCCTTGAAGCATTGCATTTTCAACCGCTTTAGTTATGGGACCATTCACTTTTATTTTATAGACGCGTTCTAAATTTGAGTGAACCAACTTATTTAATACCTCTATGGAGTCAGTTAAAAGCAAAACACCTTCACTCGCATAATCCAATCGTCCCACGGGTAAAAAATGTTGATACTTTTTTCCTAACGTATCAAAAACAGTTCGTCGCCCTTGTGGGTCAGATTTTGTGACGAGTTCACCTTTGGGTTTATTGTAAACAATCACCGTAACAATTTTATTTTTTTCCACTTTTATGGCTTTATTGTTAATGGCAACCACATCCGTTGAAGTAACTTTACATCCCATATCTGTTATGGGTTTTTTATTGATGGTTACTTTACCTTCTGCAATCAGTTTATCTGCTTCTCTTCTTGAATACTCTGTATTGTGTGAGATATATTTGTTGAGTCGTAGTGCCTCTTCTTCTTTTTTTTCTTTCTCTTTTTTCATTGTTTTGCCTTATCTTATTCCAATTTCAATCAAATCATGGATATGCAATGTTCCGACCAATCTGTCCTCTTCATCTACAACAACCAGCAGTTGTATTTTATAGTTTTCAATCATTTCCAACGCATCACTTGCCAACATATTTCTGTTTTTTAATGTTCTTGGATTTTTTGTTGCTGCCGTTTCGACACTGCAATCCAAAGAAAAATCCTCTTTCATTAACGCTCTTCGTAAATCTCCATCACTTAAAACCCCAATCACTTTGCGATTTTCATCGACAATAATTACATTGCCCAATCGCCCTTCACTCATCACCACAATGGCATCTTTGAGTTTTGTTTCACGTGAAACAATGGGTAAATGCTCTTTTTTTAACAGGTCATCTACTTTAACAAATAAACGTTTCCCTAAGCTTCCACCCGGATGAAAGGAAGCAAAATCTTCTTTTTTAAAATCCCTTTTCTTCATCAATGAAACGGCTAGCGCATCTCCCATTGCCATGGTTAATGTTGTAGATGATGTGGGAGCAGTATCTAAAGGACACGCCTCTTTATTGACACTGATATTAAAAAATATCTCCGCATATTTTGCCAATGTCGAATGAGGATTTTTTGCCATAGCAATAAGAGGAATATCGAATCGCTTTAAGTGGGGAAGAATTTGGATTAACTCTTCACTCTCTCCACTGTATGAAATAGCCAAAACAATATCCTTTTTCCCAATCATTCCTAAATCGCCGTGCATGGCTTCCGTAGGATGTAAGAAAAATGAGCTTGTTCCTGTACTGGCTAATGTCGCAGCAATTTTTGCTCCCACTAAACCCGATTTTCCTACACCCGTTACGATAAGTTTTCCTTCATTGGGTGCAATCAATGCTACTGCCTTTTCAAACTCATCTCCAATATTCAATGCAGCATTTTGCAATTCTTTGGCTTCTGTTAATAAAACCTCTTGAGCTATGGCTTGAAAATTCATGGTGTTCCTTTTTTATTGAACAAAGAGTGTTGGCACAATCATTGGGTATTTTTTGTATTTTCGTACACAATGTTTTCGAACCACTTTTCGCAATTCATCTTCTAAAATTTTATTGTTTTTCAAAATTCCTGGTTTGCAATTGGTAAGAAATGTTACGAGTAACTCTTCAATTTCTGTTGAAAAGTTTTTATCTTGTTTATCTGGGACTAAACCAAATGATCTTACTCTTGGCATTTCAACAATTTTTCTGTCATTTTCATTGATTTGTGCGACTATCATAACAACTCCTTCGTTTGCCATGGTTTGTCGATCTAAAACAACATCATCAGAAATTTTATGATTTAACTGATTATCAATGTAGACTTTTCCTGTTTTTACCGTTTTCACTTTTTTAAGATATTTAGGTGTTACTTCGATTTGTTCCCCATCACTCATTACATAAATATTTCGCTCTAAAACACCACAATCAATAGCCGTTTGTGAATGTTTTAACGCATGATTATACTCTCCATGCACAGGTAAAAAGAATTTTGGTTTAATTAATCGAAGCATTAATTTTTGCTCTTCTTGTGCCGCATGACCCGATACATGAATTTCACTGAAATCTTGATACGCCACTTTTGCCCCGGCTTTCAACAAATGGTTAATAATCGTTGATACACTGGATTCGTTTCCAGGAATCGCACGGGCTGAAAGAATAATTTGGTCACCCTCTTTGATTTTAATGTGTCGGTGTTCATGAATTGACATTCGATACAATGCACTCATTGCTTCGCCTTGACTTCCTGTTGTTACAATTAAAATCTCTTTGTCTTCATATTTATGAACTTCATGCGCTTCAATAAATTGATCTTTAGGAAATTTTATATACCCTAATCGCATTGCCAATTCTAAGTTTTTTTCCATTGAACGACCAATAACACACACTTTTCTTCCATATTTTAAACCGTATTCAATGGCTTGCGCAACACGGTGGATATTTGAAGAAAATGTTGACATAATGACTCGCCCTTTTGAACGAGCAAACAAATTATCAAATGTTGGTCCTACTGTTTTTTCTGATTTCGTAAACCCAGCAGAGTGAGAATTGGTTGAATCACTTAATAAGAGTAAAACTCCCTGCTCTCCATGATAGGCTAACCGATGTAAATCAGTTGGAAATCCATCAATAGGAGTATGGTCAATTTTAAAATCTCCTGTGTGGATTATGGTTCCCGCATCGGTTTTAATTGCCAAAGCCGAAGAATCAATAATGGAGTGAGTGATGTGCATCCACTCTACTTCAAAATCTCCAATTTTATAAGGAACTCTTTTTTCAATGGCTCTGAAAAATTTTCGATGTTCTCTCATTTTATGTTCATCAAATTTTGAACCAATCATTTCTAACGGCAATGAGGTTCCATATACCGGAAATTGCATCTCTTTAAATAAGTATGGCATAGCACCGATATGATCTTCATGCCCATGCGTTAAAACAATTCCTGCAATTTTATTTTTGATTTCTCGTAAATAGGTAAAATCAGGGATTAAAATATCTACCCCGTGCATATTTTCATCGGGAAAACTCATCCCTACGTCAACGATAATGGCTGATTTTTCTGTTTCAACCACCATCATATTTCCTCCAATTTCGCCCAAACCACCTAAAGGAGTGATTCGAATCTTTGAATTGGTATTTAAGTTCAATTTATAGTGTGGATTTAATCTGTCTCGATGCGATTTTTCATTGATTGCATGAGCTTTTTTTAAATCGGTTAACCATCCGCTTTGTCCATTATCACTTTGTGTTTGTTCTGAATCTGATGTATTTTTTCTTTTATTATAAGGAGGTTTTCGTTTTGGTTGAGCAGAAGTATTCTCTGAAGAGTTCTCTTTATTTTCCTCTTGATTTGCTTTATCTTTACTGTATCGAGGTTTTTTATTATATCTGGGTTTTGTACCATTTTCTCGAGGAGTATTGTTTGTTGATTCGCTGTGGGTAGTTTCAGTTTTTTCTGTACTTACTTCTTTAGCAACTGGTTGTTTCGTCTCGTTGTGTTCGTTGTTTATCATTTATTATCACCTTGTTATGCATTTGGCGATACAAAGATGAACTGACTTCATGTGGTCTGATATTATCTTCAATATTAAGTTCACGATATATTGTATTTAAAAAATCTTTATTGATTAAGCTCGATAAATTTTTAGAAAGTTTTTTCCGAGGTTGCGAAAAAACAACTTTTAGAAAACTTTTAAAATTTGAATCCAGCTTAGTCAAACCATCTTTTTTAATATAAAGCACGGAAGAAGTCACCTTAGGTGCTGGTTCAAAACAGGAAGAGGCAACATCAAAGAGTATTTTACACTCCTTTGATACCAGTTTTGCAATCACTCCCAAAGAAGAAAAATCTTTTTCTCCCTCATGCGCTGCAAACTTTTGTGCCACTTCTTTTTGAATCATAACAATAATGTTTTCACAATTGTCATCTTCTATTGCTTGTAATATAATGTTTGTCGCTACATAATAAGGCAAGTTTGCAATTAAATCATACTTGCCTTGATACAAAGTTTTATTTTGTTTCCAAATATCTAAAACATCAGTGTGGATCAGTTCCAGTCTTTGACTTTGTATTTCATTTGCGAATTTTGACCTTAATATAGCTAATAAATCACTGTCGATCTCATAAGCAGTCATATCTTTGTATTTGAGCATTCTTTGCGTCAAATCACCTAAGCCAGGGCCAATCTCCACAATGTGGTTACTGTTCTTGGGCATCGCTTCGATGATTTTGTTCAAAATGGATTCGTCTTTTAAAAAGTTCTGTCCAAATTGTTTTTTTGCTTTAATTTTTTCCATAAGAAAAGGAGTATATCTGATATTAACTTACATTTAGATAAGATTTCGCAATAAAAAGGAAAAGGATAAATATTTGAGTACTTTTGCAAAAAGAATTATTCCGTGTTTGGATGTAGATAATGGAAGAGTCGTAAAAGGTGTTAATTTCGTAGGCTTACGAGATGCAGGAGATCCTGTTGAAGTGGCAAAACGATATAACCGTGAAGGCGCAGATGAAATCACATTTTTAGATATCGGAGCAAGTCACGAAGGAAGAGATACGATTGTTGATATTGTCAAAGATGTTGCTAAAGAGGTGTTTATTCCTTTAACCGTAGGCGGAGGTATTCGAAAACTTGAAGACATCTATAAACTCTTAAATGTGGGCTGTGATAAAGTTTCCATCAATTCAAGTGCAGTGGTTAACCCCAATTTTATTGATGAAAGTTCAAAACGATTTGGAAGCCAATGTATTGTTGTGGCAATTGATGTTAAAAAAGTTCCCGACGGTTCATACCATGTCTTTGTCAAAGGGGGAAGAGAAGATACCGGACTTGATGCTTTACAATGGGCTAAAGAAGTTTATAACAGAGGTGCGGGGGAAATACTCCTAACTTCTATGGACACCGATGGTGCAAAAACGGGATTTGAACTTAATATAACCGAACAAATCTCCAATGCCATAAGTATTCCTGTTATTGCTTCAGGTGGTGCAGGAACAATGGAACATATCAAAGAAGCTTTTGAACATGGCGCCAGTGCTGCATTGGCTGCATCAATTTTTCATTTTAAAGAAATAGATATCATGGATTTAAAACGCTATTTATCCCAAAATTCCATTCCAGTGAGGTTATAACATGAAATTACCCTTATTACTAACGTTACCCATCTTAGTTTTTGGTTTTGAGCTAAATTTTACAAAAGAGTTTTCAAAGGAATTGATGCCAGATGAATTAACCACCCATATAAAAGTTGTGGTTCAAAATGAAGAAGAGAAAGAAGTTATCTCAAGTTTAAATCAATACAATAAATTCTTAAAAAAATACGATGAAATCGATAAGTCAAATGTATCAATGGCTATTACTCCTAAATATACCTATAAAAATGGTCAATCAATTTTTATGGGTTATAATGGTGTCTTAAACTATACAATTTCATCTAAAGAGAGTTCAAAAATAAAAGAGTTTCTTGAGAATTTTTATTCCATTAAAGAAGAAAGCACCACGTCGCTCTTTATGCCAACACTGCAATGGAAAATCAATGATAAACTTTATGAACAAGCATTAGATCAATTAAGACTGGATGCCATTACATGGGGAAACCACTATTCACAAGAATTATCAACTAAGATGAATAAAAGCTGTTCCTTAAAAAACATAACGGTTAATGCAAATTATTCTCGACCAGTTATGTATGCCAACGAAGCTAGAACATTAAAAAGCAGTAAAATAGAGATGCCAATTGTTGAACAAGTCAATGAAACCATTACAATAAATCCCAATTTTACAATGGAATGTCAATGATTATTTGTGCAGGACGAAATGAGACGTTTAACTTTGCCACACCTATTGGTGTTGGACTCATTGAGAGTGCCATTAACTTAACACGACAATGCCTTTTTGATAAACCAGAATATCTTCTTTTTATTGGAAGTGCCGGAAGCTATGGCAACTATAAACCTTTTGAAATCGTTACGTCTACAAGCGCTGCAAACATTGAACTGGCTTTTTTAAATAACGATTGCTATACTCCATTGGATAATGTTTTAAATTCAGAAAACAGATTGGTAAAGAATCAAACCATTGTCAACAGTTCAAACTACATATCAACCAACTTTGACTTGAGCAGCAAATTTAACCACTACAATATTGGCATTGAAAATATGGAATTTTACTCTTTACTCAGTGTTGCTAAAGAGTTTGATATCAATATTGCTGGCATTTTTGTTATTACCAATTATACCAATAAAGATGCTCACAGTGATTTTCTAAAAAATCACTCTCAAGCCAAAGAAATACTCACACACTATTTACTTGAACAAAAAATCATTAAATAGTTTCACGTGAAACATTAAAGGAAAATCTTGCACTCTATTTACAACTATACCTTAGAAGAATTAAAAGAACAACTTAAACCTTCGTTCAGAGCCAAACAAATTTACAATTGGTTATATAAAAAATATGTAACACAATTTGATGATATGAAGAATTTACCCAATGATTTAAAAAACCATTTAAAAGAGAATTTCAAAGCATCCACACTTAAAATTTTAAAAAAAGAGACCAGTAAAGATGGGAGTATAAAATATCTTTTCCAACTTGAGGATGGACATACCATTGAAACCGTTCTTTTATTGATGAAAAAAAAGAAAACCAATGAAGAAGGTGTTGTAGAAAAAAGTGAAAAATATACGGTTTGTATTTCAACCCAAGTGGGATGCAAAGTAGGATGCAGTTTTTGTTTGACAGCAAAAGGGGGATTCATACGAAATCTTACCGTGGGTGAAATTATTGAACAAATCGTTCAACTGAAAAAAGACAATGAAATTGCTGAAAACAAAGCACTCAATATTGTCTATATGGGAATGGGTGAACCATTAGATAATTATGATAATTTGATTAAAGCCATTAAAATCTTCAGCGAATTAGATGGTTTAGCTATTGCTCCACGAAGACAAACCATTTCAACCAGTGGTATCAGTACAAAAATTGAGAAATTGGGTGCAGAAGATTTAGGGATTCAATTGGCAATCTCTTTACATGCTGTTGATGATGGATTAAGAAGCGAATTAATTCCCATGAACAAAGCCTACAATATTTCATCCATCATTGAAGCGGTTAAAAACTTTCCCATTGATGCCAGAAAAAAAGTAATGTTTGAATATTTGGTGATAAAAGATAAAAATGATGATACAGATTCTGCTGCAAAATTGATTAAACTGCTCAATGGAATCAATGCAAAAGTGAATTTAATCTATTTCAACCCCTACCCTGGAACTTCATATCAAAGACCAACAAGGGAAAATATGATAAACTTCCAAGAATATTTATTGAGCAAAGGTTTAATTTGCACAATACGAGAATCTAAAGGATTAGATATATCAGCTGCATGTGGACAGCTAAAAGAGAAGGACGCCAATGGAATTGCTTGATGGAATAATGGTTTTATTTATTGTAGTGGTCGTGGTGATCTCAGCAATAGGCTTTTTAAAGAATTTTAAATAATAAAAGGACAGATATGGCAATCACACGATTTGCACCCTCACCCACTGGATATTTACATATTGGAGGTTTACGAACTTCTTTGTACAGTTATTTATGGGCAAGAAAAACAAAGGGACAATTTAAGTTAAGAATTGAAGATACCGACACACAAAGAAACAATGAAGAGGCAATGAAAGCTATTATTGAAGCTTTTGAGTGGGTGGGTTTAAATTACGATGGAGAAGTTGAATACCAATCAAAACGATTGGATATCTATACAAAATATATTAATCAACTTTTAAAAGAGGATAAAGCCTACTACTGTTATATGTCAAAAGAAGAGCTTGATGCCTTACGAGAAGAACAAACATTAAAAAAAGAGACTCCACGATACGATGGACGATACAGAGATTTCAAAGGAACTCCTCCTGCGGGAATTGAGCCTGTTGTAAGAATCAAAGCACCTCAAGAGGGAAATATCTGCTTTGAAGATGGTGTCAAAGGTGCTATGAATTTTGATGCCAACCAAGTGGATGATTTTGTCATTGCACGAAGCAATGGAATGCCCACATATAACTTTGTTGTTGCCATTGACGATGCATTAATGGGAATTACAGACGTAATAAGAGGAGATGACCACCTAACAAACACTCCAAAACAAATTGTTATTTATAATGCTCTAGGATTTGATGTTCCAAAATTTTATCATGTGCCTATGATTAACAATCCAGAAGGCAAAAAACTCTCTAAAAGAGATGGTGCTATGGATGTAATGCAATATAAAAATGAGGGTTATTTACCTGAAGCCCTTCTCAACTTTTTAGTACGATTGGGATGGTCTAATAAAGATCAAGAGATTTTTTCAATGCAAGAGATGTTAGACCTATTTGATCCTAAAAATATCAATAAATCTGCCTCTGCTTATAATGAAGAAAAATTAAAATGGCTTAATGCTCATTACATCAAAAATGTATCCAATGAACGATTGGCAAAAGAGTTGGAATTTTTTGGTTGTGTGTTACATGGGCACGATAAAAAAGAGATGATTTTAGACTTGTGTAAAGAACGTGCTCAAACACTTGTTGAATTGAAAGTATCTATTGATGGTATTTTAGATACCCCTACTTCATATGAAGATAAAGGCGTTAATAAATTTGTAAAAGAAGATACTTTAGCCATGTTAAATGAGTATATGGCTCTTTTAGAGTCAAATCAAAGCACTCTACACTTGGCGTGTGATTATGAACTTATTACCAAACCTTTTATTGAAACCAAGCAACTCAAATTTCCACAATTGTTCCAACCCATACGAATTGCGTTAACCGGAGGAACACAAGCACCTTCAGTGTATGACATTATGGCAATTTTAGGTTACAGTGAAACGATTTCACGATTAAATAAAGCCATCACAAAAAACTTTCAAAACTAACGAATTTATGGGGTGTAGCTAAAACCTACACCTCAATATCCTACGTGTAAAACCATATAAATATTACTTTTGTGTTACCAAAATAAAAAAAAATTAAAATTTTGAAGTAAAACTTAAAAGTTTATGATATAATGATTCAACTAGATGGAATAATGCTTCTACTAGCAGAAGTTACTTTGACTAAAGTAATAATTACACGTTCGATTGAACATTAAAAGGATTGAGGAAGATGAATATCTATGTAGGTAATCTTTCATATAGAATGAATGACCAAAGTTTAGAGGAAGTATTCGCTAAATTTGGTGCGGTAAAGAGTTGTAAAATTGTCAATGACAGAGAAACAGGACGATCAAAAGGTTTTGGATTTGTAGAGATGGATGTAAGTTCAGAAGGACAAAAAGCAATTGATGAGTTAAATGGTAAAGAGGTAGAGGGAAGAACTTTAAAAGTGAACGAAGCTAGACCACGAGAGCCACGAGAAAGAAGATCTTACTAATATTTATTAGTATCTTTTTTATAGGTCGGCGGATGTCGGCCTTTTTTTATGCCTAACTCTTTTCTTCAACTCTAAAATTTAAGTTTAAATGTTGTTCCTTCATTGACTTTTGAATCAATTTCAATCTTAATATGATACTTCTTGCAAATGGAAGCTACGATATGAAGCCCTATTCCAAAACCTCCCACAATATCGCTTTCACGATAAAATCGTTCAAATATTTTTGATAAGCTTTTTTTAGGAATCCCTACCCCATTGTCTTGTACGAGCAGTACGTTATCTTTTAATTGAACAAACACCGTTCCTTGAGATTTTGTATATTTTATTGCATTGGATATAAGGTTATTAACTATGCGATTAAAACTCTCTTTATCAATAGCATAAAAGCATGAGTGAATATCATAAGTCAATATCACTCTCTTTTTTTGTGCAAAAAAATGATAATACTCTAACTGTTCATTAAGAATATCTTTTAATTCAATCATAGGAATACGTTGAGCTTTCTCTTGTTCATTATTTAAAAACAGATAGGTTAAATCACTGTAAATATCGCTGATACGTTTTGCACTAAGTTGTATACGGTGTAAGCCTTTTTCATCAAGCGTATTATAAGGATTAGCGGACATCATTAGCGCGGTAATGGGTGTATTAAGTTCATGGGTTGTATCTTTAATAAAATTATTGAGTTTAAGGCGCTGTTGGACAATGGGCTGTATAAAGAGTTTGGTCAAATAAAAACCAAATATAATAATCAAAAGATAAAAAAGAATAAATGAGATGATAATCTTATGTTTTAAATCTTTTAAAGCTTCAAACAGTATCACCTCTTCAATTGCCACATAAGATACTCCTAAATGTCCACTGACACTTCTGTCAATTAAGATAAGGTTATTATCCATTTGAGAGAACTTTTTATTGAGTGTAATTGGTTTTGCAATTGTTGAGATAATAACGACTCCGCTATGGTCATATAAACCAAAATTAAACCCTTTATCAACCACTAAATCACTGCGTTTAAGAGGAATATTTTGCATATGAGCATAAATAATTTTTGATGCCAATTTTGAAGCATTTAACTGCATATTGGAAATGGTAATATCTCTAAAGAAACTTGATTTGGTTTCAAAAAAAAGCCATGAAATTATCAACAACAAAATGAAAGTCACGGTTAAAAAAAAGGAATAAAATCCATAAAATGTTCTTTTTTCATCTTTTGTTAAAACGATACCCAACCCCTTTTAATGTAGTAATTGCCTCTTCTCCTAACAATTTTCGTAAGTTTTTTATGTACGTACGTATCGTAGAAGACAAGGGATACTCTTCATAACTCCAAATATTAACACTGAGCTCATCTGAAGAGATAATTTTATTTTCATTCTTTAAAAAATATTCCAAAATTTTGGCTTCTTTTTTCGGTAACGTTGTTTTAATTCCATTGTTATTTAATTCAAAAGTATCAGTATTGTACGTAATATTTTGAGCGATATGAACTTGGGCATTGTTTTCAATGTTAAACAGACGTTTAATGTTATTAATACGCAATGCCAACTCTTGCAACTCAAATGGTTTTTTAATGTAATCATCGCAACCGCTTTCAAACCCTTGCTTTAAATCTTCTGCACGATTTAATGACGTAATAAAAATAGCCGGTGTATTAATAGCGCGTTTTCTCAACTCTTTTAAAAAAGAAAATCCGTCAATCAATGGAACATTGACATCTAAAATAAACAAATCAAAGAGTTGTTCATATGCTAATGTTTGCGCTTCTTGCCCATCAAACACGGATACAACATCATAGTGTAAAGATTGAAGAAATTCTAAAAGAATCTCATTTAAGATAAAATCATCTTCGAGGAGTAATATTTTCATTTGAAAAGTATACCATATTCAAAAGTGATATTCCTACACACAAACTCCACACAATTATGCAGAGAATTAAATCGTAATATTCAATGCCTTTAGGCGATTTTTTGTATAAAAATATAAGAATATAGCGGCTGAATAAATCATCACTAATAAGCCCAGCCAAAACCAAAAAATATCAAGTTCAAAATATTTAACAATCAAATATCCCACAATAAATTTGGCAATAATTTGACGATACAATGCCACATAAAAAATCATTTTAGGCTCTTTAATGCCTTGCAGTGTTGAAACACAAATAAAAAGTGTTAAAAAGGCAAAAAATATCCACACTTCAATCAATAAATACTCAATGGCATAATTAACCACCAACGTATTATCATCAAATTGTCGGATAATGGCTTCTCCAAAAATATACAAAAATCCTACACCAAATAAACAGATAAAAAAGCCATATTTTAAAGCAGTGTGAAGCGTTTGTTGAACTCTTTCATAACGTTTGGCTCCAAAGTTATTGGAAACCAAAGATAACACGGCTGTACTTAGACCCAAGGCAGGTAGCAGCATAAGTTGTTCAACACGGAACCCTATTCCATACCCTGCAACGGCATGGATACCATAATGTGAGACAAAATAAATGACCAACAGTGAACCCATTGCCATGGCAAGCATATTTAAACTCGCTGGCATACCTTGCCTTAAAATATTCATATAAAGCTTTTTATGCGGCAAAAAGTAATCCAAGCGTTCAAAGTGTATTAATTTGGTTTTAAGTACCTTATGAAGCAAATAAAACATATTTAAACATTGTATTAACACCGTTGCTAAAGCAATACCTTTTATTCCCATGGCAGGAACAAATAAAAATCCATAAATAAACAAAGGATTTAATGCAATATTCGCAAAAAAACCAAAAATCAATGTATTACGGTATGATTTGGTATCCCCAGTTGCAATTAAAATCGCATTTAATGCAAAATTTCCCATAAAAAATACCACACCCAACAATATGGTATAAATATAATCCAACGCATCTTGTAAGTACCCTTGTGTAGCACCCAAAAGCATAAAGAGATCTTCAGCAAATACAAATCCAAACAGTGAAATTAAGAGACCAATTAATGGCACAAAAATCAACCCTTTGTGAGCATAAATCACTGAAAGCTTATCTCGTCTTTTACCAAAAGCATTACCAATAAGTGCCGTTATTGCCGATGAAAATCCATAGCCTGTGCCAATAATAAGAAAAAAAATCATAAAACTTAAAGAGAGTGCTGCGATGGCTTGAGTGGAAATAAGTCCAGCATAAAAAGTGTCAACCACATTATACATGGTATTAAAAAACATTCCCGTACTTGCTGGTATGGCTAATTGTTTAATTAAATTGGGGATATCATCCGTGATAAGTTTTTGATTTTTACGCAAATAGACCTCATGTATTCTTTGAAGTCTATTCTAGCCAAATAGAGATAAAAAGCTAGGCTTCAATTCGTATCATGGCAGGTTTGGCACTGACATAAGAGAGATTTTCTAACGCCTCTAATGCCTCTTTTATATCTTTTTCTTTACAAATATGTGTTGAAAGCAGTAAAAGAGCATTGTTATTTTCATCGGGCTTTTGTAACATCTTTTCAATAGAGATATTTTTATCACCCAAAACCGAAGCAATTTTTGCCAAAACACCCGGTTTATCTTCAATTTGCAGTCGTAAATAGTAATTGGTTTCTATGGTATTGGGATTGGCCAAAACCAAATCTTGTTTTAAGGATTTCTCAAAACCAAGCATAGGTGAACCTTTGCCTTTTCGTGCAATATCAATGATATTAGCAATAACAGCACTGGCAGTAGCATTGCCACCTGCACCTGGTCCATAATACATTGTTTCCCCTACTTTATCCCCAATAACCGAAATGCCGTTCATTACGCCATCAACTTTGGCAATCATTTCATTGATACTGATAAACACAGGGTGCACACGCAGTTGGATCTCATTGCCTATTTTTTTAGCAATGGTTAAAAGTTTGATGGTATAGTTAAACTCTTTGGCAAACGCAATATCGTGTTTAGAAATGTTTTGAATCCCTTCAATTAGGATATCTTCAGGTTTAGCATCAATTCCATAGGCGATTGAAGCCAAAATCAGCAGCTTATGGGCTGCATCAAAACCTCCCACATCAAACGTAGGATCAGCTTCTGCATAGCCCAAGGCTTGTGCTTCTTTTAAAATTTCTTCATAATTAACGCCTTCGTTAATCATTTTAGTCAGCATATAATTACAAGTACCATTTAAAATCCCTTTAATGGACTCAATATGATTGGCACTTAAGCCTTCTCTTAAGGCATTAACAATGGGAATTCCTCCTGCAACTGAAGCTTCGTATTCAAATGGGGTATCACCTGCTAAATCTTGCAATTCATACCGATGATACGCTAAAAGTGCTTTGTTGGCAGTAACCACAGGAATACCCTTTGCCAATGCTTTTTTAACAATTTCATACGGTTTTTCAATACCACCCATAAGTTCAACAATCATATCAATGGAATCATCATTAAAGACTTCATCAATATTATCGGTTAATTTAATATTTACCTCTCGTTTTTTATCTAAATTGTTTACCACTCCAATTGTTGGTACGATTTCACAACCAGCTCGTGCCGCAATAATATCTTTGTTATCTTGTAGAATGTTTATTACGCTAGATCCAACTGTTCCCACACCAATAATTGCAATTTTTAACATATTTTATTCCTATAAACTTTTGAGATATTTCTTAATATTTTTGGCGGCTTGTCTGATTCTTTTTTCGTTTTCAATCAATGCAATTCGTACATACTCATCACCGTAATTTCCAAAACCAATTCCTGGACTTACGGCAACTTTTGCTTGAGTTAACAATTGTTTTGAGAACTCCATACTGCCCAAATGTCGTGCTTTTTCAGGAATTCTTGCCCAAATAAACATCGAAGCATTAGGAACATTCATCTCCCAACCTGCTTCTTTAAACGTTTCAATCATCACGTCTCTTCGGTGATTGTATTTTGCAATATGTTGTTCAACACATTCCTGTGGACCATCTAACGCAATCGTAGCAGCCACTTGAATAGGCGTAAACATCCCGTAATCTAACCACGACTTAATTCGTTTTAATGCTCCAATTAATCTTTCATTTCCTACAATAAATCCAACTCGCCATCCTGCCATATTGTATGATTTACTTAATGTAAACGATTCAACAGCTACGTCTAACGCCCCTTTGGCTTGGAAAATAGAGGGAGTTTTGTACCCATCAAAAGTAATGTCCGCGTACGCAATATCAGAAATCACATAAAATCGCTCTTTTTTTGCCAAATCAACCAATCGTTGGTAAAATTCAGGTGTAACGGTCGCACACGATGGATTGTGAGGGAAATTAACCAACACATACTTTACTTTTGGAATGGATTCTTTGAGTGTTTTATTGAGTCGTTCAAAAAACAAATCTTCATCGACTCTAAAATCTTCTCCAAATGGCAATTCAAAATTATGAATGGCTGCACCACTTAACATAAACGCATACGAGTGAATAGGATATGTTGGATCTGGTACGACTGCAACATCACCCACGTTGACAATGGCTTGAACCAAATGAACATACCCCTCTTTTGAACCCATGGTTGCCACCGCATGTTTATTAGGATCCAAATAATCCACACCGTATTTTCGTTTATACCAGTTACAAATAGCGAGTCTTAATTTATAAATACCTGCACTTGCACTGTACCCATGGTTTTTTGGCTTTTGAGCCGTTTCAATTAATTTATCCGTAATATGTTGAGGCGCTGGACCATCGGGATTTCCCATTGAGAAATCAATAATATCTTCACCGGCGCGTCGTGCTTCCATTTTGATATTATTCACTTCTGCAAACACATAGTTTGGAAGTCGTTTCATACGTTCAAATTCAATTTCTGGAAACATTGTTACTCCTTAATCATTACATTCAATCCACGTTTGATATTATCAAGCGTGTACAAATCAGTAATTTTAATATATTTGGTTTGTAAAGGGATACTTAACGACACCCTTCTTGAGAATTGCTCTTTTTTTATAATATTTAAAATATTCAAATGTTCATCGTAAAAAACAATATACGGATACCAATGATTTAAAGAGGTACTCATGACTTTTAAAACACCGCTTCCGTTGATTTTTATGAAGTATGGTCTTAAAGGTTTTTGTAATTTTATGAGCTCATTTGAGTCTATAAAAATTGATTCTGCAATATTAGCAAAATTTGTATCAATTTTGTATATCCATTTATGATTTTCTTCTTTATTTATTTCAACCACTCGACAATCATTTTTTAAAATTTCATTGACAAAAACCAAAGGGTCAATCACAAACTCTGTTTTTAGTTTAATGGTCCATACCAGCAAACCATTTGAGCTGTAGTGTGTACTTTTAGTGAAATAGTAGTAATACCCCAACGCTTTTAGTGTATCGTTTAAAATTTTTAATGATTTCACCGAATCTTTATTGGTATGAAACTCCACTTCAATCTCTTGCGGTTGAGGAAGTTTTAAATGCAACAACCCATTTTGTTTTAACTCTTTTAACACCAAAGGATAATTGAGTCGTTCATTGGCTAAAAAAAATTTTACTTGGTCATTAAAAATAAGTGTAATTAAATTTTTATGAAGTTTATAATCTTTTTGTCCAATTAAATTCTCAATTTTTTCATGCAATACCGTGGCATTTAACGTTACCATACACCAAAAAAAGAGTAACCATATTCTCATTGTTTTACCCTTTGAGTGTGTACATCAAAATACCCGCAGCAACCGAAACGTTTAAAGAGTCAAACTCATTGGACATGCCAATAGAGACTTTTAAATCGAGTTTCTTGCGGATTTTTCCACTTAAGCCCTCACCTTCACTTCCTAAGAAAAGAGCGATTTTGTCTTCACGAGTAATTTTTCCGTACTGTTTTAAATCGGTTCCATCCATGGTTGCTCCAATGAGGGTAAAACCACACTGTTTCAACTCATTGGCTAAATCCATAGAATTGGGATATAAAGAAAAAGGTAAATCTAACATTGCACCAGCACTTGTTCGTATAACACCTGGTTCATTTAGGCTTTTAACGCCAGATGCAACCACGGCATCCACTCCTAAAGAGTAAGCTGTTCGTGTAATGGCCCCAATATTTCCTACATCGGTTAAGCCATCTAAAACCACAATAAAATTAAGTTTTTTAATCTCTTCGATGCTGTTGTAAGAAAACTCTTTAAGCTTTAAAAAAAATCCTTGATGATTTCCCCCATGGGCTAAAGATTGGGCTTTCATATTATCAAGCTTGATGATTTTTTTACCAAGCTTTAAAAACTTTGAGAAGAGTTTTTTGTCTATCTCTTTTGAAAAAAGTACCTCTTCTATGAGGTTAGGGTGTTTATCGAGTATATATAATACTACTTGTTTTCCATATATTATCATGCTTGGATTGTATCTAAAATTTCTTGATAAATCTCTTTTACACTACGCCCTGTCAGTTTGGCTAGAAGTTTGGCTTTTTGTTTGGGAGGAAGTTGTAACTCTTGGACGTCTGCTTGTGTTATCATCTCACCCGAAGCTTGTGCTTGTGGTTCAATGACAACTACCCACTCTCCTTTGATACTTGTCTTTTTAAGTTGTTCAAAAAGTGTTTTTGTACTTCCTTTATAGGTCGTTTGAAATTTTTTGGTTATCTCTTTGGCTAAAAATATAACTCTGTTTTCATCATAAACACTTAACTCTTCTAAGAATATTAAAAGTCTGTGGGGAGATTCATACACAATGGCTACAAATGGACTCATCATAAGCTGATTAAATGCATTTTGTCGCTCTTTACCTTTATGCGGTAAAAACCCAAAAAAAGAAAACTGAGGATAATCAAACCCACTTAATGCGTATGCCGTTAAAATGGCGTTAGCCCCTGGTAGAACTTCATAGGTAATCTCATTTTGAATACAAAATTCAACTAATGTAGCACCCGGATCACTAACACAAGGCATTCCTGCATCACTGACATAGACGATATTTTTTTCTTTAAATGTGGTTATGTCAAACGTTGATAGCAATTTTTCTTGATTGTGGTGATGAAAAGATTGAAAGGTGTTACAAGGAAAAGTTACGTGGTATTTTTCACTTAAAAGGGTTAAAAGTTTTTTGGTGACGCGAGTATCTTCGCATAAAAAAAGTTCCGCACTCTTTAAAGCTTCTAAAGACCTAAAAGAAATGTCTTCAAGATTGCCTATGGGAGTGGGAACTAAAGTAAGCACAAAGTTGTACTTATTTGCTCATGTTATATTTAGCTTTGAATTTCTCTACTCGTCCAGCAGCATCAACAATTTTTTGCTCTCCAGTAAAGAATGGGTGACAAGCTGAACAAATGTCAATTTTCATTGAATCTACATTTGATTTTGTTTCAAATGTGTTTCCACAAGCACAAGTAACAACGCACGCTTTGTAATCTGGGTGAATCTCTTTTTTCACGATATTTTCCTTAAGGTATTAATGTGTATTAAAAGGTCAAGTCTCAATGTTGCCCTTTAATAAACTCTTCTTTTAAAATTGGATGCAGATTATATCTAAAAAGTCTTAAGAATATCTGAATTTAAGCTGTTTAAAATGTTTTTTATTTGCTTATTTCCAAATTGAGATTTATTGAAAGTACGTTGTCGTTTTGCCAGTTGAGCTGTATTGATAATAATCTTCTCTTCAAGTTGTTTGCGTGAAATTTTTCCATCTAAATACTCTAAAGTCTCAATTATTCCAATCGAACTCATACAATTGGGCAGTCGTGAATATTTTTTTTCTAGAAAAACAACTTCATCGATTAACCCTTGTTGTATCATTTGCTGGGTACGCAAAACAATACGCTTTCGTAGTGCTTCAACATCCCACGTAATTTCAAAAATCGGTAAATCTTCTACAAAAGGCTTTTTGGGATATTTTAAAAAATATTCGCTGGGCGATAATCCCGTTTGTTTATATATGTTATAGGCTTTTTCAATTCGATATTTATCATTGCGTTCAATTTTTTGCATATAGGTTTCATCCAAAGCATAAAGTTTCTCATACGCATCAACAACAGAAATATCCAAAGGTTCATGTGTTGTAATCCCCAATGAAATCCCTTCAATCAGAGTTTTAAGATAAAACCCCGTTCCTCCTACAATGATTAAATTTTTTTCATTTTCCAGTGCGTAAGTTTTGGCTTTGTTATAACACTCTATAAATTCCAATACATCAAAAGTTTCATTGGGATAGACCTCATCAATTCCAAAATGCACTATTTCTCCGCGCTCTTCTTTGGTGGGTTTTGCAGAGGCAATATCAATCTCTTTATAGACACTCAAAGAGTCCAGTGAGAGAATAATGGCATCTCTTTTTAAAGCAATTTCAAGGGCTAAGGCAGTTTTACCCGAGGCAGTTGTTCCAATAATGGCTATTTGTTTCATCCTGAAATTCTAACTAAATCCAAATATATATCGTATAAAATGACCTAAAGAAAATGATATTATATTTTTGATACAATCTCGCCATGAAAAAAATAACCACACTTTTAAATGATTTTAATGAACTTGTCATGTTCAAACACTCGATTTTTTCGTTGCCTTTTATATTTATAGCCATGATAGTTGCAGCCAATGGTTGGTTTGGATTCAAACTTCTGTTTTTGGGAATTTTAGCAGCTCTGACTGCTCGAAATTTTGCCATGGGTTTTAATCGATTTTTAGACAGAGATATCGATGCACTTAATCCAAGAACCATCAACCGACCCAATGTCGATGGACGAATTTCACCCCTTGCTATGTTTGCCTTTGTAGTCTTAAATGCAATAGGATTTGTCCTTGTTGCGTATTTCGTCAATGACTTGGCCTTTTATTTATCCGTTCCCATTCTTATCATTATTGGGAGTTACTCCTTTTTTAAACGTTTTTCATATTTAGCACACATTATTTTAGGCATTTCCTTAGGACTTGCTCCCATTGCAGGTGTTGTTGCCGTCAGTCAAACCATTACTCTATGGTCCATTTTTTTAAGTCTTGGGGTGATGTTTTGGGTGGCAGGATTTGATTTACTTTACTCTTTACAAGATATAGAAGTCGATAAAAAGTTAAAACTTCACTCAATACCTTCCAAGTTTGGTGTTGAAAAAACCATGCAAATATCAAAAGTCTTTCATGCACTTACAGTGCTTTTTTGGTTATTGTTTGCCTTAACGTCTCAAAGTGGACTCTTTATTTATGCTGCTGTATTGTTAAGTGCTGTGATGTTAAGTGCTGAACACTATATTGTCAACAAAGACTTTTCTAAAATCGACAAAGCCTTTTTTACCATAAATGGCTATTTAGGCATTCTCTTTTTTGTTCTTGTTATACTGGATATAATTTTTTAAAATACGCCTTGAATTTTCATTTGATTTTTTAGAAAACTTTTAGGAAACATTGAGTAATATTCCATTAATCATTCAATGCGTCTGTGGCTCAACTGGATAGAGCACTGGGTTTCGGCCCCGGGGGTTGAGGGTTCGAATCCTTCCAGGCGTACCATTAAGAAGCTCGATATAAAGGTTAGTTTATAGCTTTTATGTCGAGCTTTTTTTATGTCTAAAAAAGGCTATTCCCATCTATTTCCCACTTAATTAACTATTAGCTAGTAAATAGTTTTCGTATACTTCAAAAAAGTCTTTGCTTTCTCTAGGAATATAATCATGACACTCAGTGTCATATTTACTATTATCAAATGTGTTTAAATGCTGTATTTGATTGATAGGAATATTGAGTAAGTATTTATTCTCATAAGGTAGAAAAGGAGTTTTGAACTCTTCATAGTTTTTTGATGTTTGCTCTAAGTCATCATAAAAAAAACTATTATAATAAATAAAATCATTTTTAATTAGATTTAATAATAAAAGGAAAAAAACACTTTCCTTAGTATTAAAAATTGAGTAGAAGTCATGAAATTCTTTTGATATCAGATCAATTGGATATTTGATTATTTCTGCAATTTTTACAAGTTGGGCATGATAATCAAACAGTAAAGATAAAAAATCATTTTTAATTGTGAGTCTATCAAGAAGGATTAGTTCACTTTTATATCTACATAAAAAGTCTCTAAAGAATTTTTCATTATATGGATTAACTACAAAGTCAAACTTTAAATCTGAATATGTATGTATTAAATCAGGTTCAATTGTAGAAAAAAAGTCAAATTTAGAAATAGTTTTTTTATCTAAAAATTCAAGTATATCAGTATTTGTTAAATATGTTGTTATAAGTGCAACAATAGGTCTTTGTTCATTTTTCCAGTTATACCATGTTTTCTTTGTTATCCCTAGAAGTTTGCAAATTGCTTCAATATTAGTCATTTTGTCCATATTTATACTTTTTTATAAATTATAGCGATAAAGTACTTATAATAGTGTAATAAATACACATTTAAGACAGAATTAAAAAAAGTAATGCAATACTACACTTTTATGTTAATTTATTGTATAAAAATATATATTTTGTGTAATTATTACAAAAAAGGAGATGGAATGACACAAGATGAACTACTTAAATTTAATGTAGAACATGTAAAAGGTGCAATTAAAGGAATTGAAAAACGAGCAGGAGCTACAAAAAAAGAACTTGCAACATTTTTGAATATTTCAAGTGCATCAATAAATAGGGCTATAGCAAATGGTGGAGTTGGAATACCTGAATACATAAAAGGGCAAGGAGAAAAGAGCCATGTATATTTCCCATTAATTAACATAGCATTATTTCTTACGAATAGTACTGTAAGAACAGCATAGTTGCCCACTTTTAAGATTTTTGGCGAAAGTTAAAAGTGGACTAATCCCCAATAGGACTATGCAATTGTAACTTGTATGTCCTTATTTGTTATTAAAGGTAATAAATGAATGAAGTATGCAAAGAAATTGCAGAATTGACTATAACTGGTAATATTGTACCTATAGCATGGTTTGAAAACTTACAATATGAAACTGAAAAAGGTACTAAAAAAGCTTATGTGTTAGCTATCTTAATCTTGTCAGATATAGTTTATTGGTATAAGCCTTATGAAATAAGAGATGAACAAACTGGCACACTCCTCGAATATAAACAAAAGTTTCAAGCTGATAAATTACAGAAAAGCTATCAACAATATGCAAATCTGTTTGGTTCAACTAGAATGGCCGTCAAAAGAGCATTCGATTATTTAGTTGAGTATCCCTTAATCATAAGAGAATTTAGGGACATTATTGTACATAATAAACAACTCACAAATGTAATGTATATTGAGCCAATTACAAATAATATTATACTGATTAATACCTCTTTACAAAAAAGTAAGGAGGTCATAAAAAGTAAACACCCTCCTTACAAAAAAGTAAATACGTATACAAAGATTACTCACTCAGAGATTACTCATGAGTTAAAAGAAATTAAAAATAAAGAAAAGTTACCACAAAAAAAATACTACCACTACGTTAATAAACTAAGAAGGTTTGCAGAAAAGTACAGAAGTATAGATAAACCTTTTTTACTTGAGTTTGAAGGTAAGTATTATGATTTTGAGTATAAGGATGATGGTAACCATCTATTGAGAAATGCAACTACAAAAAAGGTACTTTCTAAGATGGATGCAGAGTATGTTTATAAGATATTGAACCATAGACAAGTAATACCATTACATGAAATAAAAAGGGGAGAGAAATGTACATAAATGCAGAGTATGACAAACTTGAAAGAGATTTGATTAAATTATCAAATATTAATTATGAATGCTTTCAAAGACCAGATTTACTATTTAGTATTGAAAGCTTATTTGAAAAAGTGTATAGATTTTCGAACGATTATTATGAAGAAAGAAAAAAAGTAATTGAATTGGCTATCAAGAAGTGCATATCAAACGAGTTATTGGAAAACATGGGTATTAACATACATGATAAGTCTACTAAATATACCGACTTGTTTGACTACCTTGATAATAATCCTTATACAAAGTATGAGAACTTAGAGGACTCTGATTTAGTAAGGTTAGCATTTTTCCTTCAAAGTGAAGTGAAAAAATTTGTTCTTCTATATGAAAAAGAAAATCAAAAACTACGTAAATTAATCAGACTACGAAAAGGAGCTTGACATGATGATTAGAAATGAAGAGTTTCGTAAATTAGAAGAAGATTTTTTATTGATGAAAATTCAATACAGCAATTTAGTAAAAAACTATAGAAAAGTTCTTAAAGAGTTTGATGATCAAAGAGAACACTTAACAAGAACTATTGAAAGGAATTTGTTTCTTTATTTACAAATAGACGCCTTGAGAGCTAAAGAGAGCTTGAAAGAAAAAAAAGAGAAGTATAACGGACTAGTGTTTGGGTTTCTTAAACAAAAGGGAGGCTCATTATGAATAAGTATGAGAATTTACCTAAAAAAGTACTCATTAAAAGATTATCTAAAGCAGAAGAGAACTTAGAGTACTTCATGGAGTTGTGTACAGAGATGAATGAGAAGTTTGTAAAGACATATTATTCATATCTTGAAAAGTCTTGTGATGTGGAACGGTTAAAACAGGAACTGATTAAGGTTGAATTAGGAGAAGATAAAAGAAAGGAGATTAAAGATGTTTAGTGCAGATATCTATTCACTGGTTGTAGGAATTTTCAATGATGCAATGGTGAACATTACAAATGGTTTATATGATGGTGGAAGTAGGGTATTTAATGCAGATTTTTTTGAGAGTGCATTGGCTTTAACACTTGTCATTATAGGATATATGATTGCCACAAAAAAATTAAAAGATGAAGAGTTGGCTCAAAAGCTTATTTGGACAATGATAATCTTTACATTAGTAAAACTTATCATGTGGGATAAAGAGTATTATGACACGCTTATTGAGATATTGGACTTACCTCGAGAGATATTCTTGAATATGATTAACTATTTAATTAGTGCAACCAATTCAGATGCGAGAATAGATATTATAATCAGACGTATAGTTACTTCTCAAAACACATTAACAAATTACTTGTATGACCAATCTTCACTTACAAATCTAGCCCCATTTATTTACAGCTTTATTTTATGGTTAACAGGAACTTTTTTAATTCTTGTAATACTTCTTACAGCTGTGTTCTCAATCTTTTTATGTCAAGTGGTTTTAGCTCTATCTCCATTGATCATTCCTTTTTTAATTTGGAAGAAAACAGAGTACATCTTTTTTAACTGGGCAAAGCTATATGTTTCAGTTTCATTGTATGCTCCGTTTACACTTTTATTTGGTTTGTTAAGTGTATCTACAAGTGAGTTCTCTATTGTCGTAATAGAACAAGTCCAAAATGATTTTAAAGCAAGTACTCAATATCTCATAGCCTTAGTTCTTATTCAATTGCTTACTGCCCTTGCTATTTTTAAAATTCCTAATTTGATTAATCAAGTAATTGGTAGCTCAAATGAAGGTGGAACATTAACCAGTGGAGTAGGAACTATCTCAACAGGTGGAGCAATTATTGGAGCTGTATCAAAATACACAGGATTAACATTAGCGAGTAAAGGTGCAAAAACAGCAGTACAAGCAGGCGCGAAAAAAGCAGCGAAAGTAAGTGGAGATTATTTACGCGACAGAATTTCAATGCGTTAAAAGAGCAGGGGAATTTCTCCCTTTGTTCAAATACCCTTGTGGTAAAAAAGATAAATATCAATTTTAATTGGATAGTGCGCACTATCCAATTGACGAAGTCAATTTTTAAGTTCGACCACAAGGGCGAAAGAATTTTTTTTCGCCGGCGAAAATAAAAAAGCAGTCTAATTTTTTCGCGCGCGAAAATCCAAGAAGTTCAAAACAGTTTTTCGCCGGCGAAAATTTGAAACTAAATAAAGGGAGGAGGTATCAATATGAAAGATGAAAACCCATTAGAAGAAAAACTAAAATCAACACCCAAATCAAAGAGTGCAAGAATTTATAAATTCAATAATCACAGCAGTTCCACCTCTACCTCTTCAGGTAAAAGAGTGGCGAAATCTTCAATTAATTTTCAAAAGGTAGGAGTCCATGCTTTTAAACATAATGCAAGAGAAGAAGAGAAAAAAGCCAATACTATTTTTGAAGAGTTCAGTAAAGATAATGAGTGTAATCAAAGTTCAACAGAAGCACAAAAGATGTTTAATGATTTATACAATCAAGCCAAAGAGAAGAGATTAAAAAGGGGATTGAATAAAACAGCTGATAAGAAAAATACACTTTGGGAAGCAATCGTTAATTTAAAATCAGAACACCATTTAAAAGATGTAGAGGCTTTAGCTAAAAAGATTGAAGAGCAAACAGGATTTACTACATTGCAAGTAGCTATTCATAAAGATGAAGGACAAGAAAAAGAGGGGAAGTTAATTCGAAAGAACCATCATGCTCATATTACATTTTTTACGCTTTCAAAATCAGATGGGCAACAGATGTACAGACGGGAATTTATGAATAGAACTATGCTGACCACCTTACAAGATATAACTGCAACTCATTTGGGAATGGAAAGAGGAGTTAAAGGAAGTAATGCAAAAAGATTAGATCATAAAACCTATAAAGCCATTGCACGGCAACAAGAGGAACAAGAACAGAAGTTAGAGTTATTAAAAGAGGCTATTAAGCAACAAAGGGAGAGATTAAAAGAACAAAAAGCACAACGACCTGATTATGCAAAGCTTGAACAAGTCAATAAGGATTTAAAAAAAGAGATTGAACATCAATCTTTGAGTGTTAAAGAACTTGAAAGCATGATTGATAAAAAGGTTAAAACAATCGAATATCAAAATGAAAGACTCTCAAACTATGAAAAACAAGCCAAAGATAGAAGCTTAACTATCAAAGGTGAAATCTCTAAAGAAAGGGTAACCATTTCAAAAGGCTTACTTAAAAAAGAGGATACTTATATTTATAAAAGTGAGAGCGTAGAAAAGTTCATAGAGCAAAGCAAAATCAATGAACAAAAACTCAAACATGAAAATCAACAACTACTAGAAGAGAACTCAAACTATAAAGAGTTTGCCAAAGAGCTTAGAACTCATTTTAAACAGTTTGATTTAAAAGAGATTATCAAGTTAGTAATAAGAGAAGTACCAAGCGTTCAAAAGGTACAAAATGTACATCAAAACAGTTTAGATAAAGAGGAGTACACACGATGAAATCAGTAATAACATTAATATTATCAGTAACCATGTTTTTACAAAATATTTATGCAAGTGGAATGGCTGTAACTGATATTGGCTCATACACATACTATGCACAACAACTAAAGAGTTTTAATGACAGTGTTAAAACTGCTTTAGACCAACTAGAAAGCCTAAACAAGCTCAATGAGTTATCAGATCAAACAAATGAGCTTTTAGACAACGTAGGGGGCTTATTATACAATCCTGAAAGTCAGATACAAGGAATATTTAATGGATTAATGAACTCAATAGACAGATTTAAGGATATTGGAGAGCGTGTAAACAATACCAATGCAACCTATTTTTTAAAGAACTACCACAACGTGGACGAGCCTTTAAAAGATGAAATCTATCAAAAGTGGAAACTAAACTTTGAAGGTTTGTTTGATAACTCAAAGGATGAACAGTATATTAAACTAAGAGAAAGGGTTGATGAAGCATTAACAAATAAAAAGTATGAAGATTGGATTCAAGCTCGAGAAGAGTTAGACCAATATTTATATTACAAAAAGATTGAAAGAGAGCAATTAAAAAAATATTCTCTGCTAGCACCTGCAGAGTATTACAATGACTACTATTTAAATGAAGATACTATAAAAGAGAGAGAAGAAAGACAAGCAACGATTGAACGATTAATTAAACAGATTGATAGTGCAAGCGACCTAATGCAACAACAACAAACGACTAACCAAATATTAATCGAAATGTTAAATCTCTTTCAAGCTCAATATGAGATGTCTATGATGTATTATAATTCAGCTTCTATAATGGCTATGGCTAATGATGTAAAGAATCGTAGTTATAACATGGATGATATTGAGAAATCACGTAAAAAATTTGATGAAGAAAAAGATAAAGATAAAAACACTAAGCCTGAAAATGCACTACAAGAGTTTATGGAACGTAAAACAAAAGAGGCTAAAGGGAGTTTAATTAATAAGATGTTAGGGCAATGATATAATTCATATGTTATCTATAAAATATAAGGAGAAAAGATGTTCAAACTTATTTATCAAAAATAATGTCGCAAGAACGTGTCGAGTGCATGTATAAAGTAATTATTGAATTAAAAAGCGTCAAGATATTGTTTATAGCTTTATTTGATAGTTGAACCATAAACGTTAGTTTTGCCTTTTAAATGCTTTATAAACTGTTTTATAGCATCTTTTTGAAATATTCTATATGAATTGATGACTATAAACCTACATACTATAATTAGCATCTTAATTTTAAGAAGTTATTTTATAATATATCAATCTAAGTGTTTTATAAAAAATGAAAAATTAAATTGAAGAAGGTTTTAATGTAATGTATTTTAATCCAAATAAAGCAGAAAAAGAGAGAGAAAGCTTTTTAAAAGCTAAAAATGAGAATAAGTCAAAATTTACACTTTTAAAGAGGTTTTATGAATATGTTGATAAAGTAGGAGACGATTACTCAGAAAAATCTGTCTGTCAAAAAGGATGTAGTTTTTGTTGTAAAATACCTGTCCTAGTAACGAGATTTGAAGCAGATTACATTGCAAAAAATACGAAGTATAATATTTCATTGAAATTTGAAGATAGTAATAAGTTAGATGCATGTCCTTTTTTAGATAATGAATCTTCTTCATGTAAGGTTTATGAATATAGGCCTTTGAATTGTAGAACATTTTTTACTTTTGATGACCCAAAATATTGTGAAGAAGGAACAACAACTCATGCTATACAAACAATGGATAATTATCCTAATGATTTTAAAGAATTATTAAAGATACTTTTTGATTTTAACAACAATGGTTATGAAATGAATGATATTAGAAATTATTTTAAATAAATTTTTTATAATGTAAATAAAAACTAAAGGTATATTGGTTTGTGCTTAATTAATCAATAAATATTTTTCATGATATTTTCAACCATATCCCTACCACTTTCAGGAGATAATTTAGCATATCTCAAAGTCATATTTATATCTCTATGGTTCATTAACTTTTGAATAGTATAGATCGGAGTACCTCCTATTGCAAGGTTACTTGCAAAGCTATGTCTAAAAGTATGAATAACGACTCTATTTTTGGCATCTTTTACATCTAATCCTTCATTGAATAATTTATCTAGAATAGGTTTTAATCGTTTTTGTATTTGACTTATTGAAATAGGTTTATTATTGATTCGAAGTATGTTATCGTTAGTTTTTAAGGTACTAATATGTTCTTTTAGTATGGTAGCCATATCAGTAGTTATAAAACCTTTGTAAGTACTTTTATTTTTAAAGTCTGTTAGGGTTACAGTTCTGTTATTTAGGTCAATGTGTTTTTTTTGTATATTGATTATTGTGGTAGCTCTACCACCAGTTGAAAGTGATAATAAGCAAAACAAATAAAGTAACTCATTATCTCTAACTTCATCCATTAAAATTTTGATTTCATCTCTGTTTAAAAATCTTTCCCTTTTATTATCAATGCTAAGTTTTTTTAGATTTTGTATTGGGTTATTACCTTTGTAAAGTTGTTTAGTTATAGCGTAATTAAAAATCGTTCCTAAAAGGGTTGTAATATGGTTCACAGTTTTTGGAGCTAAGGTTTTTAACTTATCAGCTTGAAGTTTCTCAATATCTTGTAATGAAATAGTGTATATTAACTTATTACCAAATAAGTGTTTAAGGTGAGTGTCATAGCGATATTGTTCATTTTGATTGCTTCTAGTACTATTATGGACGTTTCTGTATTCAAAATACTGATGTGCAATATCATTTAAAGTTAATTTAGTTTTTATCTGGTTATTCGCAATTTTGGGAAGTTCTTCACCATGTTTAATTTTGTGCATGATTTCATTTCTTTTTGCATTGCACAAGTTTACACTATACCCTTCTGATTGTTTACCAATACGTAATTCTTTATCTTTATAAAATTCATCTTTATACCTGATATAAAAAGTCTTATCAGAGCGCCCATTAGTTGTAGTTTCAATGTAGTAAACACCTGCATATTTAGTTTTCTTTCTAACGTATTTTCTACCCATTTTTACCCTTTTATTTCCCATTTATATTGATAATAAATGATATTAACTGTAAGAAAATGATAGGTAAGTTTAATTAAGAGAATACTGTAGAATATCTATATTGTCGGGCTTTGATAAAAGTTGATACTAAATGATAAAAGATGATAGATTAATGGCATATTATTTCGGCCCCGGTGGTTGAGGGTTCGAATCCTTCCAGGCGTACCATTACAAAGCTCGATTTAATCACTTATTGAAGTGTTTAGGTCGAGCTTTTTTTATGTCCATTCCTATTATTCTTGCCTTTTTAATTTTAAAACTTCAATATCATATCTTCACTGCTGAGTAACTCATTGAGCATTCCGGCTAAGCGTTTTTTATCGGTAATATCAATTCGTATTGATTTATAGCCTTGAATCTCTTGTTCATGACTTAAAATGGGAAATACAATACTGTCAACCCAATAAAAACTTCCGTCTTTTTTGCGATTTTTTACTTCACCTCGCCAAATATTTTTTGACTTAATGGTTTTCCACATTTCCTTAAATGCTTCTTTGGGCATATCTTCATGGCGAACGATATTGTGGTCTTTTCCTATGAGCTCTTCTTTGGTATATCCTGATATTTCCAAAAAAGGATCACTGACATAAGTAATACGCCCTTTAAGATCGGTTTCAGATGTAATCGTATATTTGTTAAATAACTCATACACACCCTGCATACACAATTGCTCATTTTCAAGGACTTCAAACTTTTTTCTGAGTATTTTTAACTCTTGGCGTGCTTCTTCTAATTTCTCTTCGCAAGTCATAGTAAGCTCCTATTATTTTGATAATAGTAACATAAGACAAAGCAGTAAATCAAGTTATTGTACGATAAAATTAGACACAAAACAGAAGGTATATATTTATGAAAATTGATTACGATGAATTTAAAAAATCGGTAGAAATTTTGGGTTTAATTAGTTTAACCACAAAAAGCAAGGTCAAGAAGCGTTATTTAGAGCTTTCAAAACAGTTTCACCCCGATATGCCACAAGGGGATCTAATCAAGTTTCAAGAGATTAATAAAGCGTATGAAATCCTTAACTTTTATATGGATAACTTTCGATATACCTTTACAAAAGAGGAGTTTGAAGACCAATTTCCTTTTGCCATATCTCAAAAAGATTGGATTGTTTAAAAATCTTGCCCTTTTATGGGCTTTACATTTTTTAAATCAAACCATTTATAAAGTTTACGAATTAAGACCATTAAAAATAACCCATCAATCATACTGGCAATAATAAACGAGAAATAATCTTCTTGAGAAATCAATCCATATTGATACGACAGCATAGAAATAGCCACAATAAATGTCAATGGCATAGAATCACTTAACCCAAACAGTGTGGTTTGCTTAAATTTCAAATATTTATAAAATGCCAAATATGAACTGATCAATCGAATGGTAATGATTGAACAAATTATAAATAACGCATTGGTTAAGACATCTAAATTAATCATATCTAACTTAACCGTAGAGCCCGTATAAATAAAGAAAATTGGTACAAAAAAACCAAATCCAAAGGACTCAATCTTTTCTAAAAGCTCCAGTTTTTGATTAAAAAACATTTTAAGGAAAAACCCTGCGGTAAACGCACCTAAAACTACATCAATTTTCAAAAGTAACATCACGGCTACCAAAATCAATAACAATGAGATTGAAAACCGAATATCTTGATCAAATCTGTCCGTATGTGAATCAGGAATAATAAATTTCTTAAGTTCAGGATACCACCAAAATGCCAAATAGAAAAGTCGAAGCACTAAAATTGTTGCAGCTATAACAGAAATAATCGTTAAAATGGAGATAAAAAAACCAATATTTAATCCAAACTCTATCCATCCACTGAACAAAGTTAAGACCAAAATACTCACCACTTCACCAATAATCCCAATTGATAATACCAGATTCAGCCAAGGCTCTTCTTTCCCGTACTCTTTAATAAGCATCATCATCATCCCAATAGAGCAAATAGGGAAAGCTAAAAAGTATGTAATCCCCAAATCAAAGAACCAACAAATAACGCCTGAAAGTGTATACAAAGAAGCAATATACAACACCACATTCCATGCCATAGTCGCTTTAACCACTTTGATGAGTTTGATATTAATTTCAAGACCCGCTAAAAACATTAAATAAACAAAGCCAAATTTTGCAATAAGTTTTAAAATCTCATTATCATAAAGCAATCCAATATACCCAGCAAACAATCCCAATGTGATTTCAATAACCACCACAGGTGCTTTGGTTATTTTTGAAACAATGGGTGCTGCCATAATGATAATACAAATTGTAATAATTAAAAAGAATTGTTCCACTTATTGTCCTACTTTATCGTTTAAAGGCAAAAAGAATAGCTAAAAATTGTTAATAATCAGATTATTTCACAATTTAAATCTTTCCTTTTGATAATCTCAATATTATGTCCAATGGCATACTCTTTGCCCCAATCATGCAGTTGCTCCAAAATGGGAAGCAGTTTTTTCCCATCTGAAGTAAGTTCATACTCGACTTTGGGAGGAATCACGGGATAGGAAATTCGATTGACAATACCAGCTAATTCAAGTTCTCGTAATTGTTGAGTCAGCATTTTTTGGCTGATAGAAGGAATCAAACGAGCCAATTCCCCATTTCGTTTAACCCCATTTTTCAGTGACCACAATACATAACTTTTCCATTTACCACCAATAATATCAATCGCGAGTTGAAAAAAACAGTTATACTCTTTTGAACTATCCATTTTGACTCCTTTAAAAAGCGTATCATATGCCAACTTATATTAATACTCGATTATATAGGAACACTAAAGTAACTATATTACTTTAAAGTACATACTTGACAAAAGTATTCTTATGAGATATTATTACAAGCAATTAAACACAACAAAGGAAATACAATGGGAAAATATATTGAATTAAATTCTACTAATTTTGATGCAACGGTTAAAAGTGGGTTATCACTTGTAGATTTTTGGGCTCCGTGGTGCGGACCTTGTCGAATGTTAGCTCCAGTTATCGACGAATTAGCAGCAGACTTTGAAGGGAAAGCCAATATTTGTAAAGTCAATACCGATGAAGAACAAGATTTGGCAGTAAAATATGGCGTTCGATCAATTCCAACGATTATTTTCATGAAAGACGGTGAAGTAGTGGATACTATGATTGGTGCAAGTTCTAAACAAGCATTAGCAGAAAAATTAAATTCACTTGCATAATAAAAGGGCTCTTTATAGAGTCTTTTTACATCTTCTATCTTTTACTTCCTTTCCCCTTTTTACTTTATTTTAAAACATAAAAACTTTGGATAGAATATCCAAATCATTGATACACAGGAAAACATTATGCAACAATTCTTAGAAGAATCAAAGAAAATAAGCAGAGAAATTGCTACACTAAGTGGCGAAAAAAAAGATCAAGTTTTACTTGAAATGGCAGAAGCCTTAATGGAACACTGCGATTATATCATTACACAAAATGATAAAGATATGCAAGCAGGTCAACAAAGTGGTCTAAGCGAATCCTTAATGGACCGACTTCTTTTAACAGGAGAGAGAGTAGCTTCAATGGCACAAGCCATTCGAGAAATAGCAAGCTTAAAAGACCCAGTTGGACGAACCTTAGAGGGTTGGGTAACACAAAATGGCTTGAATATTCAAAAAGTATCCATCCCTATTGGTGTCATTGGTATCATTTATGAAAGTCGACCCAATGTCACGAGCGATACGGCTGCTTTATGTTTTAAAAGTGGAAACGTATGCGTTTTAAAAGGGGGAAAAGAAGCCGAACACTCCAATAAAGCCATTGCCAATGTCTTACGCAATGTTTTGGCCAAAAATAAACTTCCAGAACAAGCGATTGCTTTATTGCCTTTTTCAAACAGAGAGAGTGTGGCACATTTAATCAAACAAGATAAACTGGTGGATTTAATCATCCCACGTGGAGGAGAAGAACTCATCCGATACATTTGCGAAAACTCTTCTGTACCAGTGGTTAAACACGATAAAGGGTTATGCCATACCTATATTGATAAAAATGCCGATGCCAAAATGGCAATCAATATTGCCATCAATGCAAAATGCCAACGACCAGGTGTATGCAATGCCATGGAAACTCTGCTTGTGCATAAAGATGTCGCCACATTGATGCTTCCAGCACTGCATGAAGCCTTTATTGAAAACAATACCCGACTTAAAGGGTGTGAAGATACGCGAAAAATCATCGATATTGAGTGTGCAACACATGAGGATTATGACACAGAATATTTGGCCAATATTTTAAACATTAAAATGGTCAATGACGTGAAAGAAGCCGTTGCGCATATTGCAAAATACGGGTCAGGACACTCTGAAGCCATTATCAGTGAAAATTATTCAACGGTCAATTATTTTTTAAATAACGTAGATGCTGCGTGTGTCTATGCCAATGCAAGTACACGATTTACAGACGGTGGAGCATTTGGGTTGGGAGCTGAAGTGGGGATTTCAACAAACAAACTTCACGCACGAGGTCCAATGGGAATCAACGACTTAACTACCTATAAATTTAAAATTTTAGGGAACGGACAAGTTCGTTAAGAACTCTTCTTACGCGTTAATTTTTGCTTTTTGCAGGCAATGTAATAATTGTCTGCGCCCCTTTATATGAGTTATTTTCATACATAAATTCACAATTTTGCATCATAATCGTTCCCTTAAAATGTTTGGTAATGATTTCATGTGCCATATATAAACCAATTCCTGTGCCACTGCTTTGATGTTTTGTCGTAAAATAAGGTTCAAAGACATGTTCTAAAATCTCTTGTGGTATGCCATTGGCATTGTCTTTAATAGAAATAATCATACTGTTATCTTTACTAAAACTTTCAATAAAAATATAGCGTTTGTCTAAATTGCTTTTTCTAAATGCTTCTTGAGAGTTGTTTATAATATTCACCAACGATTGCATAAGCTCATTTTCTAAGCCCTCTAGTCTCATGTCTTTAAGATTAACAATGACCTCAATTTTCTCATCATTAAGCCGATATCCAACCAAATCAAGTACTTTTTTAACCGTTTTTTCCAATTCAAACACGGTTTTTTCATTTTTTGTATTAAAATAGTTTTTAAAATTATCCAAAGTAGCCGATAAATTCAATGTATTTTGTACAATGACATCCATGAGTTCATTGAATTTTTCATCATCAAGATTATTAAACTCTTTTTCCAATTTAATACCACTTGCAGCCGTTGAAATAGTCGATAAAGGTTGACGCCATTGATGCGCAATACTCTCCAACATCTCTCTCATGGCAACCATTTTAGCTTGTTGCGATAAAATATGATCTTTCTCTTTTAAAAGCTTTAACGTCTCTTTCTCATTGGTAATATCCAATTTAATCGCCAAAAACTCTTCAATCTCACCTTTTTCGTTTAAAATGGGAGTAATAGAAGCTCTTTCATACGTTAAATTCCCATATTTGTTGCGATTAATAAACTCCCCTTGCCATTTTTTTCCTTGGTGTATGGTCTGTTTTAGCTCTTCGTAAAACTCTTTTGTTTGCATATTTGATTTTAACAAAGAAGGCTTTTTGCCTAAAACTTCAAGTGCTTTGTAACCTGTAACACGTTCAAACTCTTGATTCACATAGGTAATATAATGATTTTTATCGGTAATAACAACAATATTATCACTGCTTTGTACCGCTTTCTTAAATCGATTCAGTTCAATTTGTTTAATGGTCATTTCATACCAATAATATAAAAACGTTAATAAAGCACAAAACAGTGCAATCATTAAAAACCAAATGATATTTTTAAGTTCATCCATAATTTGCACAGAATATTGAGTAAAATTGCTTTCAAAATTATTGAGTTTTTCATTGAGTAACAAATTAGAAGAGGTCTCTTTAATGCGTTGAAAGGCATTATGATACTCCAAAACGATACGAGCATGCACCAAAAACAGCTCTTCTGATGGCGTATTAGGGTTAAAAGTTTCAATACGAACGCTCAATGCCTCAACATCCAACTCTGGATTTAAATCCAACTCTAAAAGATGAGAATAAAGAGTAATAATATCATTGCGTTCAATCTCTTGCGAGAGTTTTTGAACGTATCGATATGAATTATTTAAAATGGCACTTCGTGATATAATTTTATGAATTAACTCAATCTTTTGGTTCATCTGGTCTTGTATGGAAGCAAAACTCTCTTTGAGCAAGGGATTTTTTAACGTTATAAATAAAGGATTAGAACCAATTGAATCCATATTTGCACGAATCGCATTGATATTGTTTTGAATGGTGTCATAGTTATTATAATTTTTGCTTGAAGACATAAAAATATCAAAGTTTTTATTGAGATTGATAATATTGGATACTTTTTTGTGTAAAGTAAAAAAATCTTCTATCTTTTTATTGGCATTATTGGTGTTATATATTAACATTCCAATAATCAATAAAAAGAAAAGAGATACGGTAATTGAACGTTTCAATCAATCTCCATTATTTTAGGTCTGTTGCCCGTTAACGTGCGCAAAAATGCCATGATATGATTGACTTCTGCCGCATTGGGCGTTACTCCAATTTGATATTCCATCATAAACGTCACCGCCTCTCGTAAGGTTTTTATCTCTCCACTGTGTAAATAAGGAGCTGTCAATTCAATATTTCTCAATGTAGGTACTTTATAAAAATATTTATCCTCTTCATCTTTGGTCACATTATAACGCCCTAAATATTTATTTTCATATTTGATTTGTTTGACAATTCCCACACGTTGGAACAAGTTTCCCCCTATATTTACGCCATTATGACAAGAGATACAACCGTACGATTTAAAGAGTTCAAATCCCTCTTTTTCAACATGAGATAAGATATTGACCTCTCCTTTTAAATAGCGGTCAAACTTTGAATTAGGCGTAATAAGCGCTTTTTCAAATTCGACAATCGCATCAATAACATACTCTTCTTTAATGGTATCGTTATACACTTTTTGGAATAAATTCTTATACTCTTGGCTTTTTTTGAGTTTTTCGACCACTTCTTGGATATTGGAATTCATTTCATCGGGATTATGCAAAGGGACAAGAACTTGCTCTTCTAAATCTTTGGCTCTGCCATCCCAAAATTGCACAAAATTGTATTTGGAATTAAACACCGTAGGAGAGTTAATATTCCCCATTTTATTATTCACTCCGACAGAAAACTGTCGATTATCATCTCCTCCTTTGTCCAAATGGTGACACGAAGCACAGGAGATGGTATTGTCATGACTGAGTTGTGGATCCATAAAAAGCTTTTTGCCTAAAAGAGCTTTATTTAAGTCCACATTTAAGTCATCCTCTATGGGAGAAATTAACTCTAATGCCATAAGATGAACAGCAAAAAAAAGAAGCGGTATTAATTTTTTCATAAGAGTATTTTACTAAAATAATGGTTTATTTTATATGAAGAGGAACAAAATCGTGTCGAAGAAACTTTACTGCATTGCCAGTTTTAAACCCAAAGAAGGAAAAACCGAAGAGTTGGTATCAACCTTACAAGCCCTTGAACCCAAAACCACACGAGAAGAGGGTTGTATTCAATATATTGTGACCCAACATATTTCACATCCCAATGCTCAAGGTTCATCTTTTCCTATCGTTTTTAATGAAATATGGAAAGATAAAGAAGCGTTTGAACTGCATTGTGCCAAACCGTATATTGTTGATTTTTTTCAAACACATTGTATTGACCCTAATGGCTTGGTTGAAGAGTATAATGTTTGCGTTTACAGTGATGAGTAATGAGAGCTTATAAAAACATCACTCAAGCCCTTATTCATACCACGATTGTTCATACTCCTTTAGGAGATATGTTTGCAGCAAGCAGTGCCAAAGGGATTTGTTTGCTCAGTTTTTACGATAAGTTTCATATTGATGCTCAACTTAAAAACTTAAAAGAGAGATTCAATGCCCAAATTATTCCCAATAGCAATGACTATTTTATTCAACTGCAAAAAGAGCTTGATGAGTATTTTCAAGGCAAAAGGGAGTGTTTTACTCTGCCCTTACAACTCTTAGGCACCTCTTTTCAAATTCAGTGTTGGAAAGTGCTTTTGGGTATTGGCTATGGAAAAACCATCTCCTATAAAGAAGAAGCCAAAAGAATCAACAATCCCAAAGCATATCGTGCCGTTGCCAATGCCAATGCTCAAAATATGATTGAAATACTCGTACCTTGTCATCGAGTTATTCAAGAAAATGGAGAATTAGGCGGGTACAGCAGTGGAACAGAGAAAAAAAGATTTCTTTTAAACCTAGAGAAAAAGACCCAAAACAAAAAACCATAAACAAAAACCCCAAACCACTTTTTTACCACTTTTCTTTTATAGACTGCTTTCATAAAAATCCAAAGGAGTCATTTTTATGTCATATCAACACAAAAGAGTTTTGACGTATATTGTCATAACCATTTTCACATTGACCTTGCCGTTTGTTACCATTAATGGTAACCATATGTTGCTTCTATCATTCGATAAGATGCAGTTTCACTTTTTAGGTTTTGCCTTTGCCATGCAAGAGTTGTATCTCATGCCATTTTTACTGATGATTTTGTTCATAGGTATTTTTGTCATTACCACCATAGGAGGAAGAATTTGGTGTGGATGGGCATGTCCTCAAACCATTTTTCGAGTTTGGTTTCGTGATTTAATCGAAAGCAAACTCTTTGGATTGCGAAAAATCAATAACAAACAACAGCAAATTGATTACTCCAAATACAGCAATCAACTCAAAAAAATAGGTGCCACCTTGGTTTTTCTTATATTGGCATTAGTGATATCTACAAATTTTATGTGGTATTTTGTTCCACCTAAAGATTTCTTTACGTATATACAAAACCCCGAAGAACATATTTTTATGATTTTATTTATTTTAGGAACAACCGTTTTTTTATTTTATACGGTTGTATTAACCAAAGAGGATTTTTGTACCTATTTTTGTCCTTATTCACGAGTACAATCCGTACTGTATGATGACAATACCACACAAGTGGTTTATGACACCACACGAGGAGGTACCATTTATCAAGACGGGCAAAAAATGATTTTTTCTGCCAAAGAGCTTAATGCAAACGATGAGTGTACTTTATGTGATTTATGTGTTAAAGTGTGTCCCACCCATATTGATATTAAAAAAGGGTTACAAGTAGAGTGTATTAACTGTTTAGAGTGTGTCGATGCGTGTACGAGCGTTATGGGAAAACTGAACAAAAAAAGTTTGATTCAATGGGGAAGCACTAACAGCGTTTTACTCAAACAAAAAACCAACCATTTATCCCCTAAAAATCTTATGTATTTTGCTTCCATACTTGCGTGTGTGGTCTTGCTCTTTGTTTTTGCCAACAGCAAAGAGTATGTGTTGGTTAATATCAATAAAACCACCAGTTTGTATAAAATCAATGAAGAAAAACGGGTTAAAAACAATTACATTTTTACCATTCAAAATACTCAAAGCCAAGCATATACCTATGATATGAAGGTCAACCATAAGGATTTTGAACTCATTAAGTTTACTCCTTTTACTTTAGAACCCAATCAAAGAGTGAAAAAAGTTATCACCATTCAAAGCAATAAAGTGTTGCATTTTTCCAATGAAAAAAACACTCCACTCTCTTTAGAAGTAACCCTTTTTGCTCAAGAAGATCCTTTGGTTGTCACCACAACCAAATCAGTGGCTTTTGTCTATCCTAAAGATTCGTTGCTTAAATAGATTTTTCAAAAAAGAGGGTAAATTTCGCCCCCTTTTTTGTATTAATCCCTTCAATTCGTCCTTTGAAACTTTCTTCTACAATGGTTTTTGCCATGGTTAAACCAATTCCAAATCCCTCATTTTTGGTGGTATAGTAGGGGGTAAAAATTTTATCGATGGACTTTATCCCGCTTCCATTATCTTCAATACAGACCATCACTTCGGAACTGTTTGAACTTAAATGAATATCAATGTGAGGATTTTGATGATGAATTAACGCATCTTTGGCGTTGCTTAGCAAAGTTAATATCACTTGGGATAACTCATTTTCAATCCCATAAATCGTAATGTGTTCATTGGTTGCATCAAAATAAAGCGTAATATTTTTCTCTTTTAACTCTGCTTGAATAATGGTGATGGCTTTAGCAATAGCGTCTTGAACCAGAAAATCTTTTTTCTCTTTACACGGGGTATAAAACTCTTTAAAATCGTCAATCGTTTTTGACATAAAAGAGAGCTGAGAATGGGCTTGTTCAAGTTTTTTATCAAAATATTCTAAAGTGAGTTTATGATGTTTAAAAGCATGACTTAAATTCATTAAAATGTAGGATAAGTTATTTAAAGGTTGCCTATATTGATGCGTAATATTCGCAATCATTTGTCCTGTTTGTACCAATCGACTTTGGTGTAAAAGTTGTTGCTGATAATCTTTGTTTTCATTGTGCAGTTCATTGTATTTGTATGCCACACTTAACGTAAATAAAATCGCTTCAATACAAAATGCCAATAAAACAATATCAATATAGCCTTGTTGCATATAGAGCTCTTTAAAATCGGTAAAATACAAAAACAGACACAACAACGACCAACCAATCACATAAATAAACGTCGGCTTTATTCCCTCTTGATAATTAAATGCCACGGAAACAAACAAAATAAAATAGATGACGGTATAGGGCAAATATTCAAAAAGTAAATAGTGATAAAATGCCGTTAGTACAATTAAAATAAAAATAAACGTATAGCCCAAAAGCTCTTTTTGACTCTTAATTTTAGGGAAAAAATCGCCTTGATAAAAGCCCACCGCAAAGGCAAAAGCAAACAAGGTGGCAAAGGTCAAACTTAACTCTTGTAAAAAATCATTGCTGAAAAAAAGTTGACTGTATGAGAGAATAAACAGCAGTGAAAACAGTTGCATCAAGGCATACGTTAAATAGATAAACTCTTTGGAATAAAGTCCTCGTATGAGCGTATAAAAAATGGTCATGGCAACAATACCAAACGTAAACCCGTAAATGACAACGGTATTTACATCAAACATCAATTTTGTACCCCGTTCCAGAAAGATTTTTCAGTATCCCTTGTGGCAATTTGTTTTTTAAATCTCGAATAACAGTTTTTAAGGCATCTTTACTCATGGAACTGTTTTGCCAAACCACATGTTCAATCTCTTCATAAGTGACATATCGCTTTGTGTTTTTTAACAATAACTCCAAGAGTAAACTCTCTTTGGTACGAAGTTGAAAGACCTCTTTTTGATACACAATGGTTTTATTGTACTCATCAAAATAACACTCATGCCCCAAATCAATAATATTGCACAAAGAGGCACGGCTTAAAGAACAACACATTTGCAGTGCCTCATCGAGTTGTTCTTGTGTAATGGGTTTAATTAAAAATTTAACCAACTGCAACTCTATGGCTCGCAGTAAATACTCTTTGGTACTAAAAGCTGACGTGATAATAATATGTGTTTTTTTATCGTTTTTTCGAATACGCTCAACGAGTTCCAAGCCATTGATTTTGGGCATCATAATATCAGTAATGATAATTTGGGGCTGATGTTGTACATACAACTGCCACGCTTCTAACCCATCTTTGGCTTCTATAACTTCTTGAAATTTCTCTTGTAAGTACTCAACTGCATTTTCACGAGCAATCTCATCGTCTTCGACAAAAAGAATTTTTATGTTTTGATACTTCATGTAACTATTTTATCATATTATACTGGGTATAATCAACCAATTATTTATGCAAGGGGTTAACGTGATTAATCAATCCATTTTCAGAGAGTATGATATACGAGGAATTGTAGGGGAAGAACTGCACGAACAAAGTGTCAAACTCATTGGTTATTTTTTAGGGCAAGAGACCATCAAACGAACACAGTGTGATAATCCCATTGTTGTCATTGGGTATGATGCCAGAACACACTCACCTGAACTGTTTGGATATTTAACTTCAGGATTTAATCAAGCCGGTTGTAAGGTCTTAGGCATGGGAATGGTTGCGACAGGAGTCAACTACTTTGCCTCGTTTCAACGCTTTGGAAACCATGTTCCTCAAGCTTCGGTTATGATTACAGGAAGTCATAACCCCAGCCAATACAACGGGTTTAAAATCACCATTAACAATGCACCCTTTTTTGGTGAAGATATTACTGCCATGGGTCAAAAAATTATTTTAAATTCCGATTTAAACATTCAAGACAATGAAACCTTTGAAGCCATTGATGTTAAATCACTTTACGTAGATTATATGGTCAAAGAGTTTGCTCATTTAAAAGCCATGCCACAAAAATTTATCATTGATTGTGGAAATGGGGTTGCAGATACTGTTTTAACGAATATTTTAGACCAACTTGAACTTAACTACGATGCTTTGTTTACTCAACCTGATGGAACATTTCCCAATCACCACCCAGACCCCAGTGAAGAGAAAAATTTAAAAGAGATTAAAAAAGCTCTCAAAGGCAATATTCAATACGGATTTGCCTACGATGGCGATGCAGATAGAATTGCTTTTTTAACCCAAAAACACAACGTCAAAGGGGATATTTTAGCCCTTTTATTCGCTAAAACTATGACAAATCCTGTGATTATTGGAGAAGTTAAATGCACCCAAATTATGTACGATAAAATCAATGAAACAGGAACAGCTGTGATGTACAAAACAGGTCACAGTAACTTAAAAGTCAAACTCAAAGAACTCAATGCCGATTTAGCCGCAGAAGTTTCTGGGCACATCTTCTTTAATGACCGATATTATGGATATGACGATGCTATTTATGCCACGTTTAGGATTTTGGAGCTCATTTTAAACGGCATGGATATTGATAAAGAGATTGAAGCTTTGCCTAAAGTCTATTCTACGGATGAGCTTAAAGTTCATACCACAGAAGAAGCCAAATTTCCTTTAATGGACAAAATCAAAGAAAAATTACAAAAAGTACCGGCTGATTTTCCCAAAATACTTAAAATCATCGATGTTGATGGCGTAAGAGTCGTTTTTGAAAACGGTTGGGGATTGGTACGAGCAAGTAATACCACACCTGTATTGGTCACACGTTTTGAATCAACCAATGAACTTGATGCCAAGCAGTATGAAGAAAAATTAAATCTTCTCATTCAAGAAGCTCAAGATGAACTTAGTCGCACTTCAAACTAAAACTTCATCCAACTATGAAGAGAACCTTAAGCATTTAGAAAGTATTATTAAAGAAATTCCAAAGAATTCTTTAATTTTAGCGCCTGAGCTTTGTCTGAGTGGGTATTCGTACGAAACCTTAGACAAAGCGGCTTCTTTTTCCAAAATTGCGATTGAAAGGTTGCTTGAATGTTCACAAGAACAGACAATTGCATTAACCATGACCACAAAAAAAGAGAACAATTACTGCAATACTTTTCATCTGTTTCATAAAGGTAAACTTATTCACACTCAATCCAAAGTTAAACTTTTCACACTCAATCAAGAAGAACACTATTTTACAGCAGGAAAAGAAGAGGAGATTAAACTCTTTGAACTTAATGGTCTAAAAATAGGGGTGATGATTTGTTTTGAACTGCGATTTACCAAACTTTGGCAACAATTAAAAGGGGCTGACATTATTTTACTTCCTTCAATGTGGGGAGTTTTACGAAAAAAACATTTTGAAGTATTAAGCCAAGCTTTAGCCATAGCCAATCAATGTTTTGTCATAGCCAGTAACTGTGCTGATGATGATTGTGCTAAAAGTTCAGCCATTATAACCCCTTTTGGTGAGATCTTACAAGACGATAGCCAAGAGATACTTTTTCAATCCGTTGATTTAAAAGAAATTGAAAAAATGAGACGATATTTACCCGTAGGAATCCAACCATGACACGAATACTTTTTGTCTGTTTAGGCAATATTTGTCGCTCTCCTTTAGCCCAAGCGGTTGCACAAGATTTGGCGTTAACACACCAACTGGATTTAGAAGTTGACAGCGCAGGAACAGGACACTGGCATGTGGGAGAAGCCCCTTGTCAAAACTCCATTGTTGTGGCGTCACAAAATGGCTTGGATATTTCAAGCTATAAAGCGCGACAAGTTACTCAAAAAGATTTTGAACATTTTGATTTTGTCATTGGCTTAGATGAGAGTAATATCTCCAATCTTAAAGCCATGGGCTGTTTGCATCCTTTAAAACTGGGCGATTTTGGGTTTAATGGACAAGATGTTCCCGACCCTTATTTTTTTAATGGGTTTGAAGGATTTGACAAAGTATTTAGTATGATTGAAACGTGTGTAAAAAATTTTATCAAAGAGAAAATTATTACTTAAGAAGAGGGCGTATCCGAAACGTTTGAGTAAAACTCTTCTTTGGGTATGTCCAAATGTTTTTTAATCTCTTCTAAACTCACCCCATTGTCTTTGGCTAAAAGTGACAACTTAGCAATACGCGCCACATGATCGGGAATTTTTTTATAGGTTGTAAAGGTATTGGGCTTAATTCCTATTAATTGTGCAAATTTTCCTTGCGAACTAAATCCTACGGTTTTTATAATTTTTCGAAACTCTTTTTTATCCACTTTCTTTCCCTAAAATAGGCTTGTGCCATTATAATGATTTAACCTAAAGATTCCATTAATACTAGGTTTTATGAGTATTTTATTTGACAACACTAGTTTTTTATAGTAATATTTCGCCCAAAATTTTTAAAAGGGAATTTATGATTCGAATCATTGTCACACTATTTTTGTTTTTTTCATTCACACTACACGCCACCAATTTTAAAGCCAACGACCTAACCTTTCAAGATGTTCAACTGCTTAAACAAATCAAAGAATACGGTCAAAAATATGATTTGGCCTACTCGTTAATGGCAATTGCCATCAAAGAATCCTCTTTGGGACGATATCAAGTCAATGTGGACAGCTATGATTATGGCTTATATCAAGCCAATATTAACACCGTTGTCAAACGACATGAAGTTACCAACAACGCTTTTAATCGCAATAAACTGGCGATGCTGTTGATTAAAGATTTTAAATTTGCTACGAGTAATGCCATTGCAGAGCTGATGTTTTGGAAAAGTGTTCATGGTGAAAATTGGCTTAGAATTTGGGCAAGTTATAACGCAGGATTTAATTATGACAGTTCACGAGCCATTAAATACTCCAATGACATCAAAGCCATTATTTCAGAACTTAAAAACGTTGAAGAGCTAAACTCTTAAGCTTTTTTGGCTTTTACAAAGAGTACTTCAAACTCCAAATAGTTTAAGTCGTACGCTTTGTAGAGTTGTTTTGCCTCTTTAAAGTTCAATGAGTTACTTGAACTGACTCCACTTTTTTTAATGTAATCAAATAACGCTTTTTTATCATCAAACTCCAATTTATAGTTAAGCGTTTCAAATGTACATTCAAAATAAGTTTCAAACGCCTCTTTAATGCTCTTTTCATCTAAAATAGGTGAGGGCTTATTGGAAATGGTTTGTATGGTTTTAAAAGTATTGGATGTAAATAATACCGCTTGAATTTCTGAGGTAATTTCGCTTAATGCGTGAATGATTTTGGGTAAATTACTTGACCATTGTAATGCCGAAGAAGAAATGACCATATCGTAATGTGTGTTTTTTATTGCCTTAAAAAAAAGCTCACTGTCAAAATCACAACACTGTACGTGAATATTATTGCTTTTAGGATGTAACTCACACATAGAAGCAGAGGCATCAATGGCATGGTAAAAATCAACATTCCAATGAATGTATTTAAAAATTTGTCCCGAACCGCAACCTAACTCTAAAATACGTTTGGGTTGACACCCCAATTCTCGAACCAATGATTTGGCAACGAGTTGTTGAATAATGTTATAAGAGTTATATGATTTGGCATATTTGGAGAATTGATTTTTATCTGACATAATTCGCATCTTAACTTAATTTTAATAAATTTTTGGTAAAATACAACCCATTTTTCAACAAGGAAATTAAATATGACCTCTACACTTTTAGTAGTGCAATTTATTTTAGCCATTATCTTAACCATTACGGTTTTATTACAAAAGAGTTCAAGTATTGGATTAGGTGCTTACAGTGGAAGCAACGAGTCTCTTTTTGGGGCAAAAGGTCCTGCAAATTTTTTAACAAAAGCCACCATGGTAATTGGATTACTTTTTGTTTTAAACACATTAATCTTAGGATATACGTATAACGAACAACGACTAAAAAGTGCCGTTGATACCGTACAAGCAGAGACGTTAATTCCAAGTATTCCTGCACCAACAACATCACAAAGTACAGCACCAGCGGCTCCTGATGCACCTGCTCCTGCTGTAAAATAATTGAATCATAAGAGCAGTTAGAGGTGATACGATTACTGGTTCTACTAAGTATTGCTTACTTTTATCTGTTTGCCGATGCTCATGTCTTCATCTACCATCGTTTTGGAGATGACAGACATCCAAGCACCAACACTTCACTTGAAGAGTTAAAAAAAGAGTTTGAATACTTTAAACAAAACAACTATGAAGTTGTCCCTCTTGAAAAAATCATTGAAAAGCTCAAACATAAAGAAACGGTTCCTTCAAACTGGGTCGCATTGACCATTGATGATGCCTACAAAAGTTTTTATACGCACGGTTTACCTCTGTTTAAAGAGTATAACTACCCCTTTACCTTATACGTTTATGTCAAAGCCACTGAAAAAAAATACAACGATTTTATGACATGGAAAGAGCTTAAAGAAACCTCAAAGTATGGTCGTATTGAACTGCATGGATATGAGCACAACCACTTAACCACATTAAGCCAAGAAGCCATTATAGAAGATACAAAAAAAGGGATTGAATTATTTGAAAAACATTTAGGATATACTCCCAAAAGTTATGCCTATGCGTATGGAGAATACAATGAAAAAGTACAAGAAGCTCTTAGGTCATTTGGGTTTGATTCTATTGTAAACCAAAACAGTGGCTCAGTCAATGAACACTCCAATCCTTTGGATATTCACCGTATTGCCTTAGTAGGGGAAGTCAATATTGCTCAAAAATTAAAATACAAAACCCTAGAAGCCACTTGGATTGAGCCTAAAGTTTTCCCCAAAGATGGCATTTTAAAGCGTGTTGTTGCTCATGTTGACCCTAAAATTAAACGCATTAAACTCTATGTAACAGGGCACGAATGGAAAGAGTTAAAAGTTAAAAATGGTATAATAGACGAAATTGTAGAAATACCTCTAAAAAATAGTCGAACACGCGTTATTCTTAGTGAAGATTATTACACCATTAGCACAAAACTATTAATACAATAAATAAGGAGAAACCCCAATGTTAAATGAAATTTATCAAGAAACCAAAGATCATATGGAGAAGTCAATTGAGGCTTTAAAAAAAGAGTATAAAACATTACGAACAGGAAAAGTAACAACCTCCGTTCTTGATGGTATTAAAGTGGATTATTATGGAACCATGACGGATTTAAACCAAGTGGGTTCAGTTTTAGCTCCCGATGCAACAACCATTGTTATTAATCCATGGGAAAAGAATCTTTTAAGTGGAATTGAAAAAGCCATCCAAAATGCCAACATTGGTGTCAATCCTAACAATGATGGTGAAGTCATTAAACTTTTCTTCCCTCCAATGACGGTTGAACAACGAAAAGAGAGTGCCAAACAAGCCAAAGGGATGACCGATGATGCTAAAGTTGCCATTCGAAATGTCAGAAAACACTCAAACGACAAAATCAAAAACTTACACAAAGATAAAGCCATCACAGACGATGAAAACAAAAAAGCTCAAGATGAAGTCCAAAAAATAACCGACTCTTTTATTGCAAAAGCCGATGAGACCTTTAAAGCTAAAGAAGCTGAAATTTTAAAAGTATAATTGCATGAACATAGAACAAATTTACAAAGACGCACAAGCCTTATTAGAAGGGCATTTTAAATTAAGCAGTGGCAATCACTCAAAATACTATTTACAATCGGCTAAAGTATTGGAAGACCCCAAAACAGCCAAACTATTGGCCGATGAACTCGCCAAACAAATCAAAGCAAGTGGTATTCAAGTCGATGCCGTATGTTCTCCTGCATTGGGCGGATTGGTTGCTGGTTTTGCGCTTGCAACGGCATTGGATGTTCGATTTATCTTTGCAGAACGAGTTGAAGGTGAAATGACAATTCGACGAGGATTTGAAGTCAAAGAGGGTGAAAAATATATTATTTGTGAAGATATTATTACCACCGGAGGCAGTGCCTTAGAAGCGGCCAAGCAAGTGGAACTTTCAGGCGGTGAAATCGTAGCCTATGCGGCATTAGCTAACCGAGGATTTTGTTCACGAGTGGGAAGCAGTATTGAAGCTAAAGCAAACTGTAAATTGCCCCTTAATAAACCTTTATTTGCGTTAGAAGATTTTACCTTTGAAATGTATGCACCCGAAGATTGCCCTATGTGTAAAGAGGGCAGTGTTGCCTATAAACCAGGAAGTCGTGGCAATTAATAATGGCTAAATGGCGAGATGTTAAAAAAGGGCGTGTTCTTTCAAAAAAAGAGGCATCAACTTCTTCAAAAACATCTGATGCCATTAGTGCCTCCATTGCTTTACGACTCAAAGCATTTCTTACTGACACCTTTTTAATCACCACACCGATTTTTTATGTGGTGATTTATTTTATCATGGGGGGAGGAGAAGAGTTTGCCCAAAACAGAACAATGGGCTGGACACTGATTTTTTTGGTTCATTCTTTGGTGATTTTACTGTTTTGGCTTAAAAAAGCTCAAACACCTGGATTGAAAGCTTATTCGTTAAAACTCCACACTTCAAATAAACAACAAAATATCACTTTTATTCAAGCCCTTATTCGTTATTTTGCTACTTTAATCGCTGTTATTTCTGTATTACTTCTTTTTATTCCTTTTTTTCGACACGATAAACGCACTTTTCAAGATATATTTTCCAACACCCATATTGTTTTAGAATAATGTTTTTCTTTAACCTTTCTGCCTTTTATTTTTTCTATTTTGCTGCAGTTGGGGTTTATGTTATTTTTATGCCCAAAGTCTTACACGACATTGGCTACAGTGCCATAGATATTGGTATCATTTTTGCGTTGGCTCCTTTGATGCGATTTGCCACACCTTTTTTATTTCTCAAACACATCAAACTTGATGCAACTGTTTTTAAAACGGCGTTACTGTTATCCGTACTCTCTTCAACACTTTTTTATTTTACCATTGATTATTTTTATTTATTTATGTTAAATAATGCTCTTTTGGGAATGTGTTTAAGCCTTATTTTACCCTATATTGAAGTGATTTCACTCAAAGAATTAGGCAAAGAACGTTATGGTAAATCCCGTTTATTTGGTTCAATTGGCTTTATGGCCATTTCAATTGTTTTAGCCAAATTTCTGGTCAATCCTTTTGTGGCATTGAATTATTATTTAATCACCAATATTCTAACCGTTGCCTTTGCGTTACTGCTTTTAAAGTATGATTTGCCCGTATCGCAAACAAATCAAACCCAACAAGAGCGTTTCTCTTTTTTTAAATATTGGCCATTTTGGCTAAGCCTATTTTTGATGCAGATGAGCTTTGGGGGATTTTATAACTTTTTTACCATTTACGAAACCCAACACGGCATAAGTTTGGAAATGACCTCTTATTTATGGTCATTTGGGGTATTGTGTGAAATTTTAATGCTCTATTTTCAAGCCCCGTTACTGAAAAACAATTTGCTGCTTATCATTAAATTTTCCATTGGCATAACGGCATTACGTTGGTTTTTACTCTTTTTATTTCCCGATTCTTTAGGTATTACTTTTTTTGCGCAAAGTTTACACGCGTTCTCTTTTGGCTTGTATCACAGTGCGGTGATTATCTATTTATACTCTCTTTACAGCAATAAAAAATTGGCACAACAATTTATGTATGGGGTTGCCTATGGCTTAGGAGGGTTTTGTGGCGCAATTATTGCAGGATATTTATACGGAGAGTACCTTTTCTTATACTCAAGTGGCATTGCTTTAATGGCATTAATGACATTAAATATTTATCAAAAAAAAGCCACGGTTTAATGTTTTGATTGCGTGTGTGAATTGAGTTTTAAAATCACGATAACCAGCAAAAACACAATAAAAAAGACCCAAAGAGCACTTGAACCAAAGGTGAGTAAGAAACTGGTTAACTCGTTTAAAAAATAGGCCCAAACCATAATAGCCACGGATGTGCCAAGAATAACTGAAGAAATTATTGTGAAGTGCCTAAGACCAATTAAAAATCCAATAATTGCTCCTACAACCGGCCCCGTCATCCAAAACGGCAACCATACGAACAAAAAAAGACCATACACGCCATATTGGTGAAAAAGCTTATGGTGTTTGATTTTTAACGCTTTAACTTTTTTAAAAAAGTGTTCTAAAAAGTGAATGTGTATCAGATTTTGATAAGAAAAGATAAACAAAGGATAAATTAGCAACACCAAAATGGTTTCAATAAGTATGTTCACCACAATAATGGTCAGATGTGAAAATTCAACGGCATATCCAAAGGATAAACCAGCAGCACGTCCAAACAGCAAATTAGTACCAATCATACCCACCATTTTACTGGCAAACTCAAAAGAGTAAAAATAAGAAAAAGCTAAGCCAATAAAACACAGTAAGCACAGTAAAATACCCAAAAAGAGAATTTTACCCTCTTGTGTTTGGTAAAGTTGTTTTAAGTTCATGCACACTCTTTAAATAAAAGTTTAGCATTATCGCATAACAAAGCTTGAAACAACTCTGTTATGCTTTTTCAAGCCTTATTGGTTATTATTTATATCCGTTTACAAGCATCTTTTCATGCAGAATTTCCAAAGCAATATCTGAAATGGCTTGAGAAACCCCTATATGAAAAGAGATTTTAGAAGGACTCATATCAAACATCTCAAAACTGATGTTCTTTTCTTTAAGTGCGGTTATGGCATCAACAATAGTAAAAGAGTTCTCTTTTAATCCAATGCCCACTAATGTAATAATCGAAAGATTATAAGTGACATAAATATTGTCCGTTTTGAGTCGTTTTTCAATTTGTCGCCGTAAATTATTGATATTGCCTTTTAAATCTTCTTGTTCGACTAAAATGGCAATATCGTCTTTATCGGTCGGATAGTGATAGGTATTAATACCAAACTCACCAAATATTTTAAGTAACTCAGCACTAAACCCAATCTCTTCGCCCAACATATCTTTTTGTATATGAATCGATGCCATATTATCCAGCTTAGCAATACCCACCAAATCTTCCATGGGCACACGTTCACTTAAAATCAATGTTCCCTCATGCGTAGGATTATTGGTATTTTTAATATTGATAGGGATTTTACTTTTTTTACAATTAAGCATGGCATTAAAATGAAATACATTGAACCCTTTAGAACTTAAGAGTCTTAACTCTTTAAAGGTCAAACGAGGTATGACATTGGCTTTAGGAATCACTCGTGGGTCCACTTCATATACACCATTGGTATCCGTCCAATTTTCATACACATCGGCATCTAAAGCATAAGAGAGTTCGCCTCCGGTTAAATCACTGCCGCCTCGACTTAAAACAGCCAACTCTTTGTTTTGGGTAATACCATAAAATCCAGGTACCACGTAAAGGGTATCTTCTTTAAAGTCAAAACTCTTTTTAATGTTCTCATAACTTGGTTCTAACACTTTGGCATTTAAATAATCTTCACTTAACATAAACCCAAACTCCTCAGGCAACTTAAGTTCAACGTTAAGCCCTGAAGCTTTAAAATACAAGGCAATGAGCTTGGCATTGTAATGTTCTCCGCGTGATAAAAAATAAGCAATGCGTTTTTCATCGTTTAAAGAACAGTTATTTAAATCTTTTTTTAGTGCATCAACAATACCTTTGGGTGAAATATCTAACCCCGTACACAAATACTCAAATTTACCCATAATCTTTTCAAAACTCTGTTCATGGCTAATATCGATTTTTTGCTCACTGAAATATTTGCCTCTGGTTGCACAATTTAACAGATGATCGGTAATTTTTTGATTATACGTTTCATCTCTGCCTGGTGCTGATACGACAACTACTTTTCGGGTATTGTCCTCTTTGACAATTTGAGTTATCTTCTTAATCTGGGTAGGGTTTTGGACAGAACTTCCTCCAAATTTACATACCACCAACTCTTTTTCTTTCATACTGTTCCTCATTTTCTTTGGGCTAAATCTCTATTTTATACCCTCTGTTTCTAATGGTTGAAACAAAATCCACATTAAACTTTTTGCGTATTTCATTTCGGATTAAATTGATATTGACTTCTACAATATTATTAGATACCATCTCTGGTTCATCCCATAACACTCCAATGATTTCATCTTTTGAAATAACTCGAAACTGTTTATCTTTGAGCAAATAGGACAAAATATCAAACGATTTTCCTTTGATATTCAGCCGATTTTCATCCAAATCAATAACTTGCTTGTTTTCACGGTCTAAAATAAAATAGTCTTTAAAATGGTATCGTTTCATAAAGTTTTCACGATGCACCGATTGCAATTTTGCCAAAATTAATTCGGAACAAAAAGGTTCATGTATCACAGCAATACCGCCATTTTTAAGCACACCCATTTCAAACTTTTTGTCCGTATTGGACGTTAAAACCAAAAAAGCACAATATTTGGGATCGATTATTTTTAAAAACTTTTTACAGACATTTAAATCATCTTCTTGAATCAAAATGGCATTATAATACCGTACTTGAGCATGATACAACGCATCTTGCAGATCTTCTGCTGTGTCACAAATATAAAGTTCGTGTTGCTTTAGTGTTTGAATAAAGGTTTCATTAATATTATACGACAACAGCCTCATGGTTAATCCTCTAAAGGATACACACCATTGCTGTCATGATTTTCTGTTCCTTTTATGGGAGGGTTAAAGACACAAATAAGTCGCATATCCTCTGTTCCTCCGTATAAATTATGGTCATCGTGATGATTTAACGCATACATCACCCCATCATAAATATCGTAAGTAATCCCCGTGCTTAAATCCTCAATCTTTCCATTGCCGCCCACGCAATAGACTGCTTCAAGATGATTTTGATAGTGAATATGTGTTTTTGTATGGGCTTTAATAATGGTTTCATGGAATGAAAATCCCATGCCATCATCTTTTAATAACATTCGTCGACTAATCCACTGACCCTCTTTGGCAAAAACCTCTTTTGAGGTTCCTATAATATCTTTATTTACATCTCGTACAATCATCTTAAAACTCTCCTCTTAAATTACTCTTTCTGTCCACAATCAATTTATCCACCGCATTCTCAAATCGTTGCAATCCTTCCAGTAATAACTCTTCATCAATTAATAAAGGAGGCAAAAATTTCACCACTTGGTTTTCGCTTCCGCAGGTTTCAATGATTAATCCCTCTTGAAATGCCAAGGCTGAAATATCGCCTGCCATCGATTTGTCATTTTTAATTTCAAACCCATACGCCAAGCCTCGACCTCGTACAACAATTTCGTAATCGTCTTTATATTTTTGAGCAATTTTCTCCAATGCATTTTTGAGTATCTCTTCTTTGTACTTCACTGCTTTTGAAATATTATCATTTTGCCAATAGTGCTCAAGCGAAACTTTTGATGCCACAAACGCCAAGTTGTTTCCTCGAAATGTTCCAGTGTGTTCTCCTGGTTTCCATTGGTCTAATTGGGGCTTAAAGAGCAACAATGCCATAGGAAGTCCTCCGCCAATTGATTTAGATAACGTTACCATATCAGGGTAAATTCCTGCATCTTCAAAAGAGAAAAACTCACCACTTCGTCCATTACCTACTTGAATATCATCAACAATCAGTAAAATATCAAACTCTCGACAAAGCGCTTCTAACTCTTGTAACCACTCTTTTGAAGCGACGTTAATTCCCCCTTCGCCTTGAATGGTTTCTAAAATAACCGCCGCAGGCAAATCCACCCCACTGCTGCCATCTTCTAAAAACTTACGAAAATAAACTAAGGTATTCATATCACCAAAGTAACCATCAAAGGGCATAAAAGTAGCATTGGTTCGGCTGATATAACTCTCATCCCGATATTCATTGTTTCCTGTTACGGCCAATGAACCTTGTGACAGCCCATGGTATCCATTGGTAAATGCCACAATATTACTTCGCCCTTTAACCAGTCTTGCCAATTTAAGTGCTGTTTCCACAGCATTGGTTCCTGTTGGTCCTGTAAATTGAAGCTTGTATTCCAAATTTCTGGGTTTTAAAATCAAACTTTCAAAGGTTTGCAAAAACTCTTTTTTGGCGGTGGTTGCCATGTCCAATCCATGAACAATCCCATCGTTTTGTAAATACTCAATCAGTGCTTTACTGATGTGTTCATTATTGTGTCCATAATTTAATGTTCCTGCCCCTGCAAAAAAGTCAATGTATTCAACTCCTTGTTCATCGGTTAAAACAGCTCCTTTAGCTTTGGTAAAAATAGTAGGGAAACTTCGTATATATCCTCGTACTTCTGATTCTAAACTTTCAAATATTCTCATGGTATTGCCTTTATTATTTTTTTAGTGTAAATGGTCCAATGGTATATTGAACTTCTTCTTCATGTGCTTCATTAAAATCATTGATTTCAAATAACACTACGTTGGTTAATTTTGCGTTTAAACTTTGTGCGATTTTTTGAAATACTCGTATGGAAGAGTGGTTACTGGGAGATACGGTTGAAACGATGTATTGGGTGTTGAGATTGTCAGCGATATACATAATCATACGCATGGCTAAGTTTTGTCCTCGTAATGCTTTTGCAACAGCAACTTGCCATATAAAAAGTTGGTTATTTTCATTGGGTATTCTATAGCCTGAAACAAAGCCAACAATTTCATCTTCCCATACTGCAACACAACAACTCTCTTGAAAGTGTGTCGTTTGTAATAAATAAAGATATTCAGAATTTAAATCTAACGTTCCTCCTACTTTTATTAAATTCACTATTTTTTTAGCATCTTCTTTTTTGGGTTTCCTCAATTCTATCTTGGAGTCCATTAACGTCCTTAATCAACATAATTTGTGTAAATTTATTACATATATTGTGTAATTTATTTACATTTGATATGTGTATTTATAACATAGCTAGCTTATTTAAAGCTTAAAGAGTGTCATTTATACGTTTTTTGATTGGACTGAAGCGACCATTTGATGGTGCTTCTTTATAAATTTCGAAATTTGTGATTAATTTTTGCTTTTTTTAAAGTTTTTTTATGATAGTTGAGAAAAGGCTTGCTTAGAAAGAGTCAAAATCTTGGATTTCATTGCTTGAAACCGATTCCAATCGTGTTTCAACAATATCGAGAAATTCATTTCTGTTTTTTTCATCCATGTTATTTTCAATCATCTCTAAAATATATTTAATGCCATTGGCATTGATTTTTTTAATGTTGGCTAAATAGTGCACAAAGGCAATCAATTTAACGTCGTTAATTGAGTAGAGTTTTTTAATGCTGTTCTCTTTTTGAGGCAGTAACCCTTTTTCTTCATACATTTTAAGCGTACGAACCTTTGCATTTAAAAGTTCAGCTATACTGCTTAAAGGCAGTACACATTTTTCATTGTCCAATAATGCCATAATAATCATCCTTACTAAAATTCAGAGCCATTTTATACAACTCTTACTTAAAGAAGTGATTTATGCACAATATTGAGTTACACAATATCCAAAATAAGCAGTTTGACATTTTTCTTTTCTTGAATTTCAAGCAGTTTTAACTCATCAAACTCGACACTCATAAATTCGGAAAAGTTCTGAATATTATGTAAGACAATCTGTCTTAAAAGCTTTCCTCGGTAATGTTTTGCCCAATGACTGACCACTTTTCCCTCTTTAATAAATTTAAAGGTTAAGACTTTGGCGTGTTTGGGTTGATAAAATTTTTCATAAAATCCTGCTCTTAAATCCAAAATCTCCTCACCCAAATGTTCATCTAAAAATGAAGAGATATTTTCATTATAGTATTTTTCTACCACCACTTCAGGCAGTTTCGCTCCTTGTTTATACTTGTAGTTAGGAATCAAATCTGAAGCACTCAATACCCCAAATAAATTTGAAAACACAATCACACTATCATCAATATAGTGTTGAGCTTTAGCAGGAAGGGTAGCATAATCTAAGGCATCAAAAGCAACACCGTTATAACGCTGTATGGCTTTCATCATAGGTTGTGTGTATAAACTTTGTTGATATTTTTCAACTTCTTTGAGATTTTTAAGCCCAAACCATTGACTTAATTTTTCTAAATTTAATGAGTGAATATGCTTTTCATAGCGTTTAAGTATCTCTTCTTGAAAAGGAAATAACTCATGAAATTTAAAATTCTCTTTACCTAAGGGGCGATTAATGCCTCCTTCATTTTTTGTCTCTGCGGGTGCCAATAATATTTTCACAATGCCCTTTCAAATCTCTTCAAATATTTCTGCTTGTTGATAATACCATTTTTCATCTTCTTTAATAAAACGACTCTGTTCCGTCAATGAAAAATCGTTGCCATTTTGGTGTAACTTCGCCTGAAACGTAACAAAAGCCTCTTGCTCCTTTTCACTGTAGTCCAAAATAATCAACTGTTTAAAGGACGTATTAGAGGAAAACTCTTCAATCTCGTCAAACCACACATTGACGTTGTGCATAAACTGTTCATTGGATTTATGTGTTGTTTGAATAATGTATTCACAACGCCCCACCGCATACGCACTGTATCGTGAAACCATCAACTCCAAAGCATTTTTAACATCCACCAAACCATCATGAACTCTTTTGCAACATTTTTTATATTTTTTGCCACTGTTGCACGGACAAAGTAAGTTACCATTGTATCTCATAGGTATCCTTTACACATGGTGCCTAAAATTATTTCTTCAAAACCATACGATACATCTAAGAAATTATAACGTATTTTTGACAATATGTAAAGTTATTTTATACCAATATAATGTTTATGTTATTTTTTGTTTTTTCTTAAAATACGACGAATTTCATTTTTAACAAATGCCAATACGGCATTGATATTTTGAGAATTGAACTTTGAGACTTCTTTGTTGCATCGCTCACATGAAAAGGTAATGGTTTGCAGCAAATGGTCTGTATCATAGGAAAGTTCATCGTTGCACGTAGGACAAAAACACCATAACTGCTCAATCTTATTTTCATTCCAATGCCATTTCCATACAGCATTTTTAATCTCTTGAACGGTATGATGAGCATAAATTGATTTTTTGGGTTTGATGTAATAAATTTTGTACAACACCCCACCTAAACCAATCAGTGCAAATACAACTAAAAAAAGAAGAAGCCAACCATTAATGGCATAATGAGAAACAAGAAGAGTCTTAAGCTCGTTTTGCAATTGAAAAACAGAGGTTTTAACTGCCGGAACAAAGACAAATAAAACACCCACTAAAACAATGATAAAGACCAAAATAGGGGTAAATGCGTTACTTTTTTTCAAATGATTTAACTTTTTACAAATTTTCTTGGATTATACTATATTCAAGGGTTAATATTTGGTTAAATTTATCCTTTTTTTTGTACTATATTAAAAAAATTTAAAGGTTTAAAATGAATGAAACAGCTGGTTTCCCATTGGAAATTATTTCAAATGTTGCCTCATTGATTGTTGTAGTGGGAATTATCTATAAATTCTTTCAATACAAAAAGAAAATGGATGTCATCCACAAATTAATTGCGCTTAAAGAGAAAAATAAATTAACCCAAGAAGATAAAGAGTTCATCCAAGTTAATCGACTTGATTATGAGATACAACTGCAAAAAGACAATGCGCTTATCAAATTTGCATACCCTTTTTTTATTTTGCTTATTGGTATTTTAATGGTCACTTTTTCCACCACCGAAGCATTGATTCATATTAATATTGTTGTCGTAACGTTTATATACTTATATGTGGGGAAAATCCACACTCAAAACTTTATTAAACTGCTTAAATCATTACAAATGTAAATGAAATCTTACCGAACCATTCTCTTAAGCTCTTTACTCATTTTATTCGCTTGTTTAGGCTTAGGACGATTTGGTTTTGGTATGATTTTACCCAATTTAGAGCAAAGCTTAAGTATCTCAACAACCCTTTCAGGAGCCATTGGAACCGCAAATTTTTTGGGCTATTTTATGGGTATTTTTTTTGTCAGTTATTTATACAAACGAATTGAAGCTTCTTCTTTGATTGCTTCAACTTTGCTCTTACAAGCTCTTAGTATGGGGTGTATGACCCTAACAAACACTTATGAAATCGTAGCACTATTTTATGCTTTAAGTGGTTTTTTCAGTGCCATTTCCAATGTTGCTATTATGGTTTACATTGCCCACATTATTCCTCAAGAAAAAAGAGGAAAGGCGTTAGGATTTATTATCGCCGGTTTTGGTTATGCGATAATTTTTTCAGGTTTTTATGTTCCGTGGATTGAAACATGGGTGCAAACGAATGCGTGGAAAATATCATGGAACAGTTTTGCTTTTTTAACCCTTTTAATTGCCCTTATTGCAAAATTTACACTAACTTCAAATGAAAATCTTGCACAAAAAGAGGAAGCCTCTTTTAATATAAAAGCCACACTTTTCCAAAAAGCTTTTTGGAAAATTACGTGGATCTATTTTGTATTTGGCATAACTTATGTGGTTTATATCACTTATTTTGTTTATGCCGTCATGGATAAATATGCCATAGACATTCACCAAGGCGGAAATTTTTGGGCTGTTCTTGGATTGATGTCTTTGATTTCAAGCCCCATTTTGGGGTCACTCGCAGATAAAATTGGTGGGTATAAAACCTTAGTGCTTGTCTATTCTTGTTTGGGCGTTTCTCATATGATTTTAGCATTTGACACCCCTTATTCCTTCTTGATTTTTTCTTCTGTATTGTTTGGATTTTCAGCATGGAGTATTCCACCACTGATTACTCTTCTTACCTCCATACACTTTGGAAAACACAAAACCGCTCAAGTCTTTTCGATGATTACCATTATTTTTGCCATAGGTCAAGCCATTGCACCTGTACTTGCAGGTTATATGTATGACCTAAGTGGCAGTTTTAACACGGTTTTTTTCATTTGTATGGTGTTGTGTATGAGTGCAGCGTTGAGTGCATTTATCTTTTCAAAATCTAAACAGAGATAAAAAGAAGCGTTTGATTTTTCTCTTTTAGTTACTATTGGGTTTGTTTTTGATAAAAATGTGGTATCAAAATAAAGGAAAACGATGAAAACCAAAGGCATTATTTTTGATTTAGATGGAACTTTACTGGATTCTCTTGAAGAGATCGCTCAAAGTATGAATGAAGTGTTAAAAGAGTTTAATCTGCCCACTCATCCTTTAAGCAGTTACAATCAATTTGTAGGCGATGGTGCGTTATATTTGATTCAACGAGCTGTGCCAAAAAAGAGTTCTGCTCAACTCATTGACTCTATTTTAACTCGATATTTAGAAGTATATAATCAATCATTGTGCGATACAACGCAACCGTATGAAGGCATTTATGAATTACTCAAAGCATTAAATAGTTTGCCTATACAATTGGGGATTTTATCCAATAAACCTCATCAATTTACACTTAAATATGCACAAGCACTCTTTAGGGAGTTTAACTTTTCACAAGTGCATGGACAAAAACAAGACGTGCCTAAAAAACCTCATCCACAAGGAGCATTAAGCATTGCCAATGCGTTTAATCTTGCCCCACAAGAGATTCTTTTTGTAGGCGATACCCCCACAGATATTCACACGGCACATAATGCCAATATGAAAAGTATTGGTGTGTTATGGGGCTTTAGAACCAAAGAAGAACTGCAAGAGGCTCAAGCAGATTATTTGGTACAACATCCTCTTGAGATTTTGGATATTATTAAAAATTGACTCGCTGTTTTCGCATAAGTTTCATTTTGAGTTTTGCCACTTCTCTTAGGTCAATATTTTTGTCCAACTCATCTACAATTTCAACCCCTAAAAGGGTTTCAATGGCATCTTCTAAGGTAACCACTCCTTCGGTTTGATCATAATTATCCGTGACGATAAAAAGGTGTTCTTTTCTCCCCAAAAAGAGATTTAACACTTTTGAAACGGGAATATTTTCATTGATTTTATACACAGGCTTAATTAACTCTTCTTTGTTTGTAAGCTCATTGGTGATGTATTCATGGAAATACTCTTTGGAAATCACCACTCCAATAATATTATCAATGGAGTCTTCATAGATAGGAACGCGAGAGTACTCTTTAAATTGATTGAAATTTAAAGATGTCTGTTTATTCTCAAAGGAGTCAAGCAACTCTTTTTTTGAAACACTGAACAATACACTTCGAGGCGTAAGAATTTGTTGCACTTTAATCTCATCTAAAAGCAACAAATTTTCCATGATTTTGCTCTCTTCTTCTTTGATTGCACCGCTGCTGTAAGCCATACTGATAATAACTTCCATCTCTTCTCTGCTGAGTGCCTCTTTATTGCCTTTGTTCATAAATTTGGTTAAGTTATTCATTGCCAACACCAAGGGATACGTTAAAAAGACCAAAAGACTGATAATTCGAGTAGATATTCCACTTAAACTTTTCCAATAAGTGGCTCCTAATGTTTTAGGAATAATTTCACTTAACACCAAAATCAAAATCGTTAAAACAGCTGAAATATAAAACATATACTCTTCGCCAAAGAGTTTCACGGCTTCACTTCCTACTCCCGCAGCACCTAAGGTATGAGCAAACGTATTAAGAGTAAGAATGGCTCCAATAGAAATATTGATATGCTCTTTTTGTTTGTGCATCAATCGTCCAAGTGATTCATTTCTGGTTTTAACCACTTCAATGTGTGAAGAGGTTATGCTCAATAAAACAGCCTCTAAAATGGAACATAAAAATGAGATTCCAATGGCAATACAAAAATAGATAAATAAAAGGCTTAACATCGCTAATCCTAAAGTCAATTTAAATTATTATAGTACATTTTTTTAAATTGTACGTTAAAAAATAGTTATAAAAACTAAGAGAAAAGAAAGCTAATATATGTAATAGTTGCATATACAACTATAAGGATCACAATGGAGTATGTCTTAAAAAATTCTATGGGCTATCGAATCAACAAAGTCACCAATGCTATAAATATCCAACTCAATAAGATTTTGGCAAAGTATGATATTGCGGTTGAACAACGAGCCACATTAGAAATCATTAAATTTGAAAAAAATGTCAATCAAACCATGATTGCCCAACTGTTAGGAAAAGATAAAACCACCATCAGTCGTTCCCTCCTTGCTTTAGAAAAAAAAGGCTTGATATTAAAAAACAATATTCAAAAAGATAAACGACTCAAAGTGATTGAACTGACATTAAAAGGGGAAGAAATTTTGGAACAAAGTCAAAATGAGGTTAATCAATTTCGAGCAAAACTCAATGCCTCTTTGAAAACACACGAGACTCTTTTTTTCTTTAATAGCCTTGATAAAATCGCTCAAACCATTTAAGAGAACTTCATGAAAAAACCCATCAATCATATTTATCTTATTGTACTTTTAGCCATTTTATCTGCCGTTGCTCCTGTTGCGGTGGACACTTATATTCCTTCGATTCCCAGTATGGCAAACGATTTTCAAGTGGGTATTGAACAAGTCGAATTAACGTTGGCAATCTTTTTAATTGGCTTTGCCATTGGGCAAATCTTTGGGGGTGTGCTTTCAGATCGTTTGGGGCGTAAAAAAAGCTCTCTTATTGGATTATTGGGCTTTGCCTTTTTCAGTTTTATTATTATTTTTAGTACTCATATTTTTGAATTATGGATCTATCGCTTTATCGAAGCTTTTTTTGGAGGACTTATTGTGGTTAATGCCAGTGCCGCTGTTCGTGATTTGTTTCATGGAACACAAGCGGCCAAAGTCTTTTCACTTATTGGAACGGTACGCAGTTTAGCTCCATTATTAGCTCCTGCTGTAGGCTCTTTGATTATTCACTTTTTTGAATGGGAAGCCATTTTTGTCTTTTTAACGCTTTATGCGTTGGTGGTTGCTTTCTTTGTTTATAAAGATTTTGATGAGACCTATACTTATACCAAAACCAAAGCCTTGGAGTCGTATAAGATTGTTTTTAGGAATACTCAAGCGATGAAAATTATGCTGGTTTTAGCGCTTGGATTTTCGGGGATGTTTATTTTTATTGCGAAATCTTCTTATATTTATATTGAATATTTTGGCATTTCAACTGACATGTTTCCTTTTTATTTTGGTATGAGTATTTTAACGTTGATGTTGCTTATTCGAGTCAATATTAAATTATTGGAAAAATACAAAAGTATTCTGCTCATACAATTTGCCATTGGTTTTCAAGTGATAACGGCATTGCTCTTTGTTCTCATTGCACAAGAGATCAGTTTGTATGCCATTATGGTATTAACCGCGCTTTACATAGGAATGAATGCTTTTATTTATGGTAACTGTACCGCCTTGGCGTTAGAAAGTTTTTCCAAAAATGCAGGGGTTGCCTCTTCTGTTATTGGCGTTGTGCAATTTGGCATAGGAGCATTGATTACTTCCATGGTACTTCTGTTTCACACCGATAACTTAACCCCCGTTGCAATAAGTATTCTTCTTATTTCCAGTAGCTCTTTTTTGATTCTTAGGAGTTATAAAAACACTTAAGCTATGGTATACTTAAAAAAACAAAAGGAGTTGCTATGATAAGAAGTCTGTTGTTTTTGTCTCTTTTGATGTTGGGTTTAAATGCCAACACCCTTACCCAACCTGAAATTATTTTCCAAAAAAAGTGTCAGATGTGCCATGCCCTTGCTGCTCCAGAGAGTGAAGAAGAACAAAAAGCCATGGTAGCCCCTTTTATGAGTTTAGCTATGAGAAGTGTTACCATTGGTATTGATGCACTTGAAGAGCCTAAAGGCAATAAAGAATTACGAAAACTGACGATTGAACATATTGAAGATTATATTTTTAACCCCCGTCCTGAGAAAAGTTTTTGCGAAGATATTATTTTTGAGAAATTCCGATATATGCCCTCATTGGAACGATTTATCTCTATAAAAGAAGCCAAAATCGTAGCGCCTTGGGTTTATGATACGTTTGCACCTGCAAATTATCAAGTAAAATAGAGAATGTTCTCTATTTTACAAATTGTCTTTTAAGTATAAATAATCCGACATCTGTGTCCAAACTCGTACCTTTTTTTGATACGCTTTTTGAGAGTCCAAAACCTCTTTTAACAAAGCATTCTCTTGAGTCATTTCCTCAATTAACGCTTCATTGACTTTTTTCATGGCATCCATAATAGGCTTTGGAAAGGTTTTAACCGTAATATTGGGAAACTCTTTTTTCATCTTTTCCCACGCATTGGCATTCATATCGTAGTTTTGAATATACATATCATACGCTGCTAACCGCATGGACACCACTAAAACATCTTGAAGATGTTTGGGCAGTTTTTTATAGGCTTTTTGATTGATAATAAAGTGCATTTCACTGGCAGGTTCGTGCCATCCCGTGTAGTAAAAGGGAGCAATTTTATGAAATCCCATGGTAATATCCATAGAAGGACCTACCCACTCTAACGCATCAATCGAGTTGGTATCCAGTGCTGTATATAACTCCCCCGGTGCAATGTTGGTTACTTGCACACCCAATCTTGCCATGATTTCCCCTGCAAAGCCAGGGATTCGCATTTTAAGTCCTTTTAAATCATCAAGCGTTTTAATCTCTTGTCGAAACCAACCGCCCATTTGTACTCCCGTACTTCCACCCGGAAAAGAGTACACTTGGTGTTTGTCATAGACTTTTTGCATCAACTCCAATCCACCGCCATGATAAAACCAAGCATATTGTTCAGGGGAAGTCAATCCAAAAGGCATGGAAGTAAAAGGAAGCGTATTGATGTCTTTGCCTTTCCAATAATATGAAGCCGAATGTCCCATATCATACTGTCCGGCTTTTACCATGTCTAAAATCCCCAAAGGAGCTTTATGTTTGTTGGCTGTATCAATTCTGATTTGCAGTTGTCCGTTGGAGAGTTTTTCTGCCATGGTTGCCATATTATTAGCCGCATCAATCAACGGTGAAAGTGTCGGTCCCCATGTCGTCGCCATTTTTAATTTATAGACTTTTTCATTGGCATGAAGTGTTAATAACATACAACTTAACACCCAAATGATTTTAAACACATTTTGCATTATTATCCTTTTTATTTTTTAAAAAAAGATTATAACTCAAAAGAGATATAAAAAAATTTATTCGTCCAAATTTTTAACAATAAACGCTTTTAATTCTTCAATTCCAATGGGTTTACTGTACAAGTAGCCTTGCGATAAATGACACCCTTTGGCTTTTAAAAAGGCTTCATGCTCTTGAGTTTCAACACCTTCTGCAATAACACCAATACCCAAACTTTTTGCCATAGAAATCACTGCAGCAACAATGGCTTTATCGTCATCATCGGTTGTAATGTCTTTGACAAAAGAACGATCGATTTTTAAATATTTGATGGGGAATTTTTTTAAGTAATTTAAAGAGGAGTAGCCCGTACCAAAATCATCAATAGAAATCGAAATCCCATTTTTAACGAAGTTATTCATAATTACAATGGCTTTTTCAATATCTTCCATAATCAAGCTCTCAGTAATCTCAAACTCCAATTTTTTGACATTGAACCTCAATTCATCGATACATTCAAAGATAAAAGTGGTTAGGTTATCGTCGTTAAACTGTCGGGTTGAAAGATTGATTGCCACGCCTATATTGGTATTGAGTTCTTCGTTTAATGCTTTAATATCTTTCATGGCTTGTCGTATAACAATTTCACCAATGGGATGAATCAACCCACTGTGTTCGGCAATATCTAAAAAATTATCGGGCATAATAATCCCGTTTAAAGGGTGATTCCAACGCACCAAAGCTTCAACTGAAACGATTTTCATCGTTTTTAAATCAATTTTAGGTTGATAATTTAAAAATATTTCATGATTTAAAATCGCTTTCCGCAAATCTTTTTGAATGGTTAAAAACTTCATATTTTCTTGATTCATTTGGATTTTAAAGAACTTATACGTACCTTTTTTCTCTTTTTTGGCTTCGTACATTGCCAAATCAACATTTTTGATTAACTCATTTTTATTGGCAGAGTCTTCTGGGAAAAGAGAAATCCCAATACTGGTGGTAATAAAAATTTCATTGCCTAAAATATAAAAAGGTTCACTTAATGCCTTAAGGATTCGATTGGCAACAAGCTGAATACGCTCTCTTTGAATGGGTGCCCGTAAAATCAATGCAAACTCATCTCCCCCTAAACGACAAATGGTATCACTTTTTCGCCCCACGACTAAAAGTCGTTGAGCCACTTCAATAAGCAACTCATCACCAATGGTATGTCCTAAGCTGTCATTAATAACCTTAAAATTATCCAAATCCAAAAGCAACAGTGCCGACGTAGTGTTGTTGCGAATGTTGAGTTTAATTTCACTCTCTAATGTCATTTCAAAATTCGTACGGTTGGGTAAATTGGTTAAAGGGTCAAAATATGCCAATTTTTTGAGTTCTTCTTGATTTTTCTTAATATGGGTAATATCTTGAAAAATGCCAATATAATATTTGGGTGTTTTTAAATGATCGTAAATGGTGCTAATATTGAGCAATTTGGGGAATATTTCACCATTTTTTCGTCTGTCCCAAATTTCACCGCTCCAATACCCTTTATGCAATAAATCGTTCCACATCGTTTCGTAAAAAACTTTGGTGTGTCGCCCTGATTTTAATACACTGGGATTTTTCCCTATCATATACTCTTTAGAAAATCCTGTAATACGTGTGTAAGAAGGATTGATGTCTAAAATCTTTGCATTTAAATCGGTAATAACAACCGCTTCGGCAATATTTTGGATAATCTCTTTGGATAAATTAAGATTGTCTTCAAGTTCAATACGTCTTGATACATTTTTATACATTGCCATAATATAGTCATCATTAAGTTTAATGATTTCATTTTCTCGAAAACCCGAAATACGGTCATCACAATAAAAAGAGGTACCAAAAATCTCTTTGTTGCCTGTTTCATGCACTCGCAATAAAACGTCAAAAAGACCAAACTCTTTAACCCCAGGAAACACTTCGGTAATATACTCTCCTATTACCTCTTCTTTGGTCAATTTTTCTGTAAATAACGCTTTATTATTGATATCAACAATTTTAAAATTTTTCTTTTCATATTTATATACCACAATATTCAAAGAGACGCAATTTATATCAAACTCATATAATTTACTGTTTTTCACAACACTTCACTCCAACTGGACAATCAAATAAATCCATTGTATCTAAAAATTATATAATTTCAAAAATTATCTAAATATCTGCAAAAAAATTATTGTTTAAGATTCATTTAAAAAATCACATTATCTCATTTCGTTAATTATTTTTTGCTGATTTTTGTTATACTATGCCAGACTCAAAAAAATCACCTAAGGAGAAGAGGTTGTTAAATTCCATTTCTATTAAAGCAAAGTTGCTGCTTATTGTTATAAGTTCCATTGTAGTTGTTTCTGTTGCAATGCTTATACAATCGGTTGTTTCGTTGCAAGAAACATCAGATGTTGTCGTTGAAAAATTTGAAAAAGAAGCGTATAAGACGAAAGAAGAGGAGCTTAAAAATTATGTTTCTTTGGCTATGGCAACGCTTGAATCTTATCATAAAAGAACTTCTAAAGATAAAATCAAACATGAAGTAGAAAAATATATTGAGGAACAAATGAATTTTATGTTTTCAATTATTGAAGCAGAATATAATGAATATAAAAATATTTTACCTCCCGAAAAACTCAAAGAGCGAATTAAAAAAATTATTCAAAGTACTCGATATGCACAAAGTGGTTATTTTTGGATTAATGACTTTAATTACAAAATGATTATGCACCCTATTAAAACAGAACTAACTGGGCAATTTTTTAAGAATACACCCGATACACCTTTTGTTCAGTTGGGAGTTGATGCACTCAGTAAAGCAAATAAAGATGTTGCCTTCATTGAATACTCTTTTTTTAATCCAAGTTCAAAACAAACTGTTTTTAAATCTTCAATTGTAAAAGTATTTAAACCTTATAATTGGATTTTAGGAACAGGTGCTTATATTGATGATGTAACCGCCAAACTTCAAGAAGAAGCTTTACATGCCATTGGCAATATGAGATATGGGAAAGATGGTTACTATTGGATTAATGACTCAAAGCCAACTATGGTGATGCACCCTATTAACAAAGCATTGGATGGAAAAGATTTATCGGCATCAAAAGATCCTACGGGAAAACACTTATTTGTTGAAATGTCAAAAGTTGCCAATGCCTCAAAAGAGGGTGGCTTAGTTAAATATATGTGGGCAAAACCTGAAAAAGACGCTCCTCAACCAAAATTTTCATACGTACAACGATTTGAAGCATGGGATTGGATTATTGGAACAGGGGTGTATGTTGACGATATTGAAGAAAAAATTGCTCAAATGCACAAAGCAACCGAAGAACAAATTTTAGGTGTTATTATTCGTAACTGTATAATTATTGTTATTATTATGATTTGTTTGGCTCTGTTAATGGGCTGGATTTCAAATAAATCAATTTTTAAACCCTTAAATAATTTTCAAGATGGATTATTGAACTTCTTTAAATACATCAACAAAGAGCGTGCCGATGTTGAACATTTAGATGACAGTGCCAACGATGAAATTGGAACCATGGCAAAAATCATCAACCAAAATGTGGTAAAAACTAAATCGCTCATCGAGCAAGACGACGCCTTAATTGCTGATGTTACACGAGTGGTTGAAGAGATTAAAGAAGGTTTCTTACATAACAGAGTTGAAAAAAGAACCGACAATGAATCACTGCAAAAACTTCAAAATAAACTCAATGAGATGTTGGATAACCTCGAAACCAATATTGGAAAAGACACCAATATTATCTTAGATGTACTTGCCCAGTATGGAAAACTTGATTTCAGACCTCAAATCGACAATGCCAAAGGAAAAGTCGAAGTAGCGATTAATGATCTGTCTAAAATTATCAATCAAATGCTTGCAGAAAATAAACAAAACGGCTTAACTTTAGATGAGAGTTCAAATATTTTATTAAGAAACGTTGATATTTTAAATAAAAACTCAACCGAAACCGCGGCTGCGTTAGAAGAGACTGCGGCTGCGTTAGAAGAGATTACCAGCGCGATTGTAAGCAATACCAACAACATTGCGATGATGGCGGAGCAATCAAAAGAACTCACTCACTCTATTAATGTGGGACAAGAGTTAGCCACTTCAACCGTTAAAGCCATGGATGAGATTAATGACCAAACACAAGCCATTGCAGAAGCGATTACGGTAATTGATCAAATTGCATTTCAAACCAATATTTTATCACTTAATGCCGCTGTGGAAGCCGCTACTGCAGGTGAAGCAGGAAAAGGGTTTGCCGTGGTTGCACAAGAAGTGCGAAACTTAGCCACACGAAGTGCGGACGCTGCTAAAGAGATTAAAGCGTTAGTTGAAAATGCTACAGTCAAAACCAATGCAGGAAAAGATGGTGCCGATAAAATGATTAAAGGGTATATCTCTTTAAATGAAAGCATTGAAAAAACAACCAAAACCATCGATTCTATTGCTGAATCTTCCAAAGAACAACGAATTGGAATTGAGCAAATCAATGATGCGGTCAATCAGCTTGACCAACAAACCCAACAAAATGTAGCGATTTCTAATACGACACACTCTATTGCTGAACAAACGGATGAAATCGCTAAATTGGTTGTTTCTTCTGCCAATGAAAAAGAGTTTATTGGAAAAGACGAAGTCAAAGCCAAAAAGTTTATGAATGATGCCGATGCCAAAGTTTTTCACAAAATAGAAAAAAAGCTCAAACCTGAAATAAAACCAGAACATACACATGAACACAAAGAAGAAGCCCACGATTTGCCAAAATCAAAATCAACTTCTAAAGCTCAAACCACTGTTATCAAAGATAACAGTGGAAAAGATGACGAATGGGAGAGCTTTTAATCATTTCACAATAAGACTTCAATAGAGGTCTTATTGTCTTTTACATCTCTTTGCAAGGAGCATCCATGTATGCCGTTATATTTGAAGTTATCCCAACCCAAACAGGTAAAGAAGAGTATCTGAACATTGCTGCTTCTTTAAAAGAATTTTTGCAAAACCGTCAAGGGTTTATCTCTATTGAACGATTTCAAAGTTTGGTTGATGAGAACAAACTGTTGAGTCTGTCGTTTTGGGAAGATGAAAAATCCATCGAGCTTTGGAGAACCCAATTTGAACACCGTATGGCTCAAGATAAAGGCAATGCTGGTATCTTTGAAGATTACAGAATCCGCGTAGCAAAAGTTCAGAGAGACTACACCCAAACCAACCGAGAACAAGCCCCTAAAGACTCCAATGAACATCGAGCTTAGATTTATACAAAAAGCCATCGAAGATAAAAATTATCTGGGATTTGAATACCATAAACAATACTGTCATAAAGTAAAACCTTTGACGGTTAAAGAGCAAAATCATACACTTTATTTGGTCACCCATCAAGGTGAGTTTGAACTTAAGGAGATTAAAAAACTGACGGTTTTAAAGGAACGGTTTTAAAATTACCAACTCTCTTTTTCGATTGTTTCAACCCAACGCTTATGAAAAAAACCTTCTCTTTGAATAATCCTGACAATTTCATTTTTCTTAAAAGCATAATACGTATTGCTTGATACTTTAATCTTTTCTCTGATTCGTCTATTTCCATACCACTGAGGCAAATAAATATAATATGATGTACTTTTCTGTCCTCTTGATATTTCTTTATCAAGGACATTAACTTTATATATTGTTGGTTTACTGGTATCTAAAGACATATTTATATCACTGTACAACATGTATGAAGTTCCAATTGCACCAATACTGCCAATGAAAAGAAGTTCAAATAAAACCAAATGAGTACGAGAACTTTTTTTGAGTAAAAAAATTGTAACCACCATCAATAAAAATACTAAAGCCAATCCAAAAGAAATAGAATCACTTAATAAACTATCTATGTTAAAAGGGAAAGGTGTATTAACTACTCTGAAAAAATATATTAGCCCTGTAAATAATAAACCCGAGCTGATACTTAAAAGTATTATGGATTTAAGTAAAAACGGATCATTTTTAATGCTGTTTTTAGGAAGATTCCCCTCTTTGAATATCTCTTTTATCGTATTTAATATGGGTACAACATCATTTGCAATATCTTTTACGAGTTCATCTTTAAACTCTGACATCGTACTAAATTTAATCCATAATTTATTTCTAAAGAGTCTAAACTCTTTAATGGTTCCCAATTTAAATTGCTCATAATCTTTAAAAAGAGATAGAATTTGTTCGGCGATTTGTTGATTATTGCTTAAAAAGGATTTTAACTGTTCATTATCTGAAACCACATAAATAGTGTCATCAAATCTTTTATGATTAATTTGATGTTCATTAACTAACATCAAATACTTAAATACTTTATCCCAATAACCTTCATATTTTAGGTGAAAATCATTTCCAACATTACATTCGATTCCTATGAATAACTCAAGAGGTTTGTCTTTTAAATACTTTCTTCGCATCATTTTTATAAAATATTCATATTTTATATCGGTACTATAAGAGAACTTTCCATCCCAAACATAAAATAAACGACGGTATATTTGGATTGCCAACATAACCATTAAAGAACCAATACCAAAAAACACCCACATTTTCACTCCATTTATAGTAATACTATTGAAAACAATTTATTACTTTTATGTTATTATACCCTCAATTAAATTTCTGTTAAGGGATAGTTATGAATCTTACAAAAATTGGTTTTTTTGGTATTATTGCACTACTTATTGTCGTAGTTATGATGAACATTAACAATGTGCCTAAATTGGATGAAGAAGTAAAAGGTGCTTGGTCACAAGTAGACAATCAATATAAACGACGTTTTGATTTAATACCTAATTTAGTTAACACCGTAAAAGGGTATGCAGCACACGAAAAAGAGACCCTACAAGCAGTAGTTGATGCTCGAGCAAAAGTAGGGCAAATCAATCTTAACGCAGAAAACTTATCCAATGCCCAAATGGTTAAAGCTTTCAACCAAGCACAAAGTGAACTTAGTAGTACACTTTCTAAATTATTATTGGTCGTTGAAAGGTACCCTGATTTAAAAGCAAATCAAAACTTTTTGGCTTTACAATCTCAATTAGAAGGAACAGAAAACCGAATTGCTGTGGCAAGAAGAGACTATATTGAAGCGGTTAAAAAATATAACATAGAGTTAAGAACATTTCCAGGGAAAATCATTGCCTCTATTTTTTATCCCGATGCAACCGTAAAAGAAACTTTTGCGACAACCAGTCAAGAACAAGAAGTACCAAAAGTTAAATTCTAACCATGAAAAAACTGATTTTCTTTCTTCTGTTGTGTTTGCAGTTTGTCTATGCACAAATAGAATTTCCTAAACTCACAGGAAGAGTTGTAGACAATGCAAACATTCTGACACAAGAAGAAAGAGTTTCTCTTTCTGAATTATTAAAACAACATGAGAAACTCACCACAAATCAAATCGTCGTTGTGACGCTACCAACATTAAATGGCTATGAAATTGCAGATTATGGTTACCAACTTGGACGCCATTGGGGAATAGGAACAAAAGAGAAAAACAATGGTGCACTGCTCATCGTTGCGCTAAGTGAGAGAAAAATAAGAATCGAAGTTGGGTATGGTTTAGAAGGACAACTGACCGATAAATTGTCATCAGATATTATAGAGTACATAATCAAACCTTCTTTTAAACAAAAAAAGTTTTTTGAGGGAATTTATAATGCTACTCATGAGATGATTAAAATATTAAACAATGAATCCACTTTTAACCCTGTAAAAAAAACAAATGCCTCGAATAAATTAAATCCCGTTTTCTTTATTATTCTTATTGTTATTTTTAGTACACTTGCAAGCATTGCAAGAAAGGCAAAACATCTTTCTGTATATAAAATAAGTAACTCCATTAGGATAAGCAGTATTGCTGGTTTTATTTCATCTGCTCTTGGTTTAGGTTTACTCATTACAGTCGGTGCCTTTGTAATAGTATTTTTCATCATGTTTTTTATTTTTCTTCATAACCTAAAATATGAAGACCTCCCTCCTCAAGAATATCTTGCTTCGGGATATAAAGATTCATCAAGTGGTTCATTTGGTGGTTTTGGTGGATTCTCTGGTGGAGGAGGAAGTTTTGGCGGAGGTGGCGCAAGTGGAGGATGGTAAAATGATTTTCAATACTGATGAAAAACAACAAATAGAGTCTTTGATAAAAGAGACAGAACAACAAAGTTCTGCTGAATTGGTGGCTGTAATTACACAAACATCAAATACCTATAGAGAGGCTAAATTGTTTGTTTCATTGATTTTAACAGCTCTTTGTAGCCTTGCTTTACAATTTTTAGACGCCGTTGAGTTACAAACATTTTTACTCACTCAAGTGATTGTTTTTTCAGCAAGTTATTTTGTCTTTGATTTTAAAACCTCTTTGCTCTTAGCGTTATTGCCTAAATCGTACAAATATAAAGTGGCTTCACACGTTGCGCATGAGAATTTTCAAAAGTTAGGATTGCATCTGACAACGACAAAACAAGCGATTATGTTTTATGTCAGTCTTGATGAAAAATATGTAGAGATAATCACCGATTCTAAAATCAAAGAGAAATTAGCCGACAGTTATTGGGAAGAGATTGTTTCACAATTTATAGAAGATGTTCACAATAAAAATATCTGCCAAGGATATATCAATGCCATTGAATCGTGCAAAGCTTTACTGATTCAAACCTTTCCTATAGAAGATGATGATGTTAATGAACTTTCTGATGAGGTTATTGAGATTTAATCCCTTTTAAATAATGGTTTAAAAGAATTGACAAAGTTCTTAATATTGAATATAATACTTTTAAAAGTACTATTAGGAGTATTCTATGGTCATTAATGCCAATGAAGTCAAAACAAAAGGTGTCTCTATCTTTGCCTCTTTACTTGAAAAATTTGATGAACTTATTATCAATGTTCGAGGGAAAAACAGCTTTGTTGTTCTTGATATAGAACGATATAAAGAACTAAGAGCCAATGAGCTTGATTTGGCGTATTTAAAAACCATGCAAGATATTGAAAAAGGAAATTATAAAACTCAAAGTGCCCAAGAACATCTTGAAGAGTTAAAAAATGAGTTATAGACTTATCATCACCAATGAGTATAAAAAACGACTCAAGAAGTTCTTGAAAAAACATCCCGATATGTTTGAGCGATATGCCAAATGTATCATAATCCTAGAAAATGACCCTTTCCACCCAAGTCTTAGACTGCATAAACTCAAAGGTAAATTAGCTGATTTTCACTCAATTTCTATTAATATGGAGTATCGAGTGATTATTGATTTTATTATAAAAGATAATGAAATTATTCCTATTGATATTGGAACGCATGATGATGTGTATTAGTACTGCTTTTCTTTTTATTTCACTATTATAAAATACTCACTTTTTTATAAATACCGACTTTTATCAATATCCTCAAAATCTAATTCAAACTTTCCTGATACAATTCTAGCTTTTTTAAAAATTACATGCTCAAATCCATTTAATTGACATAACTGAATAATTTTTCTGATATTTGTTTCATCCGCTTTACAACCAAATATAATTTCTCTCAAACTTTCTTTTGAAAAGTTTTTTAATCCATTTGAATTAATTGTAATAAATCTAAATTCCTCCTCGTATTCCCAATATTTAGATTTTGTTGAAAAAAGCCTAGTTAATTCTTCTTCATAATTCGTCGAAAAAACATTGATTGGTGTATAAATTTCATCTTTAGAATAACTAACCGGTGTACCTTTTTTAAAACATTCATCATTTGACTCCAACGCCATAAAACCAAAACATAACCCTTTATGATCATCTGCATAATGAGACCACATTAGTATGTTTGCACAAGTTTTAGACATAGATAATATTCCAGATTCATTTTTCATATCTAATATAAATTTCTTATGTTCACGAGCATAACCTTTTAGAGATAAATTTTTATTAAATAGTCGTTTTGACATACCCCTTTTTTTAGCTATTTCTTTTTTAAAATCTTTTAAATCTGGATAGATATATGTATTCTCATTTCTAAAATCCAAATTGCAATCAAATGGATCATTAAATTTGTCAAATGTTGAAAAACATAATTCACTTTTTGTACTTATATTATTTGTATATTCATTAAACTTTCTATACTTATATAATAAACTCATAATTTCTCCAAAATAACTAATTTTATTTTGCTAAACTCTTCCCAACCAAATACCCACTCGCCCACGCAAAATGCAAATTAAATCCCCCACGATTTCCCACAATATCTAAAACCTCTCCTGCAAAATATAAGCCACTTACCAACTTACTCTCATATGTCTTATTATTGACCTCATCGACTCTCACACCTCCACCACTGGCTTCAGCATGTGAAAAACCTTGTGTATCGGTGATGTTAAGTTTCCATTCGTTGAGTTGGTAGGCTAAGGCTTTGATTTGTTTGGCATTGATCTCTTGGGCTTTTGTTTCAAGGCTGATTTTACAAATATCCAGTAACACAGGGGCTATTTTATTGGAAACCATTCCTGTCAAGATATCAACGGCTTTTTGATGAGGTACACTTTTAAACAAACTTTGTATTTGATCGGCCAAATCATTTCGGTTGATTTTTGGGAAAAAATTAAGTGCGATTTTGACTTCTTGATATAAAGATAAATAGTACGATGCCCATTGTGAAATATCCAAAATAGCAAATCCAGAAACCCCATATTTAGTAAACAATACATCGCCAAAAATTGCTTGCTCTTTATTGCCATTGACATATAAACTGACCAGACACTCTTTTTTTACCCCTTGCAATTTAGAATTATAAGAAGCATCCGTATGCAATCCTACCAAAGAAGGATACGTCGGATTATAGCTATGCCCCAGCTTTGAAGCAAAATCAAGTCCCGTTTCATTGGCATTGAGTTGAGGAGCTGCGCCTAAACCATTGGCGATGAGGACTTTATCATAATCTTTATATTCACCATTTGTACATTTTAGAGTAAAAGTTTTCTCTTCTTTTTGTATGTCTTGAACAAAATGTTCTAAATAGATATTCACCCCTGCTTCTTTTAATGCCAATTCTAAAAGGTTGGTGACGGATTTAGCTTCATTGGAAAGAGGATAGACTTTTCCGCTTGGTTTAACATCCAATAACAACCCAATGCTTTTGCAAAACTTTTCAAACACTTTAAAATCAAACTGGCTCAAAGCGTATGTTGAGAAAGAAGGGTTTTCTCCTATGTAATTTTCAGAACTAACGTTGGTATTAGAGATATTACAACGTCCATTTCCTGAAGCCAATATCTTTTTACCAATACTTTTATTGGCATCAAACATATCTATGTGAATATTGTTATTAAGTTTTTTAGCTGTCAGACTTGCGATAATTCCAGAAGCACCTGCTCCAATGATTGCTACTTTCAATGTTTCCCTTTATTTATAAAACACCGCCAACCAAATCGTAGGCTCGTTTGGACTGGTTTGCTTTACTCGATGTTTTTTATATGCTGGGATATTAACAGCATCGCCTTCGTTTAAAATCATGGTTTCTTCTTCAAATTCCAAAATGGCATTGCCTTTTAAGACAAGAACAAACTCACTTTCTTCTTGTTCATACCAAAAATTTTCGGGAGATTTTTGTCCGTTTGAAACGATTTTTTCAATTCGTATGACTTCATTTTTAAAAATTTCAAAAAATTTTTCATAGTTCACATCGCAGTTGATATTATCATAAAAACTTATTTTATCCATTCGTATAAATCTCTTTAGCTTTCTTATTTTATGGCATTGTAACACAATTTAGAATATTACTCAATTATAAAGTTGACTAGAATAGTCAAGTATATTATCTATCCCCTATTTAAAGGTGATTAGATTAATCACTATTAAATCACTTGACATTATTAAAAAAATAGTATAGAATTTCATCATATAACTTATAAAGATTAAAAAAAAAGGAAAACAGATGCAAAAAGAGACGATTGCTATTCATGCGGGATATGACAACAAAGAAGGATTTGGAACAATGAGTGTTCCTATTACTCAGACAACTGCATATGCCTTTAGAGATTCTGAACATGCGGCAAATTTATTTGCTCTAAAAGAACTTGGACCCATTTATACACGATTAACCAATCCAACAACTGATGTATTGGAAAAACGATTTGCCCAACTTGAAGGTGGAGCAGCAGCCATTTGTGTAGCCTCTGGTCAATCAGCCATTTTCTATGCCATTGCAAACGTGGCAGAAGCAGGAGATAATATCATTATCTCTGACAAACTTTATGGTGGAGCAGTAACGCTTTTAACGCATACTATTAAAAGATTTGGTATCACAGCAAAAGTATTTAAAAGTGCTGACGCTTCAAACTTAGAAGAGTTAATTGATGATAAAACAAAAGCGATTTTCTTTGAATCATTATCAAACCCACAAATTGCCATTACAGATGTAGAAAAAGTGGTAAGTATCGCACAAAAACATGGTGTTTTAACCGTATGTGATAACACAGTTGCAACTGCTGCATTGTTTAACCCAATCAAATGGGGAGTTGATGTCGTTGTTCACTCTACAAGTAAATACACAAATGGTCAAGGAAGTGCTATTGGTGGTATTGTTGTTGAAAGAGATGGTTTAGCAGAATTTTTCAAAGCCAATTCAAAAAGATATTATCACTTTGTACAGCCCGATGCATCTTACCACGGATTGGTTTATGTAGATGTTCCTCTTCCAAACTTTTGTTTAAGAATCAGACTTAACTTATTAAGAGATATTGGAGCAGCACAATCACCATTTAATTCTTGGTTATTAATCCAAGGGTTAGAAACGTTAGCGATTCGAATGGATAAAGTCTCTGACAATACATTAGAAATTGCAAAATTTTTAGAAGCCCATCCCAAAGTAAAATCCGTTTCATACCCTGGTTTGTCAAGCAGTAAAGAGCACGAAAGAGCAAAAAAATATTTTAAAGAAGGTAAAGCTTCTGGTTTGGTTTCATTTGAAGCACAAAGTTATGAAGAAGCCAAAAAAATCATTGACAGTGCAAAGTTATTTTCGGTTGTTGTTAATATCGGAGATTCTAAATCCCTTATCGTTCACCCAGCAAGTACAACGCACTCTCAAATTCCAGCCGATGAATTGGTAAAAGCAGGAATCAATCCAGCAACCGTGCGTTTAAGTATTGGACTTGAAGACCCCAAAGATTTAATTGCCGATTTAACTCAAGCATTGGCGTAAGGAAAAAACGATGCCGTTAATCTCTTCAAAAGGTATGTATGGCTTAAGTGCCATGCATGAGTTGTATCAACATCAAAAGGATGAACCCATGCAAATACGAGAAATATCGGCCAATGCCAGTATTCCTCAAAACTACCTTGAGCAACTCTTAAGTAAATTAAGAAAAGCAAAGTTGGTTACTAGCATTCGAGGATCACGTGGTGGGTATATGCTTTCACGAGCAGCCAATCAGATTTTGGTCAAAGACATTTTAATTGCACTTGAAGATGACATTAAAATAAGCGATACCAAAAGCAGCAACCCAATTTTAAACATCTTTTTAGATGAAACCAAACAAAAAGTAGAAAAGATTTTTAATCTTACATTACAAGATTTAGAAGAGTATGAGAGTAAATATCACGAATATTTACATTACAATATATAAATAAAATTCAAAGAGGAGAAAATAAGATGAAGTATGCAAATGCTATCACGGAATTAATTGGAAACACACCACTTGTAAAATTAAAAAAGGCGAGTGTAAATGAAGCAACCGTTTTAGGTAAGTGTGAATTTATGAATCCTACACACTCTGTAAAAGACAGAATTGGATTTAATATGATTAATGAAGCTTTAAAAGAAGGGCTTATTAATGAAGACACAACAGTAATTGAACCAACAAGTGGAAACACAGGAATCGCACTTGCAGCCGTTTGTGCAGCCAAAGGGATTAAACTTGTACTTACCATGCCAAGTTCAATGAGTTTAGAGCGACGAAAACTTTTACAAGCTTTAGGCGCTCAATTAGTATTAACTGAGCCAGAAAAAGGGATGAAAGGGGCTGTGGATAAAGCCGATGAATTAAGTAAAGAAACGCCCAATTCATTTGTACCACAACAATTTGCCAATAAAGCCAACCCAGCGATTCACAGAATTACAACGGCAAAAGAAATTTTAGAACAAACCGATGGAAAAGTGGATATTTTAGTGGCTGCCATTGGTACAGGTGGAAGTATTACAGGGATTGGTGAAGTATTAAAACAACACAACCCCAATATCAAAGTGATTGCTGTTGAGCCAGTAGCATCACCTGTTTTAAGTGGGGGAAAACCAGGACCACATAAAATCCAAGGAATTGGAGCAGGGTTTATACCTTCTATTTTAAATACAGGTATTTACGATGAAATCGTACAAGTAAGCAATGAAGATGCGATTGCAACTTCAAGAGCCTTAGCAAAAGAAGAGGGGATTTTAGTAGGGATCTCAGCAGGTGCAAATACGTTTGTATCGTCTCAAATCGCAGCCAAACCTGAAAACAAAGGCAAAATTATTGTAACCATTTTATGCGATACAGGGGAAAGATATTTAAGCGCAGGATTATATGACGAATAGTCGTATAATCCTGCTATAAGTAAAGGGAATATATGCAAGAAAAACCATTTCGTTCGGTGGCCAAAACCATTTCTTGGCGAACATTAGGAACCTTAGATACCATAATTATCTCCTATTTTGTAACAGGAAATTTAGTCATGGCAGCTTCCATTGGTTCCATTGAAGTCATTACAAAAATGATTTTATATTACTTTCATGAAAGAGCATGGAATAAAATTAATATTGGTCGAGTCAAAGAACCCGATTATCAGATTTAGGAAAGTTTATGTTTGAAAAGATACAACAATTAAATGAACAATTCAGTCATTTAACTGCTCAAGAGATATTAGAATATTTTTTAAATGCTTATAAAGGTAAAATTGCACTTTCAAGCAGTTTTGGAGCAGAAGACCAAGTATTGTCGCATATGATTTTAACTATTGATAAAACGGCAAAAATATTTACACTCGATACAGGAAGGCTTCCTTATGAAACCTACAGTGTCATGGATAGCACAAATTTAAAATATGGCATTAAAGTCGATGTCTATTTTCCTGAAGCAAAAGAAGTTGAAGAACTGTATAAAACGCAAGGAATCAATGGCTTTTATGAGAGTATTGAAAACCGAAAACGATGTTGTTTTGTTCGAAAAATTCAACCTTTACAACGAGCGTTAAAAGGTTTAGAAGTTTGGGTTACAGGACTTAGAGCCTCTCAAAGTGTTACACGAGAGCAAATGCAATTGATCGAATACGATGAAGCAAATCAAGTGATTAAACTCAATCCTTTACTTGCTTGGAGCGAACAAGACGTTTGGGATTTTATCAAAGAAAACAACGTTCCATACAACAAACTTCACGACCAAGGATATCCAAGCATTGGATGTGCGCCTTGTACAAGAGCCGTCAAAGAAGGTGAAGATATACGAAGTGGTCGATGGTGGTGGGAAAACCCAGAACACAAAGAGTGTGGATTGCACAAAAAATAAGAGAATAGTAAAGGAAACAGATGATAAGTGAAGAGAGATTGACTCATTTAAAACAATTAGAAGCTGAATCAATACACATTATGAGAGAAGTCATTGCAGAGTTCCAAAACCCAGCAATGTTGTATTCTGTAGGAAAAGACAGCTCAGTCATGTTACACATTTTACAAAAGGCTTTTTATCCAGCACCTCCACCATTACCTTTGGTACACGTGGACACCAAATGGAAGTTTAAAGAGATGATTGAGTTTCGAGACAGACGAGCAAAAGAAGTGGGGATGAAACTCATAGTTTACTCAAATCCAAAAGGAATTGAGATGGGTATCTCACCTTTTACACATGGAAGTGCGGTACACACAGATATTATGAAAACGGAAGGATTAAAGCAAATGCTTGATATCCAAAAGTTTGATGCTGTTTTTGGAGGAGCCAGAAGAGATGAGGAAAAATCTCGAGCCAAAGAGAGAATTTATTCTTTTAGAGATGAAAACCACCGATGGGATCCCAAATGCCAAAGACCCGAACTTTGGAATATTTACAACGGAAGACATAAAAAAGGTGAGTCTATTAGAGTTTTCCCATTATCAAACTGGACCGAGCTTGATATTTGGCAATATATCTATTTAGAGCAAATCCCTATTCCTGATTTATATTTCTCAAAAGAAAGAGATGTGGTGGAGTATATGGGTACAAAAATTATGGTTGATGATGAGAGAATGCCAGAAGAATTACGAAAAACAGCCAAAAAAGAGAAAGTAAGATTTAGAACACTTGGGTGTTATCCTCTCACAGGTGCTGTAAATTCAGAAGCAACAACATTGCCTGAAATCATTCAAGAAATGTTGATTTGTACAACCAGTGAAAGACAAGGAAGACTTATTGATAGCGACGGTGAAGCATCAATGGAGAAAAAGAAACAAGAGGGGTATTTTTAGCCTTTGGCTAAAAATAGTATTCAGGGTTTAGAGTTCAGGATTCAGAAAGGAACTTTATGAGATGTGAAAAGTTAGATGTATGGAAACGAAGTGCCAGACTGAGTGTAGAAGTTTATAAAGCTTTTGCCAATTGTAAGGATTTTGGATTTAAAGATCAAATCACACAAAGCAGCTTATCAGTTCCCAGTAATATTGCTGAAGGTATGGAAAAAGACTCTAAAAAGGAGCAAAGCAGATTTTTGGAAATTGCTAAAGGTTCCTCTGCTGAACTCATAACCCAAATCTATATAGCAATTGAGATAAGTTATATAGAAAAACAAATTGGTTTATCTTGGAAAAAAGAGATTGAAGAGATACTAAAAATGCTTGTTGGATTACAACAAAAAATCAACTCAGAGTCTGAACACTGAACCCTGAGTACTGAAAACTAACATTAAACGGAGTGAAACAATATGTCGCATAAGTCAGATTTAATTGCACAAAACATAGAAGCATATTTAAAAGAACACGAAAATAAAGAGATTCTACGATTTATTACGTGTGGATCAGTAGATGATGGAAAGTCAACGTTAATTGGAAGACTCCTTTATGATTCAAAGATGATTTTTGAAGACCAATTGGCTTCAATTGAAAAAGATTCTAAGAAATCTGGTACAACGGGGGATAAAATTGACTTAGCCCTTTTAGTCGATGGATTAGCCAGTGAAAGAGAACAAGGTATTACCATTGATGTTGCGTATCGATTCTTTTCAACCGACAGAAGAAAATTTATCATCGCAGATACTCCAGGTCACGAGCAATATACAAGAAATATGGCAACAGGTGCAAGTACTGCGGACTTAGCTATTATCTTAATTGATGCCAGACAAGGGGTTTTAACACAAACAAAAAGACACTCTTATATTGCTTCACTTCTTGGGATTAAAAACCTAATTGTAGCCATCAATAAAATGGATTTGGTGGATTTTAGCCAAAAACGATTTGAATCAATTAAGAAAGATTATGAAGAGATTATTCCAAATCTTCCTCATTTTGAAGAGATTAACTTCAGTTATATCCCAATTTCTGCTTTAGATGGAGATAACATTGTATCAATCTCTCCAAAATGCAGTTGGTATAAAGGTCTTCCTTTAATGGGATTATTAGATACTCTGCCAATTCATAAAGATGAAAACGACGATTTTAGATTGCCCGTTCAATATGTCAACCGACCACACCTTAACTTTAGAGGGTTTTCAGGAACAATTGCCAGTGGTAAAATAAGCGTAGGTGATGAAATCACTGTTTTACCTTCAAGAAAAACTTCTGTGGTTAAATCAATTGTATCAAATGATATAAAAGATTTAAAACCACTTGGAAAAGATGAAGCCGTAGAGAGTATGGAGAGTGCCTATGCACCAATGGCAACAACCATTACACTCAAAGATGAAATTGATATTTCACGAGGAGATATGATAGTCAAATCAAACTCAATTCCACAAGTTTCAAATAAACTGGGTGTTATGGTCGTTTGGATGAATGAAAAACCCTTAGAGTTAAATGGTAATTATATTATTAAAAGAGCCACTTCAGTTATTAATGGTACGTTTAAATCAATTGAATTTAAAAAAGATATTAATACCTTTAAAGAGATGGCAACCGATAAATTAGAGCTCAATGATATTGCCAAATGTACATTGGCGCTGGATCGACAAATTGCTGTTGACCCCTACAATAAAAACCGACATACTGGAAGTTTTATTATCATTGACCGATATAACAATACTACGGTGGGTGCGGGAATGATAGTCGAAAGTGTTCAAGATTCAGAGTTCAGTCATCAGATTAAAGAGTATACGGATGCAGAAAAGGCTTTAAATCAATATATAAGAGATAATTTCCCTGAATGGGGTTGTAAAGAGATTTTTTAAGGATAAAAGATGGCAAAAGAGACAGCAGCACAACGCGTTGAGCGTATAAAAAAAGAGAAAGATGGTTTAGACGTATTAGAAAATATTTACGTCTATGCTGTTTTGGGTGAAGCAATTGACCCTGAAGATATTGACCGTTTTAAATGGTACGGTTTATATACTCAAAATAGGAATCTTCAAGATGAAAACGATGAAACATTATATTTTATGTTACGGGTTAAACTTCCTAACGGTGAGCTTAACTTAGAACAAATGTTAGCAGTTGCAGCCATTTCCAAAGAATATGCCCGAAATACTGCTGATTTTACTACTCGACAAGATATTCAGTTTCACTATATTACGGTACGCGATTTACCTGCTATTTTCAAAAAACTTGATGATGTGGGATTAAGTACGGTATTTGCAGCAGGAGATGTTCCTAGAAATGTGGTCACTTGTCCTGTTAATGGTATAGACCATGACCAAATTTGTGATGTCCGTCCCTTAGTTGAGAAAGTCAATGCCTATTTTGCAGGAAATAAAAATCTCTCTAATTTACCACGAAAATATAAGGTTTCTATTAGTGGGTGTAACAAGCACTGTATTTCACATGAAATTCAAGATTTAAGTTTTAGTGCCACTAAAATTGGTGAGACTAAAATTCTATTTGATGTACATGTCGGTGGTGGTTTGGCTTCAAACAAACAAATTGCTCAACACATTGGCTATGTTACTCCTTCTCAAGTTTTACCCACCGTTAAAGCGGTCACTAAAATCTATAAAGAGTATGGCTTTAGAGATAACCGAAGAAAAGCAAGACTCGGACATATTTTACAAGAGTGGGGAAAAGAGAAGTTTATTGAAGTATTGCATGAAAATATTAACTTTGTATTAAAAGAGCAAAACATTCAAAACTTTACACCCTATAAACAACGAGAACATTTTGGGATTCACGAAAGCACTCAAAAAAGTAAAAGCTATATTGGCTGTGCCATTAACAGTGGGCATATTGGGGCAGAGGGTCTGTTTGCTTTGCATGATTTACTCAAAAAATATGACGCCACTACGATTAAAGCCACGACAACACAAAATTTTGTCATACAAGATGTGCCTACATTAAAAGCTCAAGAGTTAGCCAATGAGTTAAAAACCATTGGAATTGATGCCAATCCATCGGCTTTTAAAGCTCGAACCTTAGCGTGTACGGGATTGAATTTTTGTAAGTTTGCCATCAGTGAGACCAAAGGTTTAGCCAAAGAGATTGTTGAGCATTTAGAGGCTAAATTTCCCGATTTCCAAGAACCTATTTCTATTAGTGTCAACGGTTGTCCCAACTCATGTGCCCATCCACATATTGTCGATTTAGGACTTTTAGGGTGTAAAGTAAAAGAAAATGATGAGACTTTAAGTGGATTTGAATTAATATTAGGCGGAAATTTGCAAGGGGTTGATAGCCAATTTGGTTTAAAGTCGGGAATAAAATTTGCATCATCTCAAGCAAAGTATGTACTAGAAGAGTTGATTTCTAAATACATTAACAGCAACGACAACTCTATTAGTGAATTTATTGTAAAGCAGGTCAATGACAAATAATTTATTTAAACCATTTTTTTCACAAAATACAAATAAATTAGAATACATCAAATACAATACCATTGGTATTCATAAAACCCAATACTTTGACTACACAGCCTCAGGATTGGGTTTTAAACCCATAGAAAATAGAATCTACGATGTGCTAAAAACCTATGCCAATACGCACTCAAAAGAGGCTTCTATGGCAAATATTACGCACACCTATTACGAACATGCCATCCAAAGTTTACACGCTTCATTGGAACTTGATGATACGTTTGTTATTTTACCCAGCGGTTGTGGAGCAACGGCAGCCATTAAAAAGTTTCAAGAGCTTTTAGGGTTATATATTCCACCTGCTACATTAAAACGACTCAATTTGAACGTTGACAAATCGGCTTTGCCTTTGGTTATTGTAGGACCATACGAACACCACTCCAATGAAATAAGTTATCGAGAAGCTTTATGTGAAGTGCAACGAATACGATTAAATGAAGAGGGCTTAATTGATTTGGTTCAATTAGAAAAAACCCTACAAGATAATCAACACCGACAAATTATTGCCACATTTTGTATTGCATCCAATGTTACGGGAATTATTACGTGTTATAAAGAGATTTCTACCTTATTACGACGCTACAATGCTTTGGTTTGTTTTGATGCGGCTGCAAGTTCTCCTTATATGAACATTGATTGCCACTATTACGATGCCATGTTCACTTCTGCACATAAACTCTTAGGAGGTCCTGGAAGTTGTGGATTGCTTATTATTAAAAAAAATTTGGTGGATACCACTTTGGCTCCCAGTTTTTCAGGAGGGGGAACCGTTGAATATGTCAATCAAAAAGAGGTCATTTATCAAAACGATATTCAAATGAGAGAAACCGCTGGAACTCCTGGTATCTTACAGCTCATTCGTGCCGCACTGGCATATCAACTGCGCAATGAAATTGGCTTTGAGTTTATCGACCAACGAAAAGAAGAGCTGCTTCAATTTCTTCTTAATAAGCTTAAAACCATTCCCCATATTCAAATATATGGCAACCAAAATGCCAAAAATATTGGTATAGTTTCTTTAAATATTGGACAAAACAATCCCTATAAAGTGTGTGAATTTTTATCTTCAAAAGGGGTTCAAACACGAGCAGGTTGTTCGTGTGCAGGACCCTATGGGCATGATTTATTGGGATTAAAAGACCAAAAAGATTTGGCAAAAAAACCAGGGTGGGTGAGAATTTCTATTCATTATTCTCAAACCAAAGAAGAAATAGAAAAATTATTTGAAGCCATCCAAGGTGCCAATGTACTGTAAAAAGAGATTAAAGAGTATTCTTTTCTCTTTTCTTTTCATTTCTGTTAGTGCGTTTGGCAAACCTCTTTCTTCGCAAAGTATTATTCAAGAAGCATTAAAGAAACAACTTTATACCCATGTTGCTTGGCAAAGTTTACTTCACTTAAAATCAGACAGCACTTCATATATCAGTGATCCAACTTTTTTGCTGTCCCATGAGGATTTCTCTTCTGAAAATGAACTTCGTAAAACACTCGAATATTTTTTTATTAACCCTCAAAATATTTGCCAATTTCCTGCACGTTTTTTATGGTTATCTCATCATCTGCCTTTTGACAGTGCTATTTTCAATCTCAATACCTGCAAGAGTTTCCAAAACTATCTTTCGGCGATGCCTTTAGACACAGTTAAACTGGCTTTTGCTTCAGAAGAAGTCTCATCACTTTCAAGTATGATGGGACATGCATTTTTTAAATTGGAGTCACACAATCCTCAAGCAAATCTGACTCAAAAAGCCATTACTTTTTATCCTAAGATTCAGACCAATAATATTCCTTCTTTAGCTATAAACAGCACTCTTTTTGAGTTAAAAGGAAATTTCATTATTCAAGATTATGAAAAACAAGAATGGGAATATTTGCAAGAAGAAAACCGTAATATTTGGGAATATACGCTTCGTTTAAACACCTATCAAAAAGAGTTGATGGTCTATCATTTTTGGGAGCTTTCACACACCAAGTTGCCTTACAATTTCATCCATTATAATTGTGGAACGCTTATGAATACGATACTTAGTATTACCCTTGAAAACCAAGATACCCATCTGAATCTTTGGGTGACACCCAAAGATGTTGTTGCAAGAGTACATACTCAAAATCTTATAACCCATACCCAATTGACCCCTTCAAAACGATGGGAATTACACAAGAATACATACCATGTTTCTGAAAGTCTGCAAAAAGAACTTGTACATGCCGTTGATACTCAAAATACTCAAGCCTTAACACAATTACTTTTAACAAATGAGCAAAATGCCTCCTCCTTTGCTTTGGCATATGTCGAGTATATTTACTATAAAACAACTCAAAAAAACTCACAAGAGTATCAAGAATTAAAAGAGAGTATCCACTCTATACAAAAACAAGAAACATCACTTTTAAGCTATAAAAATCCCACAGAATCTCCCTATGATACGCAAATATCTCTTATAAAAAACAGTAAAGATTCAACAGTATATTTGGATATTCTACCCACAACACACACCTTGTATGATAACAATGAAGAGTATTTTGGAGAGAGTCATCTCAAAATTGCCCATTTACGTTTGGCATTAGATGAAAAGATTAAGATTGATGATTTTATTTTATTTTCAATCAGAACATTACTTCCGTATGATGCCTATTCAAAATCATTGTCCAAAGAGATTGAAATCAGCTATACCAAACATTATGATAAGTATTTAAACTCTTTTCACTCTTACAACCATTTCATGGCATTGGGGCAAACGTATGAATTACACCCAAATATCTTGTCTTACTTTTTATTGGGAATAGGTGTGGGATATGGACAAGATAAACTCTATGCGTATGCAAACCAAGAAGTAGGGGTGATTTTTTATGCCAACAAATATTTAAAAACTGTTGCTAATTATACCACCAGCTATAACCATTTAAACGAACACTATTACAATAATACTTTAACTCTCACACAATCTTTATATCTGAAAAAGAATCTTCAAACAGAAATTTCTTTTAAAGAACAAAGTAATAAATCCGACCATAAAAACTATGTCTCAATTGCGCTTAAGTACCTCTTTTAGATGTTCGGCTACTCTAAACGCATTAGCATAAATCGTCCAAGTATAAGGTACACTTCCACCTGTGGGCATAAATGAAGCATCGGTGACATAAAGATTTTCAAGCGCATGGGCTTTGCAATTTCTATCTAAAACGGAGGTTTCTTTATCTTCTCCAAAACGGCATCCCCCTGCTACTAAGTTAGGAGGAGGACTTGAACTGATACTCATGCTAATAGTGCGTGCACCCATTTGTTCAAGTACTTTGACTGCTTTTTGGGCTAAAAACTCACCCACTTTTAAATCATGGGGATGGGCGTATAAATTGATTACCCCTACATTAACACCGTATTTGTCTTTTTGTTTTTCATCTACACTCACATAACAATCATCTGTGGGTAACCAGTCATTAAAGACTTCAAAGGTGAGTACTCTTGACGTAGTGATGGATTTTTTGATTTTTTCTTCTAAAGCTTTCCCCCATAAAATATTGCCTGAGTCATCATAGACTTCCCTCATGGCTTTGGAGATAATATTGGCATGTTCAAATAAAAAATCAATGGTTCCGCCTTTTTGGTGTTTACCCCCATTTTCATACTCATACCACTGTTGCAAACTTCGATTAAAAAAAAGCCCTCTTTGCATCAATGTTTTTTGTTCATCAAGGTTTAAATCCTCAAATATAAATCGCCCTTCGCCCACACCGCCTGCTGAAAAAATAAGATTCTTGCCCACTTGATTATTGTTATTTGCCAATCCATTGGGGAAATATCTGTTTTTAGAGTTTAACAACAAACGTGAAGTTTCAATGGCTTGAGCTGCCACCACAAAAAGATTGGCTTCAATGGTATGAGAATCTCCTTTGGCATCATAATAAAGAGCATGAGTGACTTTTTTATCATCACTTTTTAATTCATACACAAACGCTTCTGGAATTATTTTGGCATTGCATTGTTGCAAAAGGGCGGCTCTGGCACTTCCTTTTGCTCCTGTGGCACAAGGATAACTGCCACAAAAGTTGGAATATGAACAGACACTTCGACTTAACGCATTTTGAGGTAAAATGGCTCGGGGAGTGGGAATACTCTCATAGCCCAAAACATCACACGCTTTATCAAACCATTGTGTTACCCCATTTTCTTGCAAAGGCTTAAAAGGAAAATCCAAGCTAGAACGAGGTTCTAAAAATGAGTGTGCTTTGGCTACCCCTGATACTCCAATAACCTTTTCTACTTTGGCATAAAAAGGTTCTAACTCTTCATAAGAAATCGGCCAATCTGATACATTGGCACCTTTAATTTCACCAAAAGTACTTAAGAGTTTAAAATCATTGGGTTTTAAACGATGAAAAAAACCGCTCATCAAATTGGAACTGCCTCCCACCATTGAACCATTCCAAAAACTCCAGTTATACTCTTTGCCACTGTAAGTCGTAATGGTGCCATCTTCTGATTTTTCATTAATGATATGAAACTCATCTTCAAGCTTAGGTTTATACATCTCTCGCCTTGTAATGGCAAGTTCATCTTTACTGAAATCCTCTTCTTTATAATATTTGCCTTTTTCAAGTACGACCACATTAAATCCTGCACGACTTAACTCATACGCAATGGGAGCACCTCCTGCTCCACTTCCTACAACACAAACATCATATTTCATAAAAAAGCCTTTTGAGGTCTGGGATAGCCCGTTTCATGCTCCAACCATTTCCACCCTTTTTGGTCGGTATTAATCTCATAAATAGGATCACCCAAAATGGATTCCATGCTGTAAGCTAACATTGCATACATAAAACTATTGCCCCAACGCGTTTGTGAAATAGTTTGAAGAAGTGTTTGACGTTGTTCGTAAGAGAGTTTGGTATAGGTGTTGCCATAAAGAGTAATGGCTTCTTCATTAAGCCACTTTACCCCATTGCGAATAAATTGTTTGTCGGCATTGGATATCTTAGAGTGATTAAGTATTTTAAGTACATACAACGCACTGTTGGACTGTAATTGCTTAACTAAAGGCAATAAATCTTCTTGCAACAAAGCAATGGTTTGCAAAGGAGTGACCGTTGCAAAGAGTTTTCCTTTTGAAAACACTAACAATGCAACGGTTAAGAAGCTGTTTTTTACAAAAACTCTTCGGGTCATTATTTAATTTTTTTCACCAAAAAGTTTTCTGTCTAAACTGAATCTTCCTGCTCCGAAAGAGAAGAAAATCAATAAAAACAGCAGATAATATAAAGGAATTTCAAATCCATTATCTCCTGCACTAAATCCATTGCCTAAATGTACCGTCGTAATGGCAACAACCATAACCACCATTAAAGGTATGGAAATAATTCGCGTAAATAACCCTAATGTTAAAAGTACCACACCCACAATCTCAGTTGTGGCTGCCATATACGCATTGAGTGTAGGAAAAGGGATTCCTAAGGTTCCAAACCATTGTGAAACGGAGTTGATATCGCTCCATTTATTTATAGCCGGTTCATAAAAACCATACGCGACAACCAATCGGGCAAAGAACAAAGAGAGTGATTTGAAATATTCAGCAACAGATGAAAACATAAAATAGATTTGTTTGAGTTCCATGATATCCTCCTTATTTAATTCTCAATCATACCATATTTAAAAGGTGAGTTAATTAAGACACAAAGAGTAACATGATTTTAAAAGAGATACGAAGAGAGATTCTCTTCGTATGTACGTTTTATTTTCCTGCTCCACATTTACCTGAAGCTTTTGGCATCTCTTTTTTATCACCACCGCATTTTGATGCTGGCATCTCTTTTTTGGCATCTCCACATTTACTCGCACCACATTTTGAAGCAGGAGCAGCTTTTGGTGTACCACATTTACCCGCACCGCACTTCATGGCAGGAACTTCTTTTTTAGCTTCACCACATTTACCGGCTCCACATTTTGTATCTGCTGCACTTAAACTGCTTGCACCCATAAACAACATAGCTGCAAATAATAATGCCGTCATCTTAAACTTTTTCATACCAATCCTTTCTAAAATAGTTTCATTGTTATTGTATCATAAATACAAATGCCCTTAACCCTTATTTTCACAATTTATTTCTCGAAGTTTATCCAGTAACGTAAAGACTTTAGTGGCGCTTTGTTCAACATCCTTAGTGTACGTAAATATCTCTTCATTGCTGGCACCCACGGCATACAAATCAACGGTTTTTTGTACTTTTGCATGAACATCTTCATGCACTTTTAACAGCTCATTCCACGCTTGAGTTTGTGCAAATTTTTCATTTTTGTGTGCATTTATCCATTTTCCCAAATCACATTCATTGTGAGTTTTTACCGTAAAGTTTTTCCCTACTCCACAATTATTGAAATTGTTATCTTTAAAAACTATGTGGTCAGACTTTAATTTATTCGCCGTAAAAATCAAAGCAGGGTCACAAATACGTTTTTTGGACATTTCATTGTATGTGGTATTGCTCACCGCATTTTTGAGTTGTTCTACGAGTTCTTGCGTATTTTGTGCCATTACACTGATATTTGAAGCCAAAGAGGCATTCTCTTGTGTGGCTTTATCCAACGAGTTCACCGTATCATTGATTTGAACAATCGCATTTTGTTGCTCTTTGGTCGCATTGGCAACTTCTTCAATAAGCCCAATGGTTTGATTGATGTTATCATCCAACGCATTGTACCCTTGCAACATTTTATCGGTCACTTCTTTACTCATATTGGCTTTTTGTGTCGCGCTTTCAACAATGGCTTTAATCTCTTTAGCCGCATCCGCACTTCGAGTTGCGAGGTTTCGCACTTCTGCTGCAACAACTGCAAAGCCTTTTCCTGCTTCTCCTGCCGTAGCAGCTTCAACAGCAGCATTAAGTGACAAAATATTCGTTTGAAATGCAATTTGATCAATAACCGTAATGGCTTCTAAAATAGAATTAACTTCACTGCTTAACTCATCCATAGCCTGTACAGTTTGATGCGCCAAATTTTTCCCCACTTCATTGGCTTTAGTTACACTGTGTGCGTGTGTTGTCATTTTTTGAGCATTGGCACTGCTTTGTTTAATCGTTGAGGCAATCTCTTCAATGGCAGCAGCTGTCTCTTCTAGTGATACGGCTTGTAAATTTGAAGATTCACTCAGTTTTTTAGAGGCATTGGATAACTCTTGTGAACTGTATTCCAACTTTGTATTTGAACTGTCAATTAACGCCATAACTTCTGACATCGTTGATTGTGTTACTTTAATTCCATTAAACAATGAGGCAATAAGCCCCGTACTTCCTTCAACACTTGGAATGGCTTTATCGTATTTGGCATGAGAAAGTTCCACTAAGGTTTGAGAAAGTAGCAACAAGTTTTGACTCATGGTGGTAATCATATGATTAATTACTGTAATTAAAGACGCCACTTCTTTAGAACTCGCCTCTTTTTTAATGGTATCATTAAACAATCCCACATTGACTTTTTCAATAACCACTCGAGCCTCATCGATAACATCTTTGTCTTTTTCCATTCCTTTTTTAATAGAAGCTAAGTATTCATTGAAGCTTTTAACCACATCGCCTATTTCATCGTTATTTTCAACTTCTATATACGAGGATTTCGTTCGACTCTCTTTTACGCTGTTGATGGCTTCTTTTAGGTGCTTAATGGGTCGAATAATATTGGTTTTCATATTAATCAACGAGATAATAAAAATAACAATCAAAGAACAGGTCAAAAGACTCAAGGCAATAAAAATCAAATTGGTCGCTTTATCAATCGCCAAATAGACAATTTCATGCGGACGAGCAACAATGGCAATCCCTAACTCTTTGTCTTGAAAATCTTTAATCTGTACAAAAGTGTACGTATAATCTTCAGTGCTGATAACCCCTTTTTGAGTTAAACTTTTAAAATCAATCGTTTTAACCGCTTTCATAAACGGTTCATTAAAGGCTTTTTGGGAAACAATATACTCTTTTAAAAGCAACTTTTCATCCACTTTGCCAATTGCAAGGGATTGGTGCATTAACAGTAAAAAACCATCTTGATTTTTTTCAAACTCTTTGACAACCGAGTTAATGCCTTGCATAAACTCTAAAGAACCTAAATGTTCTCCATCATCCCCAAAAATAGGAACAACGGAACGGATACTTAACCCAGCTACTCCACTTTCAAACGTATTAATCGCTTTTTTTGTGGCATTAACTTCAACAATACTGGCTCGAAATGAACTTAAATCATCCCCATATTTTTGAGGCATCCAACTTCTTAAAAACGATTTATTGTCTTTGGTATGTACGTGTACTTTGATATTTTGAAAAGGGGTATTCTCTTTCATACTTTTTGAAAGATTTGCCAACGCATTTATCGCCAACTCTCGGTTGTTATCTTTCAATGCTCGTTTGATGTCATGGTCATTGGCAATTGAAATGGCGTTGGAAACTCCTACATCAAACTTTGCTTGGATTCTGTCTTTTGCCAACTCTTGTAAATTGGTGGTAATGTTGGTATAGACATCTTGTACTAATGTTTTCTTATAACTGTTCAATACGAAATAGCCTATGGCCATCGCTACAAATGTTACAGATAAAGAAATCAATGTAAACTTTTTTGAAATGGTCATGTTAGTCAAAACTTACTCCTTGTTTTTTGTCACTTTGTGTCACGCATTATATCTTCAACAATCTTACGCTTTCATTTTAGTTATAAATTAATAAATTATTATATAATAGCTTATGAGATTTTTACTTTTTGCCACACTCTTTTTATTGGTTTTTACCCTATTAACGCTTTTTATTTCTAAGCGTTTGGTCAATAAGTTACACTTTAAACCCATTTACAAACGGGCATTTAATATTTTCTTGAGTTTTAACTTATTGGGAGTATTGGGATATATGCTCTTTAGATACTATCCCGTTGTACCCAATTTCATCTATTTTTTATTCAGTATTCCCATTGGTGTCATTTTTCTTTTATTTACCACTACGGTAATTTATGAACTGTTTAATTATCTTATTCGTATCACTTCAAAAGAGAACGGAAGAAGAGAGTTTTTTAAAAAGTCATTGGATTTTAGTGCTTTAGCATTGGCAAGTGGTATTAATGCCAAAGCCTTATACAACGCCAAACACATTGAAACCCAAAACGTAACTGTCAAATTAAAAAATCTAAAAAAGAGTTACACTCTCGTACAACTAAGCGACATTCACATTGGGGGACTTATTGACAAAACATTTATGGCTTCACTGGTTAAAAAAGTCAATGACATTTCGTGTGATGTAGTTGTCATAACAGGTGATTTAATCGATACGGATATTAAATACGCCAAAGAAGCCGTAGATGAACTGCAAAATCTTAAAAGTACCTATGGCACTTTTTTTATCGTGGGCAATCACGAGTATTTTCACAATATCACCGTTTTACTTGATTATCTTACATACATAGGCATCAACGTTTTACACAATGAAAGCCACTATATTGGCAACGACAATGAAGGCTTTAACTTAGCCGGTGTGTATGATATTTTCGGATACCGTATTAAGGCGTTTGAACCCAACATCAAAAAAGCCTTAGAACAAACAAAAAAAGACTCCCCTACAATTCTTTTAGCTCATCAACCTAAATTTATAGAAGAAGTCCCTTCTGATGTGGATTTGGTTTTAAGTGGTCACACCCATGGAGGACAACTTGTTCCTTTTAATGTATTGGTCAAACTGCAACAACCCTATGTAAAAGGTCTGCACCAACACAATGAGTCAACACAAATTTATGTCAATAAAGGCACAGGATTTTGGGGACCACCCATGAGATTGGGTGCGAGCAGTGAGATGACGGTATTAACACTGATTTAAGTCATTATCTTGATAATATTTTTATATAACACAATATTTTATTAATACCATATTGATGTTTTTTGAATTATACTGACTCTAATTCAAATCATAAAGAGAAAATAATGTCTGTATCCAATATTATTATGCTATGCATATTAAGCTTCTTAACATTTGTTTTATTACTAAAGTTACCAAAAGCCTAATAATGAAAAAACTTCAACTCTTTTATTTACACTATGCGTATATTTTCAAAGCGCTGAGTATATTAGCAGGTATTACCCTTATTAGCCATCTGTTTAGAGATTATTTGGATATTATTAATATCGGGCTAATTCATATTATCCCCGTTGTTGTGGTTGCGATCCATGGGAACATCAAAGCCACCATTTTTATTACATTGTTGAGTGTAATTTTCTTTAATTTTTTATACATTCCCCCTTTATACAGTTTCACTGTACACAATGAATTGTATATTTGGAGTTTTATTATTTTTGCCATAGTAGGATGGATAATTACGGTTCAGGCAAAAAACTTAAACACACAAACCAAACAAAATGAACTCAGAGAGAGTCTTTTACATATTATTTCACATGATTTAAGAACACCACTTTCTACCATTCATGGTACGATTAATCTGATTTTATCACATGAAAATCTTAAACAAGAAAACATTAAAAATCTTTTGGAAGATATAAATTATGCTTCCATTCGAATGAAACGACTTATTACCAATTTATTGGACAGTGCCAGATTGACCAATGGGGATATTGATTTAAAACTTCAATGGTGTGATTTTGAAGATATTGTAGGAGTTGCTTTGGCTGAATTTCCACAAAAACAAAATGAAGATTTGCTTCAAGTTAAAATCGATGAATTGGGTTTATACTGGGGCGATAATATTCTTCTGACACAACTGATTATTAATTTATTGGACAATGCTTTTAAATACTGTAAACATAATACCGTTATACACTTAGAAATTCTTAATCTTAATACTTTTATTAAAATCAAAATTTTCAATGAAAGTGACCAAATAGACAGCAAAAAACTCAAAAATATTTTTGATAAATTTTATCGCTTTGAAGATACTAATGATATTTCTGGCAGTGGCATTGGTTTAGCCATTTGCAAAAGTATCGTGAAATTACACAATGGTGATATAAAAGCTATTCCTAAAAACAACGGTATTTCTATTGAAATTGAATTACCCATTACCAAAAAGGCAACCTTAATATGAAACAAATTATCCAAATTATTGAAGATGACCCATCGGTTAAAAAACTCTTAGAAATCACTTTTAAAGAGTATGGTTTTGAGTATGTTTCGTGTGAAAATAAAAAAACTGCTATGATGACTTTTTTAGGTTACAATCCTGCTTTACTGATTGTGGATTTGGGTCTTCCCGATGGTGATGGCAAAGAGTTTATACATCAAATCAGAGAAATATCCAAAATCCCTATTATTGTCTTAAGTGCCAGACACGATGAAAAAGAGATTATTGCAGCACTAGATGTGGGAGCAGATGATTATATCACCAAACCTTTTTCTGTGAACGAACTTTTAGCACGTATTCGAGCCACCTTGCGTCGTAATATCAATGAAGAAAGTCTGTGCGATAAAGTGGTGTGCAATGATTTGGAACTGGATATTCTTACTCGTGATATTTACTTTAAAAAAGAGAAACTTAAACTCACTCCCATTGAGTATGAACTTTTAAAATATTTTTTACTTCATCCCAATAAAACGCTTACTCACAAACAGATTTTAAAAGAAGTTTGGGGTACAGGATATCAAAATGAGATGCAATATTTACGCACCTACATCAACACTTTACGCAAAAAAATAGAAGATAACAGCACCCGACCTAATTACATTAAAACAGAATCGGGTATTGGGTATCGTTTTTCTTGTACCAAAAATCAAGGCTTTTAAGATGCAACACCAATATGTCAAATCCATTTTTTTGGGCTATATTATTATCATTACAATAGGAGCAATAATTTTATCACTTCCTTTTTGTCATATAGGAGACCTTTCCTTTATTGATGCGTTATTTACAGCAGCCAGTGCCACCTGTGTAACGGGATTAATTGTTACGAGTACTTCTGAAAACTTTACATTTTTAGGAGAACTGATTATTTTACTTTTGATTCAAATTGGCGGAATTGGGTATATGTCATTAGTCATCATCTTTTTTTTGTTTATTCGCAACAGTTTAAGTTTGGATGAAAAAAGAGCTATGAAACAATCACTTGATTTGCCCGATTTACACGTAGGTTCTTTTGTCAAAAAGATATTTTTGGTGGTACTTATCATTGAATTTTTGGGTGCCCTTATCTTAACTTATGAATTTTCAGAACGTTACGCTTTTCTCGATGCCTTGTGGTACGGCATATTTCACAGTGTCAGTGCCTTTAATAATGCAGGATTTTCTTTATTTACTGACAGTTTAATGAGCTACAACAACAGTGCAATATCGTTACTTACCATCTCATTATTGGTCATTTTTGGAGGTCTTGGTTATTTTGTTTTAATTGAACTGTATGAAAACAGAAAATTCTCAAAACGCTTTACCATTCACACCCGTATCATGCTTTATGGCACATTTATTCTAATTGTTTTGGGCATAATCCTTTTTTTATCCATAGAGTGGAACAACCCTAAAACCTTTGGTGAATTATCCTTGTATGAAAAGATTTTAAATGCTTTTTTCTTATCCATTAATTTTAGAACCAGTGGATTTAATAGCATTGATATTGGTGCACTCAAAGACTCTTCTTTGTTTTTTTCAACCATTTTTATGATGATTGGAGCAGGGCAAGGAAGTACCGCAGGTGGGATGAAAATCACCACGGTGGCTGTTTTAATTATTACAGTCATTTACATTTTAAAAGAGAGCAACCAACAACCCAGTATTTTCAAACGCACCATTGACCAAAAAATCATCAATAAAGCGTTGGTTATTATTATGTGTTCCTCATTTTTTGTTTTATTGGCAGTTTTGATTTTGGTTGAAACACAAAATTTACCGTTTATTAAAATACTTTTTGAAGTGGTTTCTGCATTTGGAACAGTAGGCGTTTCAACAGGAAATGGCGATATATTAAGCTTTTCACAACAGTTTGATACCTTTGGAAAAAGCATTATTATTATTCTGATGCTTGCAGGAAGGTTAGGCGTTTTTGCTTTTGGTTTAATCTTAGTAGGAAAAGCAAAAAGAAAACATTTTAAATACCCCGTAGGAAGGATAATTATATGAAAACCGTTGCCGTAATAGGATTAGGAAAATTTGGTTTTTACATTGCCAAAAGTTTATCAAGACTCAATATCAGTGTAATTGCCGTTGATAATGATGAACAAAAAGTTCAAGAAATCAGTGAATACATTGACAATGCTTTTGTGATTGATAGTACCAATAAACATGCCTTAGAAGAGGTTGGGATTTACAACTTAGAAACGGTCATTGTAAGCATTGGTGAAAATATTGAAGCGAGTATTTTGACCGTTATGGCACTTAAAGATTTGAACAATAAAAATGTTATTGCTAAAGCCATTACCTCAATTCATGGTGAAATTCTTTCCAAAATTGGGGCGTTTAAAGTCATCTATCCTGAAAAAATAGCCGGAAGAATTTTAGTCAAACAACTCATAGAAAATATTACCGTGGAAGAGATTGATGTCAGCAATAGCATTAAAATGCTTAAACTTGTTGCCAATGAATCGTGTATCTTTAAAACCATTGAAGAAATAGAATCAATCCATAAACACTTAAAACTGGTTTCGTATAAAACCAACGGTCACTGGAGCATTGATATTGACCCTGCTTATCGAATCAAAAAAGATGATTTATTGGTCTTTTTAGGAGAATCTAAACATATCCAAGAGTTCTATAAAGAGATTTGTTAAAGAGTGTTTTTTTGTTTTATATACTCAATGAGCAAAATAGCATTGGATAAAAATGCTGCAAAAAGCAGTGCCAGAATGACTCCTTTGTAAGAAAAACTTACTTGCTCTATAAAAGTATTTGCGATACAAAAAGCAGTGGCTGTCCACAATAAAACATTTCCACCCACTGCCGTAGCAAAAAGATTGGAATCGGGCTGAGTTTTATTTTCTTGATAAAATAACAACAAAACCATTAAATTGATACCAAGTAAAATAATAAAAATACTCACATGAGGTTGCTGCAAAAAAGCCATACTCATATAAAGATAAGTGAAATTTAATGTCATAGATAACAGTATCAATGTCGCGATAATAACCTCTTTGGGATTCATTTTCACCTCTTATTTTTTACTGTTTAGAGTATAAAAAAGATAATGTCAAGAAATCATAAGTATGGAGGATTTTATATCAATATTTTATTAAAATTATTTCAACCACAAAAAAAGCAAGGACTCCTCCTTGCTTTTTACTCAAAAAATCGTGCTAAATTATTATGGTTTTAATGATTTAAGTAAATCAGTGAAAAAGAGATAACCAGTGCATAAATGGTCATTAAAATATAGTAGTCATCTCGGTTTTCTCTTAGTTTTTGCATTTTCACTCCTTCTTTAAGAAGGGCAAAAACCCTTCTTTACTTAATGGTAATAATCTTTTTATGTTTTTCTTCAGAAAGTTTGGGAATAACCACTTCTAAGACACCATCATTTGAAGAGGCTTCCACATTTTCAACATCAGCGTTGTCCGGTAAGGTAAAACTTCTTGTAAACTTACCAAATGCTGTTTCAACTTTGTAGTAGTCTTCTTCTTTTATCTCCTCTTTGGTTTTTCTCTCCCCTGAAATGGTTAAAACATTTTTATGAATATCTACCTTGATATCCTCTTTTTTAACCCCAGGTAAATCCACGTCAATATGATACGCAAACTCACCCTCTCTGGTATTCACCACAGGCACAAAACCACTTACCCCTTCACTTTTTTGTGGGTAAGTATCATAAAAGCTTTTTTCAAACTCTTTGAGTTGTTTGAATGGATCAAATCTTGAAATTAACATCGCTAACTCCTTTTGAAGGGCACCTCTAAAAATTAGAACACCTATAAACGCCAAAGGAGTGTTTCTAGGTTAAAGAGTTTTAAAGTAGGACTACTTTAGTAATTCAAGTTAAAACTCTTTAAGATAGGAATACTCATTTGTCGCCCCAAGGGTAGTACATTAAGGCACAATCTTTTAAAAAAAAGAGTCTCGAATTAGCTACGGCTAGTCCTTTACCTCTTTTTTTTAAAACCTTATACCTTACTGTACTATTTATAGGTATTCTAATTTTTAGAAGTGCCCTGAATTTGTTCTTGATAGTACTTTTATCAATTAGTGAAATTATAGCACACAATATTAGCACTTGTCAAGACTAAGTGCTAATATTTTTAGCAAATTATGTATAAGAGTGCTAAGTAATGAATTTATTGGCATAAAAAAAGGAGAGACAACCTTGTCTCTCCTTTTTTACTGTCACAGAGCTTTATCTACTCAAATTTTGCTTTTTTTGCTGCTCTTTTTCTCAACATTGAAACACGTTTCAAGTTTCGTTATCGCAGAGTGTTTTTATGCAAATTTCTCTTTTTTAGCTGCTCTTTTTCTCACCGTTGGGTCAAGTTCTCTTTTTCTTACTCTTACACTTTTTGGTGTAACTTCAACCAATTCATCGTCTTCAATCCACTCTAAAGCATTTTCTAAAGACATTGTTCTTGGAGGTACAAGTTTAATTGCTTCATCTGCTCCAGAAGATCGTACGTTTGATTGTTGTTTTCCTTTGATTGGATTCACATCCAAATCATTGTCTTTGGCATGTTGTCCAATTACCATACCCACATAAACTTTATCTTGAGGTTTAACAAACATTACCCCTCTGTCTTGTAAATTAAAAATCGAGTATCCAACGGCTTCACCGTTTTCCATAGAAACAAGCGCTCCGTATTTTCTTGATTCAACTGTTCCAGAATACGGTCTGAATTCTAAGAATGAGTGGTTCATAACCCCTTCACCTTTTGTTTCAGTTAAAAATTCTGTTCGAATACCAATCAATCCTCGTGCAGGAATTTCAAACTCAAGTCGCGTGTATCCCTCACCCATTGGTACCATATTGGTCATATTGGCTTTTCTTTTTCCCAATTTCTCAATAATAGCTCCAGAGAACTCATCGGGAGTATCAATAACCAAATGCTCGAATGGCTCCATTTTTACACCATTTTCAACTTTTGTAATAACTTCAGGTCGTCCAATACAGAACTCAAACCCTTCTCTTCTCATATTTTCTGCCAAGATACAAATTTGAAGCTCACCTCTTCCGTTGACTTTAAATTTACCTTCACCGTATTGCTCATAATTCATGGCAATATTGGTGTTCATTTCAGCAGCCAGTCTTTCGTTGATTTTATTTGACGTAACAAATTTACCTTCAGTACCTGCAAGTGGAGAATCATTAACTGCAAACGTAACGCTTAACGTTGGCTCTTCAATGTGCATAGGGTCAAGTGGCATTGGGTTTGCAGGGTCACATAAACTGTCACCCACATCAATCGTTTCAAAACCAGCAACAGCTACGATATCACCTGTTCCAGCAGTTTTGATATCAAATCGTTCCATCCCTTTAAAACCAATCAGTTTAGAGACTCTTCCTTTAATTTTCTCGCCGTCAGCTTTACATAATAAAACCGTTTCACCCATTGAAATGGTTCCGTTAAAAATACGAGCGATTCCGATTTTTCCAATGAAGTTATCGTAATCGAGTGTAAACACTTGAAGTTGTAAACCATTTTCATCGGCACCTTGTGGTTTTGGAACTTCTTTTAAAATGGTTTCAAATAATGGAGTTAAATCTTTATTTTCATCCGCTAAATCGTATTTTGCATATCCATCACGTGCAGCAGCATAAATGACTGGAAATTCCAATTGCTCTTCTGTGGCATCCATTTGAGCAAAAAGGTCAAATACTTCATCCACCACTCTTTCAGGATCTCCACCTGGTTTGTCAATTTTGTTTACAACAACGATTGGTCGGTGTCCTAAAGAAAGGGCTTTTTTTACCACGAATTTTGTTTGTGGCATTACTCCTTCTTGTGCATCAACCAGCAATAAAACCGAATCAACCATTTTTAAAACTCGCTCAACTTCTCCACCAAAGTCGGCGTGTCCTGGGGTGTCGATGATGTTAATTCTTACCCCTTCGTAGTCAATTGCAGTATTTTTAGAAAGAATCGTAATCCCTCTCTCTTTTTCAATCGCATTGCTGTCCATAACTCTTACATCAACATTTTGATGTGCTGAAAACGTTCCTGATTGTTTTAACAACTCATCAACAAGTGTTGTCTTACCGTGGTCAACGTGCGCGATTACGGCAATATTTCTGATATCTCTCATATGTACTCTTTAAGTTTAAAATTTTCGCGATTATACTAAAAAATAGCTTAAATTAAGTCAGAATTTCTTTAATATTTTCAGATATTTGGTAAAATATTTTTTACCTTTTTACAATATTTTAAGATTTCCTTTGCTATTATTCTCATAAGATTTGTGGTACAAATAGACATTTTTGAATTTAATTCTAATGTCATCTTTTCTCGGATAACAATACTCTTACCTCATAAAAGTACTATCCAAATTTCAAAATACAACTCATTGTTAGGAGGACTTGAATGGATTATTTCAAGCAGTTTAAACAAAATTACCTAGTGGCTTTTTGGCGACCTTTGCCTGCGGTTATTGCATTAGGAGTTTTAGCAGCATATTACTTTGGTCTCATGGGCACTTATTGGGCAGTAACCGGTGAATTTACTCGTTGGGGTGGACATATTTTACAACTTTTAGGAGTAGATATTAGCACATGGGAATATTTCAAAATTATGAAAATGGACGGAAACAGTCTTACACGAATTGATGGTGTAATGATTATTGGAATGTTTGCAGGATGTATTGCTGCGGCTTTTTGGGGCAATAATGTCAAACTTCGAATGCCTGCAAGCAATATTCGAATCTTTCAAGCCTTAATAGGTGGAATCATTGCAGGATTTGGAGCACGTTTGGGAATGGGGTGTAACTTAGCAAGTTTGTTTACAGGGATACCACAATTTTCACTGCATGCTTGGTTCTTTACGTTAGCCATGATTGTAGGTGTTTATTTAGGGGCAAAAGTAACGATGTTGCCCTTTTTCCAATCAAAATTTAAATTGCAAAAAGTGGCTTGTGCCAAAGAGTTGCCACACGATGCAAATAAAGTCAAACGCTTTTTTACCATTGGAACGATTGTTTTTATCGCCATGATTATATGGGCATTGTATCTTATTTTTGTAGCGAACAGTCCCAAACTGGGTGTTGCCATGCTTTTTGGAAGTGCTTTTGGGCTTTTAATTGCTAAAGCACAAATTTGTTTTACATCAGCATTTCGAGATATTTTTACCACGGGACGAAGTCAAATGGCAACGGCTATTGTCATTGGTATGGCCGTTTCAACTATTGGCGTTTTTAGTTATATCATGATAGGACAACCGCCTAAAATTATGTGGGCAGGTCCTAATGCTATTATTGGAGGATTGCTTTTTGGTTTTGGTATTGTTCTTGCAGGTGGTTGTGAGTGTGGTTGGATGTATCGAGCCGTTGAAGGACAAGTTCATTTTTGGATTGTCGGTATTGGTAATGTTATTGGGGCAACCTTATTGGCATTTATGTGGGACAGTTTTTCAATCTCTTTAGCAACGAGTTGGCCAAAAATCAACCTACTTGAATCTTTTGGTAATTATGGAGGACTGTTTATGAACTATATTCTTCTATTTTTACTCTTTTTATTGATTTTAAAATTAGAAAAAAATTATCGTAAAAAATTACAAGCAAAAGGAAATTAAACCATGAAAGAAACTATTATCCCAACATATCGATTGGATATGCAAGGGGAACCTTGCCCTTATCCTGCGGTTAAAACACTGGAAGCCATGGAAAATCTAAAAGAGGGTGAAATCTTAGAAATCATCAGCGATTGCCCTCAAAGTATTAACAATATTCCACAAGATGCCAAAAATCATGGCTATAAAGTTTTAAGTATAGACAGCAGTGGTCCAACGATTCAATATATGATTCAAAAATAGTATGAATAAAAATTCATAAAGTATTCATAACACTGTCATTTTTATATCCTACACTTCCTAAAATCAAAAAGGAAGTGTATGGTGTACCCCCTAAAAGCACTCAACGCCAATCGACTTAAAACTGCTTTAATCTGTTTTAGTCTTATTTTTTCTATTACTTCAATTTTTTTAATCAGTGCCATTTCAAATGGAGTGATTTTGATGTACTCCTCCATTTTAAAAAGTGACGGTGATCTTATCATCACACAAGCAAAGATTTCAGACACATTTTTTTCCAATGTCAACACCAATTTACTGCCTTTAATTGACGAAATCCAAGGAGTCAGTAAAACTTCTGCGGTTATTGTAGGAGCAACTCCGGTTGAAAACTTACCTATTGTAGCAGTGTATGGAGTCTCTTCAAATCGATTTGCCAACTATACCTTAGTCGAAGGTGCTTATCCTAACCCCAAAGAAGTTTTAGTGGGAAAATCCATCTATGAACTTCTGCAAAACAAAAATGAAATCCAAATAGCCAATCAGACATTTAGCGTTTCGGGAGTATTTGAAAGTGGCATTGGATTTGAAAATGGAGGAGTGGTTTTAAACCTTGAAGATGCCAGTTTGATTTTTAATAAAAGTGCTTCGATGATTATGGTCAATACCAAAGTTGACCATAATATGGAGACCATTAAAACCAATATTGCAAAGTTAAGTGCTGATATAGAAGTTAAATCAACAAAAAGTTTTGTAGAGAACTATAACCAATTTAAAATCATAAAAACCTCTTCCAATGCCGTTTCATTTATCGCCTTTTGTATGGGATTATTGGGGATTGTAAGTATTATGAGTATTACAATAAATCAGCGAAAAAGTGAATTTGGTATCAAACGAGCCATTGGAATTCCTATGAGAAAAATTATTTTTCAAATCATCAATGAAAGTTTTATTTTAGGCGTATTCAGTTTTATCAGTGCCTTAGCCCTTTCCTGTGTCATTTTATATTTTATTAAAAACTCTTCTTCACTGCAAGGGTATGTCAATGGTGAGATTTCGGTTTCTTTAGCATTTTATATCTTTTTAACCTCAATGACCATGGCAATTTTAGGCTCAATTATTCCCGCACTCAATGCCTCTAAAACCGATCCCGTGATTTTAATACAAGGCAACAAAATATGATACGAGCAAACAATATAACCCATATTTACAACCAAGACAAAGCCTTAAATAACATCAATTTAGAAATACGTAAAGGTGAATTTGTTGCTATTACAGGAGAGAGTGGAAGCGGTAAATCGACGTTGTTAAGCATATTATCCACACTCTTAAAACCAACATCTGGTGAACTTCTTTTTGAAGGTCAGAATTATAAAGAGATTCAAAACATTGATATGTTTCGACAACACAACATCGGATTTATTTTCCAGTTTCACTATTTGATTAATTATTTAAACATCAAAGAAAATATAAAAATTGCCAATGAAAACGCGAGTGATGAAGAAATCGATAAGTTACTGTCATTATTACACATTGAAAAACTGGGTTCTCGTTTTAGCAATGAGATTTCAGGTGGGCAACGTCAAAGAGTGGCAATTGCCAGAGCCTTAGTCAACAATCCTAAGGTGATTTTTGCAGATGAACCCACAGGAAATTTGGATTCAAACAATTCACAAAATGTTTTTGATATTTTCAAACAGTTACAAAAAAGTGGTACCACGATTGTAGTTGCCACTCATGATAAAAAATTGGCACATCAAGCCGATACCATTTACGAGGTGAACGATGGACAACTTTAATACTTTTATTCAAAAACACTTTAATATATCTTTGATATTTTTGGCTTTAGGCTTAGCATTTGGTTTGGTCTATTCCATCAATTTATTGGGCTTTAGCTTAGACTCTACGACACTGTTGCCCTCAAATATGAGATCCCTGCATATCAGTTTAATGCTGTATGGTTTTGTTCCATTGATGCTTTCCTATTTACCCTTTTTACTCATTCATAAAGAAATAGGAAGTTCAAAAAAAGGGTTACATTATCTCAACCTTTACACGATTTTTTGGTATATCTTTTTAGTTTTTATGACCAGTTCTTTGTTGTTTGGAAATACAAGAGGATTAGCATTTTATGATTTCCCATATGAACTTAATTTTATTTTAGCTCTTGCAGGTATTTTTTATGCGTTTGCTTTATATGAATTTATCAAACTATACTCCAAAAATCCTACTTGGGTTAAAGTTTGTTTGGGTGTAGTGGTTATTGCCCCGATTGCTTTATTAATTTTAATGAATCCTATCATTGGACAAGTTGAAAGTACCGTCACTGGACCTCATGGTGATAATACCTTGGGAATGAGTTTGGCATTAATTCCTTTATACTATTTAATCATCAAACTTTTAAACAAAGAAGAATTTAAAGCCCAATGGAACATCTTATGGATTATTCCTACGGTTTTTTATTTTGGTTCTGTTTTATATCGAAGTTTTTATATGCCTTTAACCTACAATCAAGAGTGGTTTTTACAATATTTAACCCTGTTATATGTGCCATTGTTATATCGATGGTATAAAGATGCCCATATTGAAAACTATGCCAAAAAAGCATTGCTTATTTCAATTGCCGCATTTTTATTTGTCGATGTACAAGGCAATATTTTGTTTATTCCAGAATTTAAATGGCCGTTTCATCGAAATGATTTGGTTATTGCACATGCGCATATTGCGATGGGAGTAGGAATATTTTTTATGGTAATTGCTATGTTTGTCTCACATTTTAATGCCTTGAAAAATATTCGTTTTTATTTTTTATATCTTTTAGGGCTTGTTGGTATCTTTGTGTCATTGAGTCTTTCTGGTTTTGTACAAGCAGGTGTCATCACTAACTTTGAGAGTTCAAACTTATGGGTACTACGAACACTTTTTGGTGCCGTTACCTTAAGCAGTTTATTGACGTTTATTCATTTTAAGAAAAAAGTATCGCACTTAGAAATGTACAATATTTTTGGTATTTTAGCCGATGGAATGGGCGGAATATTTTTAATCTTATTTGCCAGTTTTCTTTACCCTATTTTAGGCTTTGAATTTAGTGGAAAATATGAATACATTGTCTTTATTTTTGTCTGTTCAACAGGAATTATTCACTATTTGGCGTACAAAAAAATTTTACACCGAATCATTTTAACACAACTGACCGTCATCATACGCATAATGGTGAGTTCCGTTTTTTTTGCTCTGTTTTACAATAAAACTTTAGGGGTAGAAGCATTGGGTATTGCACTATTTGACGTCCTTTTTGCTTCATACTATTTAATCTTTTTATCTCAACATTTCAACCAGCCAAAGGAGATTCCATGCAAAAAATAGCCCTAATCTTATTTATTGCGTTTGAATTATGCTATTACTTATTGATTGCTCAAACAGGTATTGTAGAGTATTTTCATTCCAATATCTTTTTGATTGCTCCACTTCCTCTAGGAGGAATAATTGGTTCAATTTTAAGTTATGCCATTAAAATCCCAACCCAATATAAAATCAAACTTTTTTTATGTTTGCAACTTTTAATATCATTTTTTTATCCCAATTTATCAATAATTATGCTTTTTATTTTAGGGTTAAGCGTGGGAGCATTGGCACCCTTATTAATTAATGAATTAAAAAAAGCTCATGCCATTCAAATAGCTTTAGCCCTTTGTATTTCATATACCATTGGTACATTTTTATTTACTTATGATGTGGCACAAAGAGCTCCTATTGCTATTGGTTTAACTCTTTTAGTTTTAAGTGCTTCGATTTTTTTACCTCAAAAACAGTTACACCACAATGAAATTTCAAGTGACACCTTTTCACTTTTTGCGATGACCTTATGGATATTTTTAGATTCAGCACTGTTTGAATCTCTCTCAAGAGATATAACTATTTCTATTTGGAGAGATGGTTTTACTTTGCAAATTGCACTTTTTCATATCATAGGTGTAGTTTTTGCCTTTTATTTTAACATCGAGAAAAATCAAAAAGAACTTTTCATCATGTTATTGTTTGCCTTGAGTTATCTTTTTTATTTTATTCAAGAGGGATTTTTACTCTCAATCATCTATCCTTTTGTTATCTCATTTTACAATGTGGTGATTCTTCAAACGTTGAGTAAAAAAGATTTGAAAACACTCAGTATCTATATGGTTTTTATTGGGTGGATTGCCTCAGGTGGTGGTCTGTTTGTTGCTCTTACGGAGCTAACTCTTTTTATGCCAATTTTATTTTTATTGGCATTAATCAAAATCTTAAGCACACAACAAATTCAACATAAGGAAAAAACATGTTTAAATTAGTCTTTGTAGCACTTTTTGCCATTCTTGCAAATGCCAGTTCTTTGTCATTTCAAAATGGGTTTATTCAAGCTCATACTGAAGTGTTTGGTGATAGCAATATCAATCCAGCAACCAATAAAATCACCTCATCATTAACAATGGATGAGAGTTATGAAAGTTTAAAAGGTACGGTTTCTTTAGAGACGTTAGCATTAAAGAGTGATAATGACAAAAGAGATGCAAATATGTACGAACTGCTTAATGCCTCATTACACCCCAATGTCTCTTTTGAAATGACCAACGTATCTCAAACAAATGATGAATATACCATAGAAGGTAATTTAACACTCAATGGTGTTACAGCTCCTGTAAGCAGCAAAGCCATTATCAAAGAAGAAGGCAACAAAATCAATCTCTTTGGAAACTTTTCTATTTTGTTATCCTCTTACGGAATGAAACCACCCAAACTACTTTTTTTAACGGTACGAGATCAAATCGATATTACGTACACGCTTAATTATACGAAAGGTGAATAATGTTTAAAAAAACTTTTTTAATCGTATGTTTTATCACATCTGTGTTTGGAAGTTCAAGCTTTTCTGTCGGAGATAAAATTGGAAATTTTTCATTGTTAAATCAGTTCGATGAGAAACAAACCATTGATGGTTCTGTAAAAACTATGTTGGTCTCTTTTGAAAAAGGGACGGGTGCGGATGTCAATGAATTTCTTTCAAAGCAATCAACGGATTTCTTAAAACAGCATCATGCCGTGTTTATTGCCAACATTTCTGGAATGCCAATGGTCATTACAAAAATGTTTGCTCTGCCAAAAATGAGAGGATATAAACACCCTGTTTTACTGATTTACGATGAAAACGATACCCGTTTTAAATCGCAAGAAGAAAAAACAACGCTGTATCGTCTTGAAGAGGGAGTGATTAAAAGCATTGAGTATATCACACACGAAAATTTAGGAGAAGTTTTTCAATAAGATGAAAATTCCCGCTGTTCAAACCGTTGAAGTATTTACAGAAGCTCATCAACTCAATGGGCTTAAGATACTTCATCTCAGCGATTTGCACATCAATAAAAAAACATCTCTAAAAAGCATACAAGAACTCATTGATGTGTGTTCGTGTATTGCGTATGATTTTATCGCTTTAACGGGCGATATTATTGACTGTAACGTTCGTTTTATAAAAGCTCAACTTCACCTTTTAAATCAACTGAAAAATGTCTTTTTTATCAGTGGAAATCATGATTTAGTGTATGGTATTAATGATTTGAAAAAAGAGTTGGACACCTTTATCTTTTTGGATAATACCACAACGTTTATTGAATTTAAAAGTCATCACATTGCCATAGCTGGTTTAAGTGACCGCTTTTCACGATTTTTTGGAATCAAACGCCAAGAAGATAACATTATACAATTTTTACAAAAATATCCCAATGGAATTTTGCTCTCTCATCAACCCAAAGATTATAAGATTGCTCTCAAAGGAGATACTGATCTTTTTTTATGTGGGCATACTCACGGAGGACAAATTTATCCTTTTGGATATTTTGTACGAATTTTTCAACCTTTTTTACACGGACTTCACCATAAAAACAAAACCGCCATTTATGTCAATAAAGGTTTAGGGAACTGGGGAATCAACCTTAGATACAAAGCAGACAATGAAATTACGTTAATTAAACTCGTCAAAAAGTAATATTCATACTATATTCATATTTTTTTTATATAATAATTTTTAAATAATTTTCAAAGGTACCCATGAAGATATTAATCATTGAAGATGATGAAAAAATTGTCAACTTTTTAAAAAAAGGGCTCGAAGAGGAGTCCTATGTCATTGATTATGCCCTTAATGGAGATGACGGGTACTATTTAGCTTGTGTAAATACCTATGATTTGATTTTACTGGATATTATGTTACCCATAAAAGATGGCATTGAAGTGTGCCAAGCCTTACGAAAAAATCAGATATTTACCCCCATAATTATGCTTACAGCAAAAGATACCACGGAAGATAAAATTAAAGGGCTTGATATTGGTGCCAATGATTATTTAGCCAAGCCTTTTTCTTTTGCCGAACTTCTCGCACGAATTCGAGTACAACTTCGACCTTTAAACTCTTTTTCAACGGTGTTACATATTGATGATTTGCAATTGGATTTACTCAAAAAAAGTGCCCAAAGAGGAAGTGATACAATAATTTTAACCGCCAAAGAGTTTGCTTTATTGGAGGTTTTAATCAAACATAAAAACCAAGTGATTTCAGAAAGTTTGATTATTGAGAGTTTAAGCAATATGGAAGAGGAAAGTTTAAGCAATTGGGTCAATGTCTATATCTATCGATTACGTAACAAAATTGATAAACCTTACAACAAAAAACTCATTCATACACTTCGAGGCTTAGGGTATAAAATCAGTGATGAATAACTTTTCTATCAAACAAAAACTGCTGTTGTATAATATTATTATTCAATGTGTTATTTTAATCTTGTTTTCTTTTTCCATTTACAAAATCTTAGAAATTTCAACCTTGGATAAAATTGAATCGACGTTAAAAGTGATTGTCTTGGATGTTGTCGATGATATTTTCAAGCATGATAAAGAACTTTCAAGTCGAGTTTTTGATGAAGAAAAAGAGTATAAATTTGAGCCACTGTATATTCGTTTGATTGATAATCACACCTATGATGTTATCAATATTACAAGCAATTTCCCTTCAAATTTGCCTTTAAATACAGTAAAATTTAAAGACCTAAAAGAAGATGTAATTGATTTCCAAAACAGCAAAGCTTTTATTCTTAGTCGCATTAAAATCAAAATTCACGGTGCATTTTATATTGTTGAAGTAGCAACCAACAGTGACCATTTAAGTACTACCATGAATAATCTGTTTTATATTTTACTCTTTATTGTTCCTATTATTTTAATCTTTGCCATTAGTGGAGGGTATTTTTTAATCACAAAATCTTTTTTACCCATTGAAATCATGGTTAAAAAACTTAAAAATATTACGGCTATGAATCTTTCTAAACGGCTTGAAACCCATGGCAATAATGATGAGATTGATCGACTTAGCCATGAAATCAACAGTTTACTGACTCGACTTGAAATTGCCTTTGATAAGATTTCTCAATTTAGCAGTGATGCTTCCCATGAACTTAAAACCCCTTTGACGATTATTCGAGGAGAAATTGAAGTATCCTTACGAAAAGAACGCTCAAGCAGCGAATATGTACACACACTAAACAGTTGTTTAGATGAAGTTTTACTTATTCAACAAACCATTGATGATCTGCTTTTTTTAGCTAAAAATGAGACCGACTTCACCGATGCCTTTGATACGTGTTACAGTGATGAAATTATTTTAGACTCAATAAAAGAGTTAAAAAGTTTTGCTGCATTAAAACAGATTTCACTTAAACACCAACTTCAAGATAATGTCATTTTAAATGCGCATACTGCTTTGCTTAAAATTGCGTTGAAAAATATACTTAAAAATGCCATCAGTTTTAGTCATGAAAACCAAGAAGTACTTATTAGTACTTCTTGCAAGCCAGAGCATTTTTGCATACAAATTACCGATTTTGGTATTGGCATTGCAAAAAAAGACCAAGCCAAAATATTTGAAAAATTTTATCGCACCGATAAAAGTCGAAACAAAGAATCAGGTGGTACAGGATTGGGCATGGCAATTGTGGAAAAAATCATTCATCTGCACAATGCAAAAATTGAATTAACCAGTGAAGAAAACAAAGGAACATGTGTAACATTAACATTTAAAACGTTTCAAGAGTACAAAAATGAACATTAAAAAAATCGTTAAACTCAGTTTTATTTTAGTTGCTGTTCTTATTTTGTTAATCTTTTTTGCCAACAGCATTGTATTGCACCAAATTAAAGAAAATGATGTTTCTAAAACCAATATTGCATCTCTTGTTTCCATGCAGGAAAATATGAACAGTTTGATTAAAGAGATTTTATCAAGTCGCACGCATGAAGAATTAAGAAAAATTCAAAAAGAGTTTTGGACATATGAAAAAACATTTGAACAAACCAAAGAGAAATTTTTTGAAAAAGATAAAAATGATTTGTTTGATTATGTGATTAAAGACATCCATGAACATCCTATTATTCATAAACACTTGAATAATTTATATCAAAATGAAAAAGATATAGAAAAAGCATTTGAAAAAATATTTTCAATACAAACTCAAAAGATTCATTTAAAAGATTCATTTGAACAACACTACCCTCAAGAGAGTTATCTGCGAAATATTATAGAAAGACTCATAGGAAAAACCAAAGAGATTAACCTATTAACCCAACTGTCTGACATGAAATATTACAGTAAAGAGATGTTATTTCAACACAAAAATAAAGAGTATTTTGATAAATGGATTGCTAAAATTAAAAGTTTGCAACAAGACTATCCTCATGAAATATTTATACACTATCTTCAAGTGGCACAAACGTTAGGAGATTATATTTTAACTCTTGAATCCTTATATCAAAAAGAGACCCGTGTACAAAATGAAATTGATGCCATTATTCATGCCAATAAAAAAATCAATCAAGCCATTCAACAAAAAATTGATGCCCTATCAGAAGATTTTCTGAATATTACGTATTGGTTTGTTCTTATTTTATTGGCGTTAACCATGATTTTTATTACGCTTTTCTCTTACAAAGTTACTAAAAATGTAGCCCTTAGTGTGGATGAAATTGAGCAAAAAGTGAATGAGGGGTTACAAGAGATTAAACATCTTAATAAAGAGATTGAAGCCACTCAAAAAGAGGTTATTTTTACCATGGGCTCCATTGGTGAAAGCCGAAGTAAAGAGACAGGCAATCATGTAAAACGTGTTGCACAATACTCCAAAATATTGGCACTGCATTATGGGTTATCAAGCAAGGAAGCTCATATGCTTAAACAAGCCAGCCCCATGCACGATATTGGGAAAGTTGCGATTCCTGATGCCATTTTAAACAAACCAGGTCGCTTTGAACCACATGAGCGAACCATCATGGAAACACACGCTCAATTGGGCTACGATATGCTTAAACACTCCCAACGACCCTTGCTTAAAATGGCAGCCATTATTTCTTATGAACACCACGAAAAATGGGATGGGACAGGCTATCCTCAAGGTAAAAAAGGTGAAGACATCCATATTTATGGGCGTATTACTGCTCTTGCAGATGTTTTTGATGCATTAGGAAGTGACAGATGTTACAAAAAAGCATGGGACGATGAAAAAATCTTTGCTTTATTTAAAGAAGAAAGAGGAAAACATTTTGACCCAAAATTGGTGGATATTTTCTTTGAACACTTACATGAATTCTTAAAAATCCGAGATACTTTTAAAGATAATTAATATATCAAGAAAATGTCAAGATTATCTACACGATATCTTGATTACTCTTGGTTAAAATTCTTATTGAATAGTTAACACAATGGTTAACCATTAATTATTCGGTGGTTAATTCATTTCTTATACAATTCTGTATATTCAACCTGCAAGGATTTTTATGTTTATTACGCACCAATATCGTCTGATACTTTTAGTCTCACTTTTTCTAACACTTTTTGCTAACTTTTCTTTTTTTAACAATGTGGTACAGACCTATCCATTAACAGGTGTTAATATACTTTATGTGATTTCTGTGGGAATAACGCTTTTTTTATTTATAGCTTTTTTATTATCGTTATTTGCTTCAAAATATACTACAAAACCGATGTTGATTTTTATTTTAATGGTTTCAGCATTTACGGCATATTTTATGGATACCTATCACGTCATCATTGATTACAGTATGATTCAAAATTCAATACAAACCAATCTAAAAGAATCAATGGATTTATTCAGTACAGAACTGGTTTTTTATGTTATTTCTTTGGGTCTGTTTCCTTCATATTATGTTTATAGAAAACCTCTTATATATGAACCATTTAAAAAAGAACTTTATTCAAAATTAAAAATTTCTGGTCTCACTCTGAGTTTAATTGTTATTATCATACTAAGTTGCAGCCAGTTTTATACCTCATTTTTTAGAGAACATAAAACCATCAAATGGCATGCCAATCCAAGTTTTTGGATGTATAGCGTTGTTAAATATATCAGAATAAGCTTTAGCAGTGGAGAAATTATTGTCAATCCATTGGGGTTGGATGCCAAAATCAATGAAACACTTGAAGATAAAAAAGAGTTGGTAATTTTAGTCGTCGGAGAAGCAACCAGAGCTGACAGATTTTCACTGAATGGCTATAAAAGAGAGACCAATCCTTATTTAAAACAAGAAGATATTGTTAATTTCTCACAAATGTCTTCATGTGGAACATCAACAGCACACAGTGTTCCTTGTATGTTTTCTATTTATACCAAAGATGAGTACGACTATAAAAAAGGGATTACCACTGAAAATGTTCTGGACGTTTTAACCCACACCAAAGATGTCAGTGTGTTATGGAGAGACAATAACTCCGATTCCAAAGGAGTTGCATTAAGAGTTGCCTATGAAGATTTTAGTTCACCTAAAACCAATACCATTTGTGAAGAAGATGGTGAGTGCAGAGATGAAGGCATGCTTGTAGGCTTGGATGAATATATCAAAAAGAATAAAAATAAAGATGTGTTAATTATTCTTCACCAAATGGGAAATCATGGCCCAGCATATTATAAACGATATCCAAAACGATTTGAAAAGTTTACACCAATATGCACAACCAATCAACTTGAAAAATGTACACAAGAAGAGATCAGCAATGCCTATGACAACGCCATTTTGCACACCGATTGGTTTTTATCGCAAGTCATCAATTTCCTAAAACCCTATTCAAGTAACCATGAAACTGCGATGATTTACATGGCAGACCATGGTGAGAGTTTGGGGGAAAATGGTTTATATTTACATGGTCTTCCTTATTTTATGGCACCTGATACTCAAACACATGTGGCATCTTTGATGTGGTTTGGAGATGAATATAAAGAAGAATTTGATATAAAAACTCTTAAACAAAATGCCAATAAACCCTTTTCACAGGACAATTTATTTCACACACTTTTAGGTATTTTTGAAGTAGAAACTGATATTTACAATAAAAATTTAGATATTTTACATCCCGTCAGAAAATAAAAAAGCAAAGAGGAAAAATGAGAAACCAGCCAAAGTACAACTTTTTTAAGAATACCCAATATGCCTTGAATGGCTTAAAAGATTTAATTCAAACGGAAAACTCTTTTAAAATAGAGTTATGCATTGTTGTTCTTTTACTTCCTTTGATTGTTTTGCTTGAAACATCACTAAGCAATAAACTGTTTATGTTTATCAGCTTAATGGGAATGCCCTTAGCAGAAACTATTAACAGCGCCATAGAAAGAGTCGTTGACCTTGTTACTTTAGAACATCATGAAATGGCAAAAAGAGCCAAAGACGTTGGCAATACCATTGTTTTTTTAAGTATTGGTATCTTTGTTGTTGTTTGGAGCAGCATTCTTTTTGATATTTTTATTTTATAAGGCAAAATCATTGGCTTTGTAAAAGTGTCAAGAAACTGTCAAGAAACTCTCCTTCTTATCTTGAATTAAACATCTTATACTTTCACTAATAAAGATAAATTCAAGGAGAAAAAATGAAAATTATATTGACACTAATTGCTTTTTTAACTCTCTCATTTGCCTCAGTCAGTGATGAGTACTTAAGCAGTTTATATCAGCAAGCAAAACAAGAAAATCCCAATTTCTCAGGTTTTGAAGCAAAACGTGGAGAAGCTATTTTTACTTCAGAACATATGGGGAAAAAAGGGAAAATGATTTCATGTGCTTCTTGCCATGGAATGGATTTTACGCAATCACATCAAAACTTTTTTACAGGAAAAATCATTGAACCACTTTCTCCCAAAGCCAATCCCACTCGTTTTAGTGAGATTAAAACCATAGAAAAATGGCTCAAACGGAACTTCAATGATGTTTATGTAAGAGAAGGAACTGCACAAGAAAAAGGGGATGTATTAACCTACATCTTATCAAAGGATAAAAAATGAGATTTACACTATTTATCATTTTATTGACATCGGCTTTATTTGCAGATGGTTATGGCTATAGTAAAACTTCAAAAAAAGGAGTAGCTCCTGTCAATAATGCGCTTTATTTAAAAGAGTGTGGTTCTTGCCATTTTGCCTATCAAGCAGGACTATTACCTGCAAATGCGTGGAATAAAATGATGAACAATTTAGAAAATCATTTTGACACCGATGCCACATTGGCACAAGAAGATTGGATTACTGTTTCAAACTATCTTAATGCGAACAGTGCCGAGAAAAATATGGACTATAAACGAAGCAGCCGTATTGTGAACTCTCTTCGAGGGCGAGCCATTCCTGATTCTATATCAAAAACACCTTATATGATTGAAAAACACAATGAGATACGTCCTTTGTTAATTACGCAAAAAGAGGTCAAAGGAATTTTTAACTGTATGGCATGTCATACCACTGCTGACAAAGGCATTTACAGTGAGCGAGATATTAAAATTCCCAATTGTGGTCGATGGAAAGATTAAGGAGATTCTATGATTAAATCCTATATTTGGAGTTTACCTACTCGTGTATTTCATTGGCTTTTTGCACTTTTAATTTTAGCGGCATTTTTAACCGATGATGATAAGCTTTTGCATTATCATGCGGTTATTGGTTATGGCGTATTGATTCTTTTGACATTTCGTTTGGTATGGGGTTATTTAGGACCTAAGTACTCAAAATTTAAAGATTTTCCTTTTGGTTTTGACAAAGTCAAAGCATTTATGCTGTCTATTTTTAACAATGAGCAAAAATATATCGGACATAATCCTCCTGCTTCGTATGTGATGTTAGGGATGTTTATCGTAGTTTTTATCGTTATTGCCACAGGGGCATTAACTTTTGGCATACAAGAGGGAAAAGGGATATTTTCATTTTTAAATGACTCTTTTTTTAAGAAAATGGAACTTTTTGAAAAGTTGCATGAATTTTTTGCCAACCTTTTGATTGTTTTAATTGTAGCTCATTTGGGTGGGATTTTAACCGATAAACTGCTTCATGGCAAACAAGAAACCCTGCAATCCATTTTTACAGGCTATAAAGTCACTCAAGAAAAAAGCAGTATCACGTTAAGCCTTTTTCAAAAGTTTATTGCCTTTGTTTTTTTTGTAGCATTGCTCGCATTTTTGATTTTTAATATGATTCAACCTAAAAATATCTTGGTGGCTTCCAAATACCAAAGCATTGATTATATGGCTTTAAATGAAGTGTTTGTCAATGAGTGTGGTTCTTGCCACACCTTGTATCCACCACACAGTTTGCCCAAACACTCTTGGATAAGTATGATGAACGATTTGGAAAATCACTTTGGCGATGATGCTTCTCTTGAAGAAGAAGATCATGAAAACATTTTAAACTTTTTGGTGCAAAACAGTGCTGAAACTTCCACTCAAGAGATGAGCTTTAAAATAAGCCAATCTATTGGAAATAACGATATAATTGCAATAACTGACACCAACTTTTGGAAACATGAACACAAAAACATTCCCAAAAAGGTGTTTGAACACACACAAGTAAAAAGCAAAGCCAACTGTAAAGTTTGCCACAGTGATATTGAGAAAGGATTAATTGAAGATGATAAAATTAAAAATATTAACGCTTTTTTGTAGTCTTTTCTTAATATCGCCATTGTATGCCAGTCAAAAACATGAGACACACAATACACATATTTATAAAAATTTAGACTATCTACATCTTAATGCCCAACAAGAAGAGAAAATAAAAGCCATTTTAATTGCGTGTAAAAAAGAGTTTTCAAAATATTATGAGAAAAAACAAAAAGCCCATAAAAAACTGCAAAAATTGATGCAAGAAGAACATTTTGATGAAGAAAAATATGAAGACATTGCCGAAGATTTAAGTGAAGAAGCCATTGAATTAGAAGTCAAAATCTTCAAACAAATTCATGCGGTTTTAACGCCCCAACAAAGAGAGCAATTTTCATACTATTTAAAGGAGTGGGAAATTGAATAAACACGTACTTTTGATAGAAGATGATGTACAAATGAGCGATTTTATCGTGGAATATTTACAGGACTATGGCTTTACTTGCCACGCCTTTTATAACCCCAAAGATGCCCTTGAACAACTGCAACAAAATTCTTCATATGATATTGTGATTTTGGATTTAATGTTGCCTTTAATGGATGGCTTTGATGTTTTTAAAAAAATTAAAAGTATCTGCGATATTCCCATTATTATCTCGTCTGCCAGAGGGGATATTGGCAATAAAATTTTAGGCTTCGAGTTGGGTGCAGATGATTATTTGGCAAAACCGTATGAACCCAGAGAGTTGGTCTTACGCCTTGAACACATATTAAAAAAACAATACACCACTCAAATAAGCATAGGTGATTTTGTCATTGATAAACAAAATCGCCAACTCTTATTGGATAACTACCCCATTGATTTAACCAAAATAGAGTTTGAGATTTTTGTTTTTTTAGTTGAAAATGCCAATAAAAATCTCTCTCGTGAACAAATCTTACACGCAACCTCTTTGGATTTTAATACCAAAAATCGAACCATTGATATGCATATTTCCAATATTCGCCATAAAATTGGCGATGATTCCAAAGATCCCCATTATATTAAATCGGTTTGGGGCATTGGTTATAAGTTTGTAGGTTAATGATGTCAATTTCTAAAAAAATTGCCGTACTGTTTTTAATCAGTTTTGTTCTGATGAGCATCATTGGTTTTTGGATTGACAACATCAACTCCAAACGTATTGATGATTTAATCAAAGAAAAATATTTAAAAATCGCCAACGAACTGCTTTTAAATATTGATAATAAAAGTAAAATTGATGAACTGCTTAAAAAATATCAACTCAAACCTCTTAATTCTATAAAAAAACAAAATGAAATATTATATGAAAAAACACACACCTTTGGTTTTGTCTCAATACAAAAAGAGTCTTTTGAAGATGAGTTTATTTTACATATCAATTTTTTAGATGAACATCTTATTTTAAAAACTCCCGATGAACAAAATATCAATGACAAGCTTCAACTCAATGCCTTGATTTTTTTAGATATTTTTATTCTTATTCTTACTTTTGCTTATATTTTAAAACTGCTTTATCCTCTTAAAAGTATCACCAAAGAGATTGAAAACTTCAGTCATGGGAATTTAAGCAGTCGTATTAATATTACTTCAAACGATGAAATAGGAACGCTTGCAAAAACATTTAACTCCATGGCAAGTACACTTGAAAATCTTATTACCACACGAGAAGAGCTTTTAAGAGATATTGGACATGAACTGCGAACGCCCATTGCCAAAGGAAAGTTTGCTCTTGAAAAGATTGATGATTTTTCACAAAAAGAGTTACTCAAAAAGATATTTAAAGATTTAGAAACCTTAACCAATGAACTGCTTGAACTTGAAAAACTCAACTCTTCCAAACTTCATTTTAGCACTTTTAGTGCCGAAACCCTTATTCTTGAAGCATTAAGCAAACTTTATATCAACGATGAATCAAACATTCAATTGTATATAAAGGAAGATTTTAGAATCACAGGTGATTTACACTATTTGTGTTTGGCACTAAAAAACATTATTGATAATGCGTTAAAATATGCTACGTGTCTTCCTGTAACCATTGAAGCAACTGCTCATAGCATTTGTGTCAGTAACCATGGGAATCCTCTTGTAAAAGAGTTGGAACACTATTTAAAACCCTTTACTCAAGAACGTCAAGAGCGTGATGGCTTTGGATTGGGATTAAGTATTGTCAATAAAGTCATGCACAAACACCAATTTCATTTAAGCTATGCTTTTCAAAACCATCAAAACCACTTTACTCTGTTTTTTGTCAAGAAAATGTAAAGAGTTTCTTTCCTCTGTCTTGATACTTTTTCATTAAACTTTTTACCACTCATTATTGAGTTCAATTTAAACGCAAGAACAACAAGTTGTTCTCTTTAGGATTTCTCTTTTTAGGTTTGATTGATTCAAACCTAAAAAGAGATTAAAAAGGAAAGGTCCCTTTGAAATTGGGACAATTTAAAAGGAGAAAAATATGTTAAAAAAAGTATCAGTAACTGTTTTGCTTATCTCAAGTACTTTATTGGCACAAAGCAAAGAGCATCACAATAAACCTATGGGTGTAAAAACTCTTTCAAGTGAACTTAGAGTGGTATTATCTCAAGAGATGATAGCTTTAGAAAAAGCGATGAAAACAATTTTGTCCTCAATGATTGCAGGCGATTACACTAGCATTGAAAAAACCGCCATTAAGATTAAAAACAGTTTTATCTTAAAACAAAAACTCACTTCAACTCAAAAAGAGGAACTGCATACAAAACTGCCTCAAAGTTTTATTGCCCAAGACAGTGCCTTTCATAACGATGCTGCGATGTTAGAACATGTTGCCAATATCAAAAACCCTGAATTGACTCAATTTTATTTTAACAAAATGCTCAATGCCTGTGTCACTTGTCATCAAAGCTTTGCCCAAGAAAAGTTTCCTTTGTTTGAAGCTCTGAGTCAAAAACAAAATGTCCAACACCATAAATAAAAATCTTTGCAATCACATATCTCATACTTAAAGAGTTTCAAAAGCTCTTTAAGATTATTATTATCAATATCATTATAACATACTAAAAAATTATCCAATATTGTTATCATTGTTTAAGGAGGATAACCTGTATGACGTATATATCAAAAAAACAATTAGAAAATATTGGCAAGATTTCTTATGAAGAAAATGAAAATAAATCATACATAAAAGAGTCTGCTCTTATTGAAACGGAGTTAATGAATTTAAAAATTCTAAATACAAAAGTTGAAAATGGTGTTTACTTAAATATTATCAATAACCAAATTAAACAAGATTTTAAATACGAATCAGAAAGCGAAAAAGAGTTTTTACAATTAAGAATAATTTTGCAAGGCAGTTTTCAAAAATTATGTGATACCCATAACTCCGTTATTACCTATAAAGAAAATTATGTTGTAATTGATTATAAAGCAAAAAGCAAAACTCTGTTACTGTATAAAAAAAATGAACATATTAAATATCTTTGTATCTCATTAGGAGAAAGTTTTTTAAAAGAGAACAAATTTTTGGATGACATTTTAAAAAATAAAATCAACAACAATCCCTTTATCGAACTTTTTCTTCCTGAGTTAAAGTTTAAATATAATGAGCTATTTGAAAAAGATTATTCAAATCGTGTAGATAAGATATACCTCAAAAATATCACCATGGAATTGATTTTTTTTATTTTCCAAAAGATTCAAAAAAAGAGTTCATTGGCTTATACTTTAGATGAAGATGAAGTTCAAAGAATTTACAAAGTAAAAGAGATTTTAGAAAAATCATTTAAAGACAAATTAACTATTTCAAAATTAGCCAAAGAGGTAGCTTTAAATCAAACTAAGTTAAAAATAGGATTCAAAGAACTTTTTCATTCAACGATACACGATTATTTAGTAGAAATAAGACTGACCAAAGCAACTGAATATTTAAAAGATAAACACTACTCGATTAAAGAAGTTTCCGAAATGGTAGGATACACCAATCAATGCAGTTTTACTTTTGCTTTTTCAAAAAAATATCATTGTTCTCCCAAAAACTTCCAAAAAAACAATTAACATTGAGTTTTAAAAAATCGGATTTATAAAAAAATATATCGGATTTATAAAAAAGTATATTGATATTTGTTATTGAAATCATTATAATCCCATAAATTTACTTATCCTTATTTAAAATATTGATAGGTATTTACTTTAAAGGAGATAAATGATAGCTGTTCTTGAAAATTTAATGTATGAGGTTTCCAATACTTTTTTAGCCCCCATTTTGATTTTAATTGTATGTTTGTTTATCTATTCAATCTTTGAAATTGGTGTTTTCTTTTCTCAAAGTTTTAAAAGAAAAAAGAGTCAACACCAATACAATCAATTTTTAGAAGAAACACATGCAGAGTATATCAAAGGGTATCCAATTGTTAATTACTTAATTACTAAAGGGTTTAATGGCTGTGAAGATTTAGAAGTGTATGCTTATAAAAAACTGCAAAATACTTCTATTATTACAAGAATAACCCCTATGTTAGGACTTGTTGCCACAATGATTCCCATGGGACCAGCCTTAAAATCACTTGCTGCTGGCAATGTTCAAGGTATCAGTGAGAATTTGGTTATTGCATTTGCTGCCGTTATTTTTGCATTGATTACAGCCTCTATTACTTATTGGATCACAACCGTTCGGAAAGGTTGGTATGCCCATGAAATTAAAGATATCTTATATTTGAATCGAGAAACACATGAAACTGTTGCATGATGATGAGTCTTTAAACCCCATTATTTCAGCAGTAAATCTGGTCGATGTTTTTTTAGTCATTATCGCCGCTCTTTTGATTTCCATTGCACAAAATCCTTTAAATCCATTTAACAGTGATGATGTCACTGTCATTAAAAATCCTGGCAAGAAAAATATGGAAGTAATCGTTAAAAAAGGTGAAAAAATTGATTCATACAAATCAGAAGGCAAAATTGGACAAGGCGAAGGAACAAAAGCCGGTGTGGCTTACAAACTTAAAGATGGAAGTATGGTTTATGTCCCTGAAGCATCTCAGGATAAATAATCCATCGACAATTTTGTTTATATATAAAATACAATTTTTAAAAAAGAGGTGAATGTGAAAAAAATATTATTTTTCTTCGTTTTTGTTTTTCCTATTATGCTATTTTCAAAAAATGATGTACTCATTATTAGCAGTACCATGGGACAAAGTACCCAATCTGCTAAAGCCATTGAAGTGTTAAATCTTGCAAAGAAAAAAGATCTCGAAATTAAATTTATTTTTCAAAATGAATTAAAAAAAGATGACTATTTAAATGAATTTTCTCAATATAAAATTATCATGTTTGATTCTTTAGCAGGAGAGAGATCTGTTAATTCAATGATAGAAGAGTACAGCAATGTGTTAAATCACTTGGATGAAAATAAAATTATTATTCCTCTGCCCACACAAAAAGAGAATCCTTATAGAAAGAATATATCCCTAGAAGATAACATTCTCTTAAATGAGTATTGGCATAACGGAGGAAGTCAGAATTTCACAAATTTTATCATATTTATACAAAACAAACTTCTTAAAACCAGTAAAGAAGAGTACTCAAAAGCATTAATTATCCCTGAAAAAGGAATTTATCACCCTAAAAATCCTAACTTAGTTTTTCCCTCACAGAATGATTATGCTTCTTTTTTTAATATTGATTTACTCAATAACAATAAGCCCATCATTGGTATTGGATTACACAGAGGCTCAATCGTATCTAACAATTTAGCACATATTGATGAGATGATTTTATATTTTGAGAAAAAAGGTTATTTAACTCTGCCTTTTTTTGTAGATATTTCAGGAGATGATCCAACAGGCAAAGAGTTTTTGAGCTTAAATGATAAAACCATAGTAGATGTTATTGTCAACTTTCAACTTATGATTATTGACCATGAAAAACAAAAAAAGATGTACTCAAACTTAAATGTACCAATTTTACATGCTCTTTATTATACGAAAGGAGATGAAAAAGATTGGGAAAACGATATCAATGGGGTCAATTTTTCTATGATTCCTATGACTTATATCATCCCTGAAACTTTAGGATTTACAGATTCTCTTATTGTCGCAGCACAAAATAAAGTTACAAAGAAACTTGAACCCATTTATCCTCAGCTTTACTCATTAGCAAATAAAGCCATCAATATATCAACATTAAAACATAAGCCTAACAAAGATAAAAAGATTGCGATTATGTATTACAACTACCCTTATGGTGTAGATAATATGGGTGCCAGTTTTTTAAATTTACCTCAAAGTTTAGAAGAAACTTTAAACGCTTTAAAAGATAAAGGATACACCACAGAAGCAAAAGACCATGAATATTTAAGAACCGAAGCAACAAAAGGTCTTAAAATGATGTACGATGTCAATCTTTACGATACTGCTTGGAAAATATTAGAAGAAGAGAGTGCTGATTTATTTCCTTATGAAGAGTACATGAAAGAGTTTTATAAACTCCCCGTAAAAACAAGAACCAATATAATTAAAGTCTGGGATTATCCTATTAAATCTAAAAGCTTAATTTATAAAAACAACAAATGGTATTTTTTAATTCCCAGAAAAAAAATAGGCAATGTTATTATTATGCCTCAACCCAGACGAGCAGAAAGAGACGACAGCATACGAAAACAAAATATTGATATTACAAGAGATGACAACCGACTTTGGCACAATCCCACTGTTCCCATTTCTCATTCTTATTTAGCAGGGTATTTATATGTCAGAAAACAATTTAAAGCCGATGCCATTGTACATTTTGGAACACATGGAACGCAAGAGTGGTCACCAGGGAAAGAAAGAGGCCTAAGTATTGGAGATGATGCCTTATGTGTTTTAGGAGATACTCCTGTTATTTATCCTTATATCACCAATAATTTAGCTGAAGCTATTCAAGCTAAAAGACGAGGCAGAGCGACACTTATTTCACATCAGACACCCCCTTTTGGATTGACAGGTACCTATAAAGAGTTAAGTGAGATTATGGATTTTATCAATCAGTACAAAAGTGTTGATGATGGTATGCTAAAAACCCAATTAAAGAATCAAATTACCGAGGCAACGGTGAATGTAAATATTCATAAGGATGTTAACGTTAATGAAGAAGATATTAAAAAGAATTTTGAAAACTATTTATCCAAAGTTGAAGATTTTATTTTAGGTTCTTCTAAAGCTGCTATGCCACTTGGTATGCATACATTTGGGACATATCCTAAAAATGAACATTTAATCTCTACTATTTTACAAATGGTTGGAAATGAATTTATTCAAAAAGTTGAAGGAGATGAGAATTTTTTCACACAAAATTATGAAAAATTTTCCAAATCAAAATCCTATCAACTCATTGATGAGTTTGTGATTCAAAATAAAGCATTTGAAGAGCTTGAAGACCAAGAGTTAAAGCCTTATTTACTTATCGCTCGAAAATACAAAGATGATTTTAAAAATACCAAAGAGATAAAAAACTTTTTGCGTGCGTTAGAAGGAGAATATATTGAAACAGGAGTAGGAGGAGATCCCATTAGAAATCCACCCTCTCTTCCAACAGGAATCAATATGTACGGGTTTGACCCCAGTAAAGTTCCTACAAAAGCAGCCTATACAACAGGTCGTAAACTTATGGAAGAGTTTATTGCCAATTATTATAAAGAACATGGGCAATATCCACAAAAATTGACTTTCAATCTTTGGTCTTTGGAAACGATGAGACATTATGGAGTATTAGAATCTCAGATTTTATATGCTATGGGTGTGAAACCCATTTGGAATGAAACAGGTATTTCAAACCATTTTATACAAGATATTGTCAAACAGATGCTTCAACACTATTTGGGAGAAAGTTTTGCAAAATGGTTAGCCAGCTTCATTACGGTTCCAAGGATTGAAGCTGTTCTAAATCTTACTCCTCAAACATGGTTTGAAAAACCTAAAAAAATGTTACAACATGCCAAAGCAACTTCAAAAGGACAAATTGATGATATTGAAATTATTCCATACGATGAATTAAAGCGTCCCAGAGTTGATGTCGTTATAAGTGCAACAGGGCTTTACAGAGATACCTTTCCTCAAACCATGCAACTTATTGCTAAAGCTATTGAAAAAGTATCTGCTCTAAAAGAAGAGCATAATTTTTTACGAGAGAATACACTTGCATTAAAGAAAAAGTTAGAAAATACCAAAGGTATTTCAAAAGAAGAGGCTAATTATTTGTCAACCATTCGAATATTTTCTAACAAACCAGGAGATTATGGCAGTGGAGTTGATGACATTGGTGATACCTCAAGATGGGAAAATGACACAAGAATTTCTCAGAATTACGTCCAGAAATTGGGATACTACTATGGAAGCGACCCAAAAAGATGGGGAGAAAAACATGTTGAATTAGATCTTTACTCCAAAAATTTAAGTGGAACAGAGGGAATTATTTTTTCAAGAACATCGAATTTGTATGGACTTTTAACCTCCGATGATCCTTTTGAGTATTTTGGTTCAATTGCTATGGCAGTTCGTAATATTGATGGAAAAACACCCAAAACATTTATTGCAAATTTAAGAGACCCCAATAATGCAAAAATTCAAAGTACATCAGAATTTATGTCACAAGAACTCAGAGGAAGATATTTTCATCCAAAATGGATTAAAGAGATGCAAGATGAAGGCTATGCAGGTACATTAACTGTTCTTGATAGGATGAATAACTTTTGGGGATGGCAAGTTGTTGATCCCAATATTGTACGAGATGACCAATGGCAAGAATTTGTTGAAGTGTATATCAATGATAAATACGACTTAAAGATTCAAGAATGGTTTAAACAATTTAACCCTGATGCGCTGGCTCAATTTACCCAAAAAATACTTGAAGCAAACAGAAAAGGCTATTTCAAGACAGATGAAGCAACTCTTAAGAAGCTTGTTGAGCTTTATAAAGAGTTACAAAAAAAATATAAAGTCAAAACTTATAATACTAAATTTAAAGATTTTATCGACAATAAAGCAATTGGTTTTGGGCTTATGATGCCCAACGGTGAGATGATTCCACAAAATAATACGGCATCAAAAGATATTAAAGAATCAAAGAAAGCTCAAGATTCTGAAGTTAAAGGACAAAAACTGGAAAAGGTTAAGAAACAAGAGGTTATAGACGATATGACACAAAAAATTATTCTACTATGTTTATTGAGTTTATTCATTGCTGGTGCAGCATATGAATTGAGAAGAAAGGCTTAACATGAAAAAATTTTGTATTGTAACACTGCTTAGTATTGGTGCCTATGCTCATACTCCTATTATGAGTTGTATTGATGAAGGAGATGGAACGATTACATGTGAAGGTGGTTTCAGTGATGGAAGCAGTGCCGGAGGCGTTACCTTTAAAGTCGAACAAAAAGGTCAAATTATTCTAAAAGAGAGACTCAACTCTCAAAGTGAAATTAACTTTAAAAAACCAAATGAACCTTTTATTGCGATATTTGATGCAGGACCTCAACATGAAGTATACATCAAAAGTCAAGATATCAAAGAGTAAAAGGAAGAAGTATGAGATTTAGAAATACAGTATTAATAGCATTATTGAGTAGTTCATTAATGGGGCAATCGCAAGTTATGTATACACCAAATATGACATTAAATGGTGGTCAAAGCATTGATTTACTTCATGTTCAAATGCATCCTTATACCAACTTAAAAACGTATGATATGGGAATACAACATAAAGGAGATAAGAAGTTAGAACCTGAAGCATTTTATGTCATACACAAGACCATAAAAACAGATTTAAAAAAGACGCTTCACCCCATCGTCTTTAAAGGTAAAAATGAAGCCTTAGCCTATACATCAAACTATAAAGCAAAGCAGATGGGAGATCATCTTTTTGTAATGAAACCCGCCCCATCATTCAGTGAAATTGAGGGAGTGTATCTTCAAATGATTACTAAAATGATTGTTAATGTTGCAGGAAAACCTACCGATTGGGATAAAGAATTGGGACTTGAAGCAGAAATTATCCCTTTATCAAAGCCTTATGGGATTTGGGCAGGAAGCAGTTTTTCTGGCATGGTAAAAGCAAGTGGGATACCTGTTCCTTATGCTTTAATTGAAGTTGAACTTTTAAATTACGAAATTGATATAAAAAATCATAAAACAGGAAAGATGCTCACAAATGCACCTCATCAAAGTTTTAAAGTCATAGAAATTAAAGCCAATGAAAAAGGAGAGTTTACATTTCATATTCCCCGCAAAGGTTGGTGGAGTTTTAATGCTAAAGGAGTTGGGCATTCTAAAAAGTACAACGACAGAGAATTGAGCCAAGATGCCGTTATTTGGGTAGAGGCAAAAGAAAATAAATAAATTCTAAAAGGAGAAAATGAAAATAAAATTTTACAACTTTTGGTGAAAAAGGAGGGTAAGCCTCTTTTTTTTAATCTTAATTTATTTTGACATTAGTTATCAATATTATAAAGGAGAGGTATGTTAAATAGAAATATATTAGGAGCAGTAATACCTGCATTACTCATAACTCATTTATCGGCAGAAGTTAAGCTAGATGAAGTCGTGGTCACAGCAAAATCAAATAAGCAATTAATGGATACTGCTGGTTCTACAACCATTGTAACCAAGGAAGATATTAAACAAATGGGAGTGACTTCTTTAAATGAAGTGTTGGAAGAAACGGTTGGAATTACCCAAGGTATAAATTCCAGTTCCACTTTTGGTCGAAAAGTGATTTCAGTAAGAGGCTTAGACAGTAAAAACTCTTTAATTTTAATTGATGGTCGAAAGATTTCAGGCACAGATGCTCAAATTGGTCACTCTGATTTCCAATACGATTGGCTTCCTTTGAGTGCAATTGAAAAGATTGAAATTGTCCGTGGTCCTATGAGTTCTTTATACGGTGCAAATGCTTTGGGCGGTGTCATTAATATTATTACTAAAAAACCTGATGAAACAATAGAGTCCGAAATCAATTTTAAAACGGGAAAATCTTCTCATTCAAGAGGAGGAAATGAAAATGAAACCTCACTTATTTCAAGTGGTAAAGTCAATGATAATTTCTCATACTCTTTCTTTGGACAATGGAATAATCGACAAAAAACAACATTAAGTGAGGATAACAGTGCCACAGAAATAGAAGGCAAAGAAGTTAAAAATTTCATGGCAAATGGTTGGTTTACTATTAATGACAGTTCTAATATTGTTGTTTCGGTACTGCAATCAAATGAAATCCGACAAACAAATGATTTCAGCGAATATTATGATATTGATAAAAAACATTTATCGATTGAATACAATAAAAATTTTGATGATTTTTCTTTAAATACAAATTGGTACACAACTCAATCTGATAATCATACCGAACAATTTTCTTACTCACATATACTAAAAAACACTGTTTTTAATACTGAAGCCAAAATTCATGGAATTACAGGAAATTATATTGTATTGGGAGCAGAAGCAAGAAAAGAGACGTATGAAAAAAAGTATGATACTCCAAATACGGGTGATTTTAAAGACAGTTTTTCTTATTACTCTTTATATTTACAAGATGAAATTGAAATTAACACGGATTTCATTCTAACGTTAGGTCTTAGATACGATAAACACGATAATTTTGGAAGTGAAGTAAGTCCTAAAGCGTATATGGTGTATAAACCAAACGAAAAAATAAGAGTAAAAGCAGGATATGGTCATGGATTTAATTCTCCTACTGTTACACAAAACTCAAATGCTTATACCTTTAGAAACTTTTATGCGGGATATGGTTTTAATGGAAATGAAAATCTCAAACCTGAAAGCTCTGATTCTTATGAAATTGGTGTTGAGTATTATGGAGAAAATAACACCCTTAAAGCAACCGCTTTTTATAATGATATCAAAGATTTAATTGACACAGCAAATACAGGAACAACCATGGCAAATCCACTGTGCGGAATGATGCCTCCAGGTTTCTGCCCTTTTCCAAACCCAATTGAAATTATGGAATACAGTAATGTGGATAAAGCCATCACAAAAGGGTTAGAAGTTGAATATTTACAAAAAGGTTTATGGAAAGATATCAATCTTTCGGCTAATTATACCTATTTATCAACCGAAGATAAATCAAATAATCAAGAATTAATATTAAGACCCAAACACAGTTTTAATACAAAACTTAACTATGCGTTGCCCTATGAAATAGATTCCACAGTAAGATTTAATTATATAGGGGAACAATATGATGCCAACTATGAGAAATTGGATGCTTATTCAACGGTCTCTTTTCAATTAGGCAAAAATTTTTCAAAAAATATTGAGACAAAAATAGGTATTGAGAATCTTACTAATCGGCACTTGGATGAACAATACAATTATCAAATTCGAGGACGCTTTTATTATGTAAGCTTTAATTATACATTTTAAATAGCATAAGATGGTTGTAATTCTTTTTACAACCATCTTTAAAATATCAACGTATAGGCATATCATTGAATAAACCCGTCAAAAGCATTATAGAATTTTTCTTAAATAACCATTCATTAAACCACTTACTTTTTATTCTTTTAATTCTTTTTGCCTATTTCTCCTATAACAATTTAGCCAAAGAGATGTTTCCTCCTTCATCGTCAGAAACACTTATTATAAGTGGAAATTATGCCAGCAGCAGTGGAGAGGTTTTAGACAATTTAATCGTAAAAGATTGTGAAAAGATTTTATCGGACAATCCTTTGTTGTCAAATATTACTACGTCTATTTTAAAAGGAAGTTTTACCATAAGTGCTGATATTGCCCAAGGTGAATCAAAAAGCTTACTCATCAATGATATCAAAACTCAAATAGAAGCCTTAGATACCCTTTTGCCCACCGATATGAAAAAACCCAGCGTATATACCGTAGAAAGATTTTTTCCTCTTTTATCCTTGTCCATTTATTCAAACGAAAAAAGTTATGACAAAGACATACAGATCATAAAAGATTTAAATGAAGAGATAAAACGATTGGATCACATCTTCCAATCTGAGCTTGTTGGAAAATTTGATAAAACATTAAGGTTTATTGTTGACTACAAAAAAATTGACGGTTATGGTTTAAATAAAGTTCTTACTCTAAATGCTATCGATGAGCTTTTTTCAATTTACCCAATTGGTGAAATAAAATCCCATACTGAACAATATTTTGTCAGCACAAAAACCACAAGATTAACTCAACATGAGATTTTAAACACTCGAATTAAAATAAACGAACAGACAATCCATATAAAAGATATTGCTGAAGTAAAATATATTTTTGAGAAACACTCTTTAAGTACAAGAACAAACGGGAAAGAATCTATTAGTATCTTAACCAAAAAAGCCAAACAAGGTGACAGTATAAGACTTTCAAAACAGATTAACACAATTTTAGAAAAATACAAAAATTCATACCCCCACTTAGAGTTTAAAGTTTTAAATGACAGCTCTTTTTGGATTAAAACTCGATTAAATGTCATCAGTTCAAATATTATAATAGGATTGATTTTATTATTTTTTGCCATTTGGATTTTTATCTCTCTTAAAATATCTTTGGTTGTTTTAATTGGTATTCCCGTGAGTTTTGCTTTTGGATTTATTGGATTAGACTATTTTAATGGGGGTCTTAATACCCTATCTTTAATTGGCGTTTTATTGAGTTTAGGATTACTTGTTGATGAAGCCATTGTGGTCAGTGAAAATATTCATCGACATAGGCTTCTTGGAAAAGATATCGCTGATGCCTGTGTTGAAGGAACAGCTGAAGTTTTACCCACCCTTTTTGTTGCATTACTCACAACCATTATTGCTTTTTTGCCTCTGTTATTTATCAGCGGTGACTTAGGTATTTTTATAAAAATCATCCCTTTAATGGTCGTAATTCTAATTATAAGTTCTTTTATAGAAAGCTTTGTTTTTTTACCTGCTCATTATAAGTTAATTGTAAAAAATAAACTCAACAAACACCATGATTTTAGAGATAGGATTTGGGAAAAATGGACTACGGTTTACAGTAACTTATTAAAGGCCTTGATACAATTTAGGTCTGTATTTATACTGACTTTTATTGTTGTTTTTTTAGGCTTATCTTTTATTTTAATTAAAAACTCAAAATTTATACTCTTTCCTGAATTCGATGCCATGAGCATCAATATTAACGGTAAAGTTCAAAATAATTCAATTGTGTATACCAGTGAAAATATTAAACCTTTAGAAGAACTTCTTTTAAAAAATCTGGATAAAAAAGATTACTCTTCAATTCACACAACCATTGGCATGAAAACCGATGGCAGATCCTCTCATGATAAAGCCAATAATTTATTTTCAATCACCATTAATCTTAATCCAAAAATAGCAGAAGACTATTTTAATCGAGTAATCAATCCATTTTTCCAACTTTTTGGAAGTAATACAGATGAAAAAAGAACTCGAACAAAAACTGCAAAAATGATTCAAAAAGATTTACTTCTGTGGCTTGAAAACTATAAAGATGAAATGAAATTGGATATTTCAATTCCTCAAACAGGCGTTATAAAAAGTGATATTGAGATTTCATTGGCAGGAAACGATGAACGTAAAATACAAACTTATATCAATGACTTAAAAAAAGAGATGTCAAAAATTGATGGGGTATTAAATGTAAAAGACGATATGGATTATGGTGAAATTTCCATGCAAATTGATTTAAATGAGTATGGTAAGCGATTGGGTTTTACACAAAAAAATATAATATACATGCTTGAAATGTATTTACAAACTCAAAAAATAACAAAAATCACCAACGATTCAAATGAACTGTTGGATTTACAATTTTATATTTTAGATAAAACTCATTTACAAAACTTTAAAAATTTATTGATTGAAATACCCAACCGCTCTGAAAAAGTATTACTTTTTGATATTGCAAATATTACTTATACTAAAACATTATCCAACATAAAAAAAGAGAACCAAGAAAAAATATTCAGTATCACTGCCAATACAGATAAAAAACGTATCAGCTCAAGAAGATTTTATAAAAAAATTGAACCTTTTTTAAACGAAATAAAAAATGATGACATTCGGGTCTACATTAAAGGAGAAGCAGGAAAAAATGACCAAATAAAAAAAGATATCACTAAGAGTTTGATTATATCGATATTGGGGATTTTAATCATCTTAACATGGTTTTTTAACTCTCTCGTCTTATCTCTTTTTTCCCTTACGGTTATACCTTTATCTATTTTAGGAGTATTATTAGGACATTTTATTTTAAATTTACCTTTAACATTTTCTTCAGTTCTTGGATTTGTAGGACTGATTGGTATCATTATGAACGATACATTATTGATGTTAAACTTCATACAAAACAGTCAAAATACCAAAGAGATTATTGCTCAAGCATCGTTGAGATTACGTCCCATTTTATTGACATCTGTCACGACAATATTGGGTCTTTTTACTCTTATTTTTTTGGCTTCAGGAGAAAGCTTACTGATGCAACCACTTGCAGTAAGTATTGGTTTTGGACTCTTAGGAGCAACACTCATTAATCTTTTGTATCTGCCTATTGCCTTTTCTTTTAAATTTAAGAAAAATCATCATACGCATTAAAATGTACATTGACTCTCATCAAGCATTTTTTGATTCTTTTTTGATAAAGTGAATAAAAATTAAAGGTTTTGTTGTGTCATTAGAGTATAAAACCCTTGTTTCTTTGAAAAATGAGAATTTTCATAAAATCTTAAAAAACTATCAATTTTCCTCTTTGGATGCAAAAGCACTCAAAGAGGTCAAACCCATTATTCAACACTTTGCTGAACCGTTTTTACAAGGGTTTTATGAGTTTATTTTCAAATTTGATCATGCCAAACTTTTTTTACACAACAAAGAGATTTTGCAACGACACGAACAAGGGATTAAACAGTGGTATTTAAGCCTTTTTTGTGGAAATTATGACGATGAGTATTTTGAAAAGCTACATGTAATCAGTGAAATTCATGTACGCATTGGTCTGCCTACACACTATGTCAATGCTGCTTTTAGTTATGCGCGTGGTTTTATTAAAGAGATTCTCATTCAAGAAAATCTTATTGAACAATTAAGCTCTTTTGATAAAATTATTGACATTAACTTAGATATTTTAACCATTGCCTATCAAGAAGAGGAGCAAACTAAACTCGTAGAAGAAGTGGTGTTTTTAAAAAATTGTGTGGAAAAGAACTATATAGAACCCTATTTTCAAGCCATTTACAATGCAAAAACATTAAAAATCGAGAAATATGAATCCCTTATGCGCCTGTTTAAATCCAAACATACCCCAGCGCAATCGGTATTTCCTTATTTAAAAACGGCAAAAAAGATTAAGCACTACGAAAAAATGATGCGTATTATGGTTGAAAAAACATTTGAACGCATCCAAAACAGACCCTATGAATTTAGTATCAATCTTTCTTATGAAGATATTTCCAATAAAGCATTTATCGATTTTATTTATGAAAAAATCAACACGATTTCTCACCCTTGTCCTATTATTTTTGAGATTTTAGAGAGTGATTTTATTGAAGACTTTGCTGTTGTTGAACTCTTTGCGCAAACCATTCGAGCTTTAGGGTGTAAAATTGCGATTGATGATTTTGGAAGTGGTTATTCCAATATGGAAAATATTTTAAAACTGCGTCCTGAAATTATTAAAATTGATGGCTCTTTAATTAAAAATATTGACACCTCTTTGGAGTCTAAAACCATTGTTAAAAATATTATTAATATGGCAAAAGAACTCAATGCAGTAACCGTTGCTGAGTATGTACACTCCAAAGAAGTGTGCGATTGCGTACAAGAGCTTCAAATTGATTATTTACAAGGTTTTTACTTATCTCAACCTCAATCTTTTTCATCATAAAATTTCTTTAATCTTCTTTAAAGTATCTAAATAAAGGGACTTTAGAAATATAGGATAAAATTTGTCTTATATTGATTCTCGTCAATATTTTTAATTATTTTTTTGGTTAAAGTTCCTAAAATAAAGGAGTTACCTATGACAAAATTAAAATCACTCTATTTTAGAATGACGATTGTTCATTATCTTGGTATGATTATTTTACCCATTAATGCACTTGTTTTCACACAAAATTCTATTGCTCAAATGATACAAATCATTATTGCCGTTGCATTGATTTTTCACGAACTTGATGAGTATAAAAACGGGAAATTGCTTTCCAAAGAGCTGATTGCTTTTTTAAAAAATATGGATAACAAAGATGTCAGTTTGAAAATCAATACTTCCATGGCAAGTGAGTATTCAGATATTAAAGAGGTTATTGATCAACGTGAACATAAACTGCAACAAAAAGAGCAAGAAGAAGCCTCATTAATTCAAGAAGCCAAAACTATTATGAATAAGGTTCAACACGGCTCATACGATGCAACCATTCAAAACAGTTCAAGCAATGAAGCCCTTGAAGCATTTAAACATACGGTTAATGCCATGATTGTTCAAACCAAAGAGCATTTTATGGGCATTAATCGCATCTTAAATCAATACACACATTACAATTATACCCATGCACTCAACTTAGAAAACCTTGATGAAACTGGTGAACTAAATCAACTCGTTGGTTCAATCAATCAATTAAAAGATGCCATTGTTCAAATGCTTAATGAAAACAAAACCAATGGATTAACCTTGCAAAATTCATCGGAAATTTTATTGCAAAGTGTAGAAACACTCAACAGCTCTTCCTCTCACGCCAAAGAGAGTCTTGGACAAACAGCAAATGTGTTACAACAAATAACTCAAAATGTCTCTTCAACCTCTTTACAAACTCAAGATATGGCAAATTTAGCTGTTGAAGTTACCCATTGTGTTAATACAGGTCAACATCTAGCCCAACAAACCAATAGTGCCATGGATGACATTGATACTCAAGTGGCATCAATTAATGAAGCGATTAATATTATCGATAAAATTGCGTTTCAAACCAATATTTTAAGTCTCAATGCTGCTGTTGAAGCTGCCACAGCTGGACAAGAGGGCAAAGGATTTGCTGTCGTTGCACAAGAGGTGAGAAACTTAGCAGAAAGAAGTACTCAAGCTGCTAAAGAGATTAAAAACTTAGTTCTACACGCCACAACCAAAGCCAACGATGGAAAAGCCATTGCCAATGAGATGATTGAAGGATATACCAATTTAAATGGCATTGTTCATAAAACCATGGAATTGATTAAGAATGTGGCTTCAAGTACCAAAGAACAACAAAATGGTGTGGCACAAATTAATGATTCTATTACACTTTTAAATCAACAAATTAACGCCAATTCCAATGTGGCTTCACAAACCAATACTATTGCGTTAAAAACTTCTACTATTGCCAATACCATTGTGGAAAATGTTTATAAAAAAGTGTTTTAAATTATATTGTTGTATAATCGCCTTACTATTTTAAAAAGGGTGTCAGAATGATTCAGCTCATTAACAAAAAAGAGAATATACTTGAAGATAACATTGCTTTTGTTGAACAATGGGATTTTAGTCGTGCAAATTTAAATGAAGAAAATCGTATTTTAGCCATTACACAAGTTGCCTCTATTTGTTATCAATCACCTAAAGCCTTAGGTAGTGAGAGTTTATACAACCGTTTGATGGCTGAAAGTATGGGACTTCCAAGCTCTTCTTTTGAGTTTGTACCTGTATTGCTTGACCCTACAAATGAAAAACATCAAGAGGTCTTAGCCTTAGAGTATTCCAACGCTAAAAAGTTTGGTGAAATCGTTGAAGGAAATCTGCTTTTAACCAACTATCGAGCGTTGGTGTATGATTATGAAAAAAATCCCAAAGCCTATAGTTTTGATATTCGAACCCTTTATAACACCCAAGAAGAGTGTGCGATTATACAAAAACATTTCAAAGTCTTTTTATATAAAGTCGATTTACCCACACGAAGCCAAATGGTTCGACACCGAATCTCGTGGCAAGAGCTTTCACGACGATACGTCAGCGGAAAACGAGTACCTTTTGACTTTTACATTTCTCGAAAAATGAAAGAAGTACAAAGTGAAGATAAAACCACGCAAGATATTATCAATTTATGCGTAGAACACTACTACAAAGCTTTGGAAGAGGGCGTTAAACCTCAAGAAGCCCGACGGATTATTCCACAAGCAGCTTACTCGCAACTTTGGGGAGCGTATTTACCCACACAATTGGAGAACTATTTTAAACTGCGATTGGATTCTCACGCTCAATGGGAGATACAGCAAACTGCTGTTGCCATGAAAGAACTCTTAAAGTAATTTCGTGACGCCCCTTCAAATTGCCGATATTATCGGTATTATCTCTTTTGCGTTAAGTGGCTTCTTAATTGCTGTTCATTACAAACTGGATATTTTGGGCATTTTTATCTCTTCGTTTTTAACTGCACTTGGCGGAGGAATTATTCGAGATACCATTGCCAATAAAACTCCGTATGTCTTTGATGCCAATTTGCCCATTATGTTAGTCATTGGTACACTGATTTTTTCACTGGTTTTTAAACTCCATAAAATCACCAATTTTGAGGGGAAAATGGCATTTGTTATCTCCGATGCCATTGGCTTAAGTTCATTTGCTATCACCGGTTCACTCATTGCCATTGAATCCGATTTTAACTTTTTAGGTGTATTGATGTTAGCATTTCTAACGGCTGTAGGAGGAGGAACATTAAGAGATATTTTAATCAACAAAGTGCCTTCCATATTAGTGAGTGAATTTTATGGAACGGTTGCTATTATTGTAGGGATTATTACGTATATTTTGCATCTGTTTGCACAGCTTAATCTTTTTAGTTTAACGTTACTTTTTATTTTTGGCGTCAGTTTACGATTATTGGCATTTTATCGAAAATGGAATCTTCCCGTACTTTAACACAGTTCTTAATCATTGAGCATAAAAATATTGCTCTCAATGGAAATGGCTTTGGTGTTGATCTCTTTATTAAAAATAGCTGCCCCCAAATAACTCTCATTGATAACCAAATTTCTTCCTTTGTTTTTTGCAATGTACAGGCATTTATCTGCACGTGAAATGGTATGTTCAATGTTGTTTTCATCCAACTCTTTGTTGAATTTAGCCACACCAAAAGAAGCCGTAAAATTAATGGTTTGAGTACCAGCATCAATATTGACTTTATGAATATCCTCTTTCATCACTTCAGCAATGTGTGTGGCATTATAAAGGTCGGTATTATATAAAAAAACCACAAACTCTTCACCCCCAAAACGAGCCACAATATCAGAATTACGCACATGATTTTTAAGCAGTTGTGCCAATTGAATAATCACTTCATCTCCCACATCATGCCCATAGGTATCATTGATGTCTTTAAATTTATCAATGTCCAAAATAATAATACAAGAATCTCTTTGATCTCGCGATGCCAGCGAGAGAAGTTTGGCGGACTCTTCATAAAAATAGCGTCGATTGTACGCATTGGTCATGGGGTCTTTGTAGGAAAGATCCCTCAAATCTTTATTGAGTTTTTCCAATTTGGCGTTGGTTTCACATAAAACCGTTTTGTCGTAAATATAAAGTGCCACCAATTTTTCATCGCGTTTATAGGGTGCTATTGTCACATCTTGTTGCATCGAATCGTAAATGGGATTGGTAATATTACTGAGTTCAATTTTAATCAAATATTTGTGAGGATCCACCGAATAAAAAGAACTGGTGTTAGTAACTAGCACCGATTTGATTTTACGTTTAAGTCGTTTTTCATCAATAGAGGGGAAAAGTTCACATAAATTTTTATCCAAAACATCGTCTACACTTAAATGGGTATGCACAGCCAACCAACGGTTCCAAGCTTTTATTTTTAACTCATCGTCCAAAATCAAAATTCCATTATTAATGGTATTAAAAATAATGTCATCTTTTAAGTTATTCATTAAAAGCCTTTACCTTTTTAATTTTGTCCAAACAGTTTATTCAATGCTTCAATAATAGTAACTGATTCAAGCTCTTTAATTTTATTTTCTAAGCCTTCAATTGTTTCATCTTCTTCAAGTTCAATGCTGTTTTGTAGAATATATTCTCCCTCATCATACTCTTCATTCACAAAATGAATGGTACAACCACTTTGTTTTTCTTTAGCATTGACAACTGCTTCATGCACTTTTGAACCATACATACCCACACCTCCAAATTTTGGAAGCAACGCAGGATGAGAATTAACAATTGCATTGGGATAAGCACTTAATAAATGGTGTTCAATTTTTTTCATATAGCCTGAAAGAAAAATAATATCGCAATCAAACGATTGTAAAAGTGTTGTTATTTTTTCGTCCAAATCATCATTTGGAAAAAGTTTGCTGTTGATGATAAAATTGGGGATATTTTTTTGCTCGGCTTTTTGCAATACGTGTGCATTTGAATTATTAGAAACCACTACCACAACTTGGGCATCTAACACCTTTTTTTCACACGCTTGTACAATGGTGTCAAAACCACTGCCGTTATGTGAAGACAATACTCCAATTCTTTTCATTAAAATCCTTATTCTTAATGCTTTATTATATCAATTTATTCTTTGAGAATGTGTTATGGCAATAGCAATGGCATCGGTAATATCCAAAGGCTTAATCTCTTGTTTGATACCTAAAAGTCGTTTCACCATAAACGCCACTTGTTCTTTGGTGGCTTTTCCATTACCTGTTACGGCTTGTTTAACTTGTAAAGGGGTGTATTCACTGAAATTGCCAAACTCTTGCAAAACTTTAAGTGAAATTGCCCCTCGAAATTGAGCAAGTTTAATCACCGTTTTGGGATTAAACGCATAAAACATATCTTCAATCGAAACTTCATCAATGCTGTGCTTTTTAAAAATCAAATCCAAACCTTCGGTCATTTCACAAATTTGCTCTTGCAATATTTTTGTTTTTATCTTAATTAAACCTGCTTCAATGAGTTTAATGTTTCGTCCGTTTTTTTCCAAAACTGCATAGCCACAATTTCTTGTACCCGGATCTATGCCTAAAATTTTTATTGCCAATGTATTTCCTTAACTTATTCACACTCTTCACTTAAAACTTTTTGGGTTATTCACATGAAAAAAGTGCCGTATATTCATACAATTATCATAAATATTAACTTAATTTTATAAATTATTCACATTAGTATAGCAAATAAAAATATGTCATAAATAAATTTATAAAACTTTGGCTATAATATCTACCAATATTAAAAAAAGAGTTTATAGTTTATGGCACAACCTGATATTTTATCGATTTTAAAACAAGAAACCACTGCAACCGATTATGACCGATTTTTAAAACAGTTAAGTTATAAAAAAAATATGTCTGATGAGAACATTGCTGTGTTTGAAGTACAAAATAAATATATTGCTTCTTGGATTAAAACCAAATACACCAATACCATTCAACACTGTTTTGAACTGCTCAATGGCAGTAAGCCCAAAATTGAGATTAAATTAACGGGAGAAAAGCAAAAAAGCAAAAAAGAGTTGATATCAGAACAAGAAAAAAACAGCAGTTCTGAAAGTACCATGCTCAATCCTTCCTACACATTTGACTCTTTTGTTTTAGGTCCTTCCAATCAAATGGCATACAACGCTTCATTGGCGGTTTCAAAAAAACCAGGTATTTTATACAACCCTTTGTTTATCTATGGGGGCACAGGTTTAGGTAAAACGCATTTGTTGCAATCCATTGGTAATTATGCTATTGAACAAGGCAAAACCGTTATTTATGTTACGATTGAACAATTTATGAACGATTTTACCTTTTCAATCAAAAATAAAAATATGGAACACTTTAGAACCAAGTACAGAAAGTGTGATATACTTCTCATTGATGACATTCAATTTTTAAGCGGTAAAGAACAAACTCAAGAGGAGTTTTTTCACACCTTTAATGAATTGCACAATGCCAAAAAACAAATTGTTATGACCTCGGATCGATTGCCTTCGCAAATTGCAGGGCTTGTTGACCGTTTAAAGTCGCGATTTGAGTGGGGTTTAACTGCCGATATTCAAATTCCAGGATTAGAAACCAAAATTGCCATTATTGAGAAAAAATCAGAACTTAATGGCATTGTACTAACGCGTGATGTTATTAACTACATTGCAACCAATTTAGACAGTTCGATTCGTGAAATTGAAGGTGTATTGATTCGTATTAATGCCAGTGCCAATTTACTCAATCAAGAGATTAACTTAGAGTTGGCACAAAGCTTACTCAAAGAGCAAATTAAAGAACAAAAAGAGAATATCAAACTGCCTGATATTATTACGGTTGTTGCCAGTGAGCTTAATATTAAGCCCAGTGATATTAAATCAAAAAAACGAACTGCCACGGTTGCCAATGCCAGACGTGTGGTAATCTATTTGGCACGAGAGTTGACACACAACTCCATGCCTGATATTGCTAAGTTTTTAGGGATGAAAGATCACAGTTCCATTTCACACAATATCAAAAAAGCCAATGAGTTGATTGAAAAAGATGAAAACTTTAAACTCATCATTGAAAATTTGAAAAATAAAATTATCAATAAGGAGTGGTAGAAATAAGTTTATGACACTTATGTGAATAGATGTGAATACTTTGCAAAAGTTATTCAAGCTTTCAAAAGCTGACTGAATCGACCTTTGTAAACTGTTTTCATCTATTCACATGGTCTACTTCTGCTGCTAATTAAATAAAATAAATAAAGGGGTAAAAATGAAGTTTGTAATTACGAAAAGTATTATTGAAAATGTAATATCTGCTATGCAACCATTCTTAGAAAAAAAAGATGCCAGTTCAATCACTTCGCACATCTATTTAGAAGTACTTAACTCTAAATTGATTCTTAAAGCAACGGATTATGAAATTGGTTTAGAATCAACCATTGAAGATTTGAATGATACTCAAGAAGGAAAAGCCACGGTAAATGGTCAAAACTTACTTAATATCATTAAACGATTAAAAGAGAGCGACATTATCTTTGAAGCATTAGATAACTCATTGTTAATTAAACAAAATAAATCAAACTTTAAATTGCCAATGTACGATGCCAATGAGTATCCCAGTTTTCCAAAAAATGAGAATTTGACACTCTTAAATATCAATACACTTAATTTAATTAATTCCATTAAAAAAATTACACCAGCCATTGATAACAACAATCCAAAGTTTGAACTTAACGGTGCTTTAATTGATATTAAAAGTGATAAAATCAATTTTGTCTCAACCGATACAAGACGATTAGCAGTTAGTTATTTGCAAAATATGTCCAATGAAGTCAACCAATTAATTATTCCTAAAAAAGCGATTATCGAAATACAAAAACTTTTTTTAGATGAAATTAAAATTGCCTATGACAATACTAACTTGGTTATTTCAAACAGCAAAACAAAGTTTTTTACCAAATTGATTAACGGTAAATTTCCTGATTATGAAAGAATTATTCCAAACTCTTTGAAATATAATCTCAATTTACCTAAATCAATGTTAGTAGAATCGATTAAATTGGTCACTTCGCTTTTTTCAAACATTAAAATTACGTTTACCCCTAACTCAATCATCTTTGAGTCATTGGATGAAGAGAGTGAATCAAAAACACAAATAGATATTGATTTAAATATCCAAAACGATTTTTACTTGGCAGTCAATGCCAAATATCTGTTGGACTTTTTAAGTATGTCAAACAATGAAAATATAACGATTGGTTTTAATGAATCCAATTTACCGTTTTACTTAGAAGATGAAAAATTCTTCACTATTGTAATGCCAATCGTTTTAGAAAAATAACAAAGGAAAACCATGAGTCAAGAATACGGCGCAAGTAATATTAAAGTTTTAAAGGGTCTTGAAGCAGTTCGAAAAAGACCCGGTATGTATATTGGTGATACCAATATGAATGGTCTTCATCATATGGTGTATGAAGTGGTTGATAACTCAATCGATGAAGCCATGGCAGGATATTGTAAAAATATTAAAATTACTATGACCAAAGATCATTGGATAAAAGTAGAAGACGATGGACGAGGGATTCCAACGGCTATTCACGAAGGTGAAGGTATTAGTGCAGCAACAGTTGTTTTAACCGTGCTTCATGCGGGGGGAAAATTTGATAAAGATACCTATAAAGTTTCAGGTGGACTTCATGGGGTTGGGGTTTCGGTTGTAAATGCGCTCTCAAAAGAGCTTAAAATGACCATTTACCGAGAAGGGCAAATTCATTATCAAGAGTTCTCAAAAGGGATTCCAAAATCACCATTAGAAATCATTGGAACAACGAAAAAAACAGGTACCACCATTGAGTTTTTAGCCGATGATTCTATTTTTGAAGTCAATACCTATGATTTTTCTATTTTGGCCAAACGATTTCGAGAAGTAGCCTATTTAAACTCATTTATTTCTATTACTTTAAAAGATGAACTCAGAAATGTAGAAGAGGTGTACCATTTTGAAGGAGGTATTAAACAATTTGTTGAAGATTTAAACAAAGATACCGCCGTTTCAGATGCCGTAGCATTTAACGATAAAATTGATGACGTTGAAGTCGATATTGCAGTAATGTATAACTCAACCTATGTTGAAAAAACTTTGTCCTTTGTAAATAACATTCGAACCATTGATGGTGGAACACATGAAGCAGGATTTAAAGCAGGTCTTACACGAAGTATTGTTAAATATTTAAATGAAAATGCAGCAGCAAGAGAAAAAGATACCAAAATTACAGGGGATGATGTCAGAGAAGGTTTGATTGCAGTTATTTCTGTAAAGGTTCCTGAACCACAATTTGAAGGACAAACCAAAGGGAAACTGGGAAGCTCTTATGTTAAACCTATTTGTCAACGATTGACTTCTGAACAATTGGATAAATATTTTGAAGAGAACCCAACTCAAGCAAAAGCCATTATGGAAAAAGCCCTTATGGCAGCACGTGGACGAGAAGCAGCTAAAAAAGCACGAGATTTAACACGTAAAAAAGATGCCATGAGTGTGGGAACATTGCCAGGAAAACTTGCAGAGTGTCAAAGCAAAGACCCAGCCATTCGAGAGTTGTATCTGGTGGAAGGAGACTCAGCAGGAGGTTCAGCTAAACAAGGGCGTGACAGAGTCTATCAAGCAATTTTACCTCTAAAAGGGAAAATTCTTAACGTAGAAAAATCACGATTGGATAAGATTTTAAAATCAGATGAAATCCGAAATATGATTACAGCATTGGGTTGTGGTATTGGTGAAGATTTTGATGATGAAAAAATCAGATACCATAAAATCATCATCATGACGGATGCCGATGTTGATGGTAGCCATATTCAAACACTTTTACTCACATTTTTCTTTAGATTTTTACGTCCGGTTATTGATAAAGGGTATTTATACATTGCTCAACCGCCATTGTATCGATATAAAAAAGGTAAAAATGAGACCTATTTAAAAGACGATACAGCTCTTTCTAACTTCCTAATCGAAAATGGCTTAGAATCTTTTACCTTTGAGGGTTTAGGATACAACGACCTTTTAGACTTATTTAAAACCGTTTCACGATACCGAGGAATGTTGTTGCAACTGGAAAAACGATATTCGCTTATAGAAGTGTTAAAACACCTCATAGAGCACTCTGATTTGGTTAAATTGGATTATCCTACATTGTATGAAGAGGTTAAAAACTTCTTAGAAGCTAAAGGGTATAATATTTTATCAAAATCCATCAACGAAGAAAAAATCCAACTGTTTGTTCAAACCAATGAAGGGTTAGAAGAGTTAATTATCGATGATGAACTTTTTGCCTCACCCTATTTTAGTGAAGCGACCTATATTTACTCACGACTGGTACAACGAGATATCTCTATGTTCAACGGTCGAGACCTAATCGAAATTTTAGAAGATATTGAAAACCTAGCCAAAAAAGGTGCCTATATTCAACGATACAAAGGTCTAGGGGAGATGAACCCAGAGCAACTATGGGAAACCACCATGACACCAGAAGCCAGAAGACTTTTAAGAGTAACCATTGACGATGCTGAAATCGCTTCTGATACGTTCACACTCTTTATGGGCGATGAAGTAGAGCCACGAAGAAATTATATAGAAGAGCATGCGAAAGATGTTGAACACTTAGACGTTTAAAAGTCATCTTTTAATCAATCTCTGTGTTGGAGGAGTAATTTTTACTTCTGGCGTACTTTAGTACGCCTCTTCGTAAGTTTTAATACCTCCCTACAAACTGCTATGTGATACAATTTTAATTAAATCTTTTATGGTTGTTTCCAAAATAGAAATAACCACTAAGCATGGTGCAATATCAAATAAAACACAGTCAAAAATTGTAAAAGTTTGTAACTTAGATTTTTGAGAGTAGATTAAAACCATTAACTCCAAATAACTACTTAGTATAAACTCTATTTCATAATAAAAAGGGTATTAATATAAAATAGATTTTATATTACAGCAAAGGAACACCAATGAAATATCAAATTAAATCTCTTGACCACCTCGTTTTAACGGTCAAAGACATTGCTAAAACGGTGGAGTTTTATACTATGGTTTTAGGGATGCAAAAAGAGATTTTCAATCAAAATCGTGTGGCATTGAAATTTGGGTCACAAAAGATTAATCTGCATCAATTGGGTGCGGAGTTTGAACCTAAAGCTTACAATGTCAAAGAAGGCTCGGCGGATTTGTGTTTTATTACACAAACGAGTGTGACGGATTTTAAAACACACATTGAAAGCTTGGGTGTCAAAGTCATTGAAGGTCCAGTTAAACGAACAGGAGCTGTGGGTGAGATCAACTCCATTTATGTGCGTGACCCCGATGGCAATTTAATTGAAATTGCCAATTATATGTAGCTATAAATAAAAAACATAACAATTTGCAATACAATCACGCTCATTTTTAAATTTTTTCTATAATGTTTCTATCATTTAACAAAGGAACAAAATGAAAGTGTGTGGGATTGAATTAAAAGCCAACAATATGATTTTGGTGGTTTTAGACGGTAAAGAGTTTGTGGATTTAAAAATAAAAAAAATCACTCTTGAAAATGATGAAGAGCAAGAGGATATTCGACAATTTTGCAATGAATTTTTACTCTTTTTAGAACATCATGGTATTGAAAAAATATATGTAAAAAAACGCGCCAAAAAGGGCACATTTGCAGGAGGTGTGGTGACGTTTAAAATGGAAGGCTTAATACAACTCAATCCTCATTGCGAGGTTGAGTTGGTTTCATCTGCTACCGTAAGTGCGTATGAAAAAAAACACGAAATCATTTTTCCCAAAGCATTAAATAAGTATCAAGAACAAGGCTATATCATGCTATTAGCCAAAGGCTAAAAAGAGAGAGACTCTTTTAAGCGGTTTGTTTTTTGGCATTCAATTTAATTTTGCTTTTTTGTATAAAATACAGCAGTGCAAAAAGAGCCAACCCAATTAAATACGATAGATAGTGACTGGGCAAGTGAATGTACTCTTCCATGATTTTAGGTAAAAACATAAATGGCATGACCAATAAAAAGGCAAAACGCTCAAATATATTGGTAAAGGTGATAAAATAGCCTTGGGTAAAACATGAAAAAGCTGCCATTCCAACGAAAGCTCCTACAAAAATAATCAATATTTCCAAAGGATTGGTAATCCAAATCCACCCTTGAGGGTTGGCAGGATTTAACGGATCTACCCCTGAGATTAAAAGCAATTCGGGGTTAAAGAAAAACATAAACGGCAAAATAGCGGTTCGTATATCGTAGTTAAACCCTTGAAGCCCTGTTTTAATTGGGTCAGCTTTAGCAATTCCCGCAGCAGCATACGCAGCCAGTCCCACAGGCGGTGTGTCATCGGCTAAGATTCCAAAATAAAAGACAAATAAGTGTGCGGCAATGGCAGGGATGAGATATCCGTTATCTGCGGCTAAAATCAAAATCACAGGCGCGGTTAATGAAGCCATAACAATATAGTTTGCAGTGGTTGGAAGCCCCATTCCTAAAACCAATGAAACCACTGCGGCTAGGATTAAAATAAAGAAAATATTGCCACCTGAAAGCGTTTCGATAATATCCAATAACACTTGTCCAAGACCTGTAAGTGTAATAGAACCCACTACAATACCAGCTAAAGCCGTAGCAATGGCAATGGGTACCATATTTCTAGCACCGCTTATCATACCTGCTAAAATATCCACAAAACCACTTAACCAAATATCTCGTGTGAGTTTCTCTTTGGCTAAATAGGCTCTAAAAGGGTGTTGCACTACCATGAGTAACATCAAGAGCATGATGGCATTAAAAGCTGCACTTGCTGCACTCTCTCGTAAAACCATTAAAGTGTACATCAAGAAGAAAATAGGGATTAAATAGTGTGCTCCACTTAAAAAGGTTTGAAGTTTTGAGGGAATATCTTTGTCATCCATTCCTTCAAGTCCCAATTTTAAAGCTTCTAAATGAACGATATAAAACAGAGCAAAATAGGAGACAAACGCTGGAATAAACGCGGCATAAATAACATCGGTGTAGGCTAAACCTAAAAACTCAGCGATAATAAATGCAGCCGCACCCATAACCGGTGGCATAAGCTGACCATTGGTTGAAGCAGCCACTTCAACTGCCCCTGCTTTTTCAGGTGGAAAACCGGTTCGTTTCATTAAAGGGATAGTAAACGTACCTGTGGTTACGGTATTTGCAATTGAACTTCCCGACATAATACCTGTAAATCCCGATGCTACTACCGATGCTTTAGCAGGACCACCTCGCAGTTTTCCCAATAAAGAAAATGCCAAATTGATGAAATACTCTCCCGCTCCTGCTTTATCAAGCAATGCCCCAAAAAGAACAAACAAAAATACAAAACCCGTACTTACCCCTAAAGGCACACCAAAAATTCCTTCGGTGGTTAAAAACATATGACCAGCGAGTTTATTTAAACTTGCCCCTTTATGAATAATCAGTTCAGGCATATAAGGACCTAACATATCATAGGCTAAAAAGAGTATGGCAATAATCGATAACGCAATGCCTAAAACTCTTCGCCCCGTTTCAATGAGTATTACAATGCCTACTAACGCAACAATAATATCAATTTGTAAATAATCCCCCGGTCGAAGAGATAAACTGTTGTAGTTTACTGCTACATAAGAAGCACAATAAACCCCAATGGCTGAAAGAGTATAACCAAACCAACGAATCTTTTCTAAAAAATAGGGTTTTTTAAACATAGGGAAAATAAAAAAGGCTAAAACAATGGCAAACGAGAGGTGAACGGAGCGAGAAATGGTTGAATTAATGGGTTCAACGACGATATACAGTTGAAACATCGACCAACAAAATGCAATGGCGGAAATCATCCAAAATTCATAATGATGCGGTAAAAAGACCCTTTGTCCTTCCAAATCATTGGTTAAATTTTCGGCATTTTGTTTCTCTTCATTTTCTAAATCATCAAGGGTGTGAGCTTTTTCTTTATAAATTGCCATATTAATACCTTTTAAAGTTTATTTGCAGTGTTTAACTTACGAGGTATAAGCTAAAAACTACAAACCATTTCAAAGACCCAAAGGTCTTTGAAACTATTTTAAAAGTCCCGCTTCTTTATAATATTTTTTAGCCCCTTCATGTAATGGCGCACTTAAACCATCGAGTAATGATTCTTTTGTAATATGCGCATACGCAGGGTGAAGTGTTTTAAACTCATCAAAGTTTTCTAAAATGGCTTTTACTACTGTATAAACAGCTGTATCACTCACATCCGTACTGGCAATTAAAACCGCTTTTACCCCAAATGTAGGAGTAGGTTCATCGTTGCCTTTGTACAATCCACCCGGAACATCTGCTTGTGCAAAATAGGGATTGGCTTTAACAAATGCATCCACTTTTGGACCAGCAATAGGAACAATATTGACATCAACAGAGTTTGAAGCATCTTTGATATTAGCTGTTGGGTGTCCTACCATATAGAAGTAACCATCAATTTTATTGTCTCTTATACCATCAGGCATTTCAGCAGCTTTTAAAGCACCGGCAAACGCCAAATCTGATTTTTTGATTCCTAAGACATCAAATAAAGCCAACGCTGTTGCTTCATTTCCACTTCCTGGATTTCCCAGATTGATTCGTTTTCCTTTGATGTCCATAATATTTTTAATGTTAGCATCTTTTCGTGCAACAAGTGTAAATAACTCAGGATAAATCGCCATTACAGAACGAATTTTCTCAATTTTATTGCCTTCAAATTGTTTAATTCCATTATAGGCTTGATAAACAACATCACTTTGAACCGTACCAAAATCAAGTTCGCCGTTTTTGATGGTATTAACGTTATAAACCGAACCACCCGTTGATTCAACTGAGCATCGGATTTTGGTCTCTTTTTTGTATTGATTGACCAATCGACAAATGGCACCACCTGTTGGATAGTACGTTCCCGTTACTCCACCAGTACCAATGGTTATAAACTCAGCTGCAAACAAAGGCATACTTAAAGCGGTTGCTAATGTAAGAGTGGCTATTTTTTTACCTGAAAACAGGATTCCATTATATTTCATCATATTGTCTCCTTATGAATTTTATTCGTCTTAAGTATACTATTTTTTATTGAAAATTTTCAAGATATGTCATAGTATTGCTCGGAATTATAAGAAAAAGAAGTGTGTAAAAGGTGGCAAAGACCACTTAAAGGTCTTTGCTGTGGGGTTTTATTTAAAAGTAGGATTTTTTTGTAAGAACTCAGCAACTTTATCGGTATAGGCATAAATTTTTCCACTTCGACGTAAAAATGAGTTCACAATGTGATACCCATGATTCAGTGCGGCTGCAATTGAACCCCCTGTATTAAAGGCAATATCTCCTGCCACATACATACAGTGTACGTTGGTTCGGTAGTGTTCATCGTAAATGGGGCTTCCTGTTTCATCAAGTTCAATACCACATTTTTTGAGGAAATCCACAGGTGTTGTTCCTCCAATGGCATAAATAACACGGTCATAGATGGTATGGTATCCATCGTCAAAATTAACTTTGACTTTTCCGTGTTCATTTTCCAAGGATTTGATGTCGGTATTCATTCGTAGTCGAAGTTTTTCTTGACCGTTGTACTGTTTTAAAATCACTTCATTTTCGACATTGAGTCGGCTGAATTCATTTTTTCGATACACCAGCGTGACATTATTACCTTCATCGGCCAATTGGTAGGCATACTCAGCAGCCGAGTTTCCACCACCTACGACTAAAATCTTTTCACCCAATGAACATTTATCCAAATTAAAATTGACAAACTCTTTTAGTGAAGGGGGAATTTTATAATTGGGCATATTGGGTTTTCCCATTTTACCAATGGCAATAACCACGCCTTTGGCTTTAAAACTTTGAGTAGCTGTAGTGATTAAAAAACAGTCTTCTTCTTCATTTCGTACAATACTTTCCACTTCAGTATTAAACGCCGTATCGATTTTTTCTTCATCTAAAAGTTGGTCAAAAAAGTCCAAAGTACTCTCTTTGGTTCCATCCATAAAGGGAATATTCCCCTCAATATGAATGGTTTGCCCTTTCCAATCTTTATCAACTCGTTTGTTGTCTTTATAAAATTTTCGAATGGTGCTTGAATGATTATCGGCTTTATCAATAATAATAATATTTTCAATTCCATGAACGGCTGCTTCAATGGCAGTACCAATTCCGCCTGGACCGCCGCCAATAATTGCAATGTCATACTTATCTGTATTCATCATTTCTCCTAAAGTGTGAATTTTCGAAACGCATTATACAATAAATCAATAATTTTCCAAAATTATGTAAAATTTTCAGATTTGCTTCATAACAAATGTAAGTAAATTGTGCTAAAATGGTGCTTCGTTCCAATAATAAAATAACATTAAATTAAAATAAAAGGTAAAAAATAGATGAAATACGGTGAAAAAGAGATTGTCGAATTTGATATTAATAAAGAAGAAAATTTTTGGCCCAATGAACATGAAAAGAGTTATACCATTAATATCGAATTACCCGAATTTATGGCAAAATGCCCACGGAGTGGTTATCCCGATTTTGCTACCATTAAAATCGAATATATCCCCAATAAGCGGGTTATTGAACTTAAAGCGTTGAAACTCTATATCAATTCATTTATGATTCGAGAGATCTCTCATGAAAATTCTGCCAATGAAATCTTTGATACCTTATACAAAAAACTTGAACCTCGATACATGAAAGTGATTGCTGATTTCAAACCTCGAGGCAATGTGCATACGGTTATTGAAATCGATTCAAGTAAGATGTAAGGCGTTACCTTGGAAAGATTGGTTACGACAAGTGAAGCAGCACAACTTTTAGGCTTATCTTTACAAGGGGTACATTATCGTATTAAAAGCGGACAGCTTAAATCACTTAAACAAGGGGGAAAAACCTTTGTTTATGTGACGGAATTTTTTCAAGAAAATAACAAAGAAGCTTCCAAAAATGAGTCAAATGCCTCTATGGATAATCACATCAATGAACGCATAGAAACCATTGTTAAATCCAAAGATGAGCAAATCTCTTTACTCAAACAAAGCATGGGGTTTATCAAAGAGCAATACCAAAATGAAATCCGACGTTTGGAAAAGAATCAAAAACGTATTATCAAAGTTTTTAATTCCGAAATTAAACTGCTTCAAAGTGCGTTTAATGAAATGCGTTCCATTTACAAACCTCAATTGACATCGTCTGGCGATTCTTCTTTACGATTTATTCCTATGAATGAATTTTTTCTTTTTTTAAAACAAAACAATAAAAGCGATGATGAGATTAAAATGGTGATTTTAAGTTGCATCAAACGTAAAGACCCACGATTTATTTATAATAAAAAAACCAAAAAAGTACTCATTGTTAATACCGATTATTCTGATTTAATTTGAAGTATCACCAACTTTAACGGGTTTACAACATCTCTTGACAAATACTACTAATTAGTAGTATAATTTCATTAACAGCGTAAAGGAAAAATCGTATGGCAACACACTATGGGCAAAAAGCAGCACTTTCAATGAAAACTTGGATGCAAGTTTTTAGAACTTACAATAAAATAAGAGCCAAAGAGTTAGCCTATATTCAATCGTATGATTTAACCATGCCACAATTTCAGGTCTTAGAAGTGTTATATCACAAAGGGGATTTAAATATTGGTTCCATTACAAAGTTAACCATGAGTACACCAGGCAATATTACCGTGGTGGTAAAAAACTTAAAACGAGATGGGTTAATTGTTTCACTGCAAGATGAAAACGATAAACGAGCTTCAATATTAACGATTACTCAAAAGGGTAAAGCAATAATTGAAAAGGTGTTTCCACAACATGCCAAAAACTTTGAAGCGTATTTCAATGTTTTAAATAACGAAGAGTTGGAAACGTTATACACACTTTTAAATAAGTTACAAAAATCGCAGTAGCTTTTTTTTAAAGTAATATTACTAATTAGTACTAAAGGAAAAAGATGTTTCCCTCTTTATTTATTTCTCATGGGGCACCCAATACAATTTTAAAAGCAACTGCCACTAAAAATAATTTAAGAAATATTCAAAAACGTCTGGGAAAACCTAAGTATGTTGTAATCATTTCTGCGCATTGGGTGACACCCACTCTTGAGATGATATCTCCAATTTCACATGAATTGATGTATGATTTTTATGGGTTTGAAAAAGAGTTGTATGAGTTTACCTATGAACTTTCAAGCAATGAAACGATAAGTTTAGAAATCTTAGAGAAATTAAGTGCTTATAATATCACCGTCAGTGAAAAAAGAAAAAGTTTTGATCATGGCGTTTGGACGGTGTTACATATGTTGTACGAATCACTTACTGTTCCTGTTGTTCAACTGAGTTTACCCATACACTATACACCACAAGCGTTGCTGGATTTGGGCAAAGCATTAAGCGTCTTAAGAGAAGATGCCTTACTTGTATTCAGTGGGTCAGTTACACATAATTTATACGACATGAACCCTTCTTGGAAAGCTAGTGTAAAAGAACAGGCCAAAATATTTAACGATTGCGTGGATGAAGCGTTAAAGGAAGGAAATATTCAAACGTTTCAAGAGTACAGAAAAATTCCTTATTTTAAATACAATCATCCCACCGAAGAACACTTTTTGCCGTTATTAATTGCCTTGGGAACAAGTCGTGATTATAAGGCAGAGATAATCAATGAAGAAATGACTTACTCAAATATTTCCATGAGCAGTTATTTGTTTAAAGGATAAAATATGTTAGAAAAAATTTCAAAAGAGTCAATGTATTACTCAAATCAAGGGTGGCTAGAAAGTCGATTTCATTTTAGTTTTGCACAATACCGAGATTTAAATAACTTAAATTTTGGAGTGTTAAGAGTGCTAAACGATGATATTGTTCATCCTCACAGTGGATTTGATATGCATCCGCACAGTGATATGGAGATTATTTCTTATGTCGTTGATGGTGAAATAACGCATAAAGATTCCATGGGAAATGAAGAGACGTTAAAAAGAGGCGAAGTGCAATATATGAGTGCAGGTACGGGTGTTATGCACAGTGAGTACAATCATGGTAATACCGATTTACGGTTATTGCAAATTTGGATTTTACCGCCTTTAAAAGGAGTAAAACCTCTGTATGGTTCGTACAAATATGAATGGAATGAAAGAGTGAACAAACTTTTGCCTATTGTTTCATCTTTAAGTGGCAAAGCCAAAGTGAATATACATCAAGATGTCAATATTTATGTCAGCCAATTGGATGCTCAAAAAGAGCTTACATTTGAAATAGAAGCAAACCGACAAATCTATTTTGTACAAATTGAAGGGAGATGCCATGTAAATGCTATTGAATTAAATGAAGCAGATGCGTTAAAGGTTGTCAATGAAACGCAATTGCATATAAAAGCCTTGACAAAGGCTCATTTTATTATGATTGAAATGAGTGCAGTGTAAAACAAATGTCATATAATTAATATTATAATATTGACATTTATTATCATTAGATAGTATAATCAAAATTTAAAAATCAATACAAAAGGAAAACAATGAAAATAATAAAATTAGGTTTAATCTCAATTTTAGCAACAGGTGCACTTTATGCAGGAACATACAAAGTCGATACGGCTCATTCATATGTGGGTTTTAAAGTGAAGCATATGATGGTATCAAACGTAAAAGGAAATTTTGAAAAGTTTGAAGGTGTCATTGAGTATGACGAAGCTTCAAAAACGTTAAAAGCATTAAAAGGAACCATTGATGTGGCATCTATTAATACGGCCAATGAAAAACGAGATACCCATTTAAAAGCAGAAGATATGTTTAATGCCGCAAAATATCCAACCATTACTTTTGAAGTCATCAAAGTAGAAGAAGAGAATGTCTATGGAAATTTGACGATGCACGGCGTAACGAAAGAGGTTAAGCTGGAGCTTGAAGAGAGTGGTTTAGGAGAAGATGCGTGGGGAAATCAAAAAGTGGGTCTATCGCTTGAAGGTAAAATCAATCGAAAAGATTTTGGAATCACTTGGAATAAATTATTAGAAGCAGGGGGAGTTGCTGTCAGTGATGAGGTTAAACTTGAACTGGAATTAGCCGGAGTTTTACAGAAATAAAAAAAGAGTACTTATAAAAGTACTCTTCTTCAGGGGCTCAAACACACTACTAAAAAAGGTGCCTTGCTATGTTCCCATCCTGGGGCGTTGTCTTTAAAAGCAATTGTAAGAGGCTAAAGAAGAGCATTCAAAATACCTCAGCATTCTCAATGTTCCTCTTTAGAAGTTGCAATTATAGCCAAGAAATCTTAAAACTCATATAAACTTTTGGATATAATTTTTTATGATTTATCTGACTCTATTTTTTATCGCATTTATTTCAGCCACTTTATTTCCTCTTGGAAGTGAGGGCGTTTTGGTTTACAACATCACACAAGGGCATAATCTTTATGGACTGATTGTATTTGCCAGTGCAGGGAACATATTGGGTTCATGCGTAAACTACTATTTAGGACTTAAAGGTGAAGATTTTTTAGAAGAAAAAGGGTATATCAATACAATAAAAATGAAAGGGTATAAAAAACAGTTCGAACGATTTGGAGGATACACCTTATTACTTTCATGGGCACCCATTATTGGTGACCCTTTGACTTTTATTGCTGGAGTTTTTCACTACCGTTTTAAATATTTTTTGATGATTGTTGCTTTGGCAAAAACAGTACGATACACTCTTTTGGCTTTTGGGGTATATTATTTTACATAGAAGCTTTAAACCGTAAGTACACTCCACGACTCATCTTTGAGTGCAAAAGTTAAGAGTTCTCCTGTATGATTGCACACAATATTTAATGCCTCCAAGCTCTCAACGGCGTCATACTCTTGTGCACACACAATACACGAACTGAACTCAACTCCCTCGTGTTGTATTTCAAGTACTCTTTCTTGTATGGTTTTGTTTTCTTGCAGCGTTTGAATAGACGCACCCCAAAACATCACATGAACTCTTTTAAAATATTCTCTTGGAAGACAAACCCCTCCGTATAAAAGGGGAAATTTCATAATAGAATCGGCATTTTGTGTTGAAATGACAATCAATAAATTCTCTTTTTTCACTCTATTCTCCTTGATTATCTTGATTTTATTTTGGGTAAAAAGTTCAGATTAAATAATATTAATGCTGTACGCTTTAAATGAAGCAAACAGTATGTCATCTACTTTTATTTCAAGCTTATGACAACTTGCTGTGGTTATTTTAGCAAAGATAACTTCATCTTTGCCACAATCAAGCTTAATGGTGGAGTTAATGCCATCATCATTTATCTTTAACACTTTGGCTTTTAAAATATTTCTTGCGCTGTTTTTGTTTTTGGTTTTATTCAGTACAATATTGTTGGTTTCAATCAAACAGTTGATTTCATCCCCAATTTCTAAAGATTTTTCTACCACAAACTTCTTACTCTCAATAGCAGTGAGCAGTTGATTGGATTTGGTTTGGATGGTGATTTCATAATTGTCATTGATATTGAGTTTCTCTTTTATGGTACCCGTTAATCGACAAAAAACAGGTTCTTCAAAGGTATCATCAAGTAAGTTAGCATTAAAAGAGTTGCTTAATGTTTCAAAGTAGTTTCGATACAACAAAGAGACCTCTTCGTAGGCACGTATGAGTTCTTTGGCATAAGCTGTAATAACCGTACCGCCTCCACCAACGCCCCCTGTTACTTTTGTAACAAGCGGTTTGTTGGAGAGTTTATTCATAATATCGACACTGTCCCATGCGGCTTTATAGCTCATTTTCATCTGCTTGGCTGCTTTTGAAATGGAACCATAAATTTGAATGTTTTGCAACAATTCAATTCGACCTTTGCCTATAAAACCACGGTTATCTTTTTTTATCCAGATGTTTCCATCGACATCAAATAATTTTTTCATACCCGTAATATAACGAATATTGAGTTAAAAAGAGTTATAAGACCCTCTTTTTTAGAAATCACTTACATTTTCATACTGTTCTCTGCTTGACATCGGTACTGCTTCAATAAATTTTTGTGCTTTTACGCTTGGAAGCATCAAACCTTTTGATTTGTGTTCTCGAATTTTATAAACACCTTCTTCATTTTTTGAAGCATAATAATCATTAAATTCAGCCGTATAAGGCATATCCCACACAATTGCACCTTCGGTTGGACAGGCTTCTGCACATCTTGGCGTATCGGCATGATCCACACATTCAACGCAAGACTCTGGTTTAACATAAAAAATATCATCGTACGGATTTTTTTCGTGTCCCTCTTCTAAAATGGCTGCAACAGGACATTCACTGATACAGGCCTCACAACTAATACATTCATCGGTAATTTTAACCGCCATTGGTCATCCTTTAAATCAAAATATTTAAGAATTACCATGCAAAAGTTATTCCAAAGAGGCGTACCATGCTTTTAAGTTACTGGGCTTAAACTGTTTATGCGCATAAAAGGCTTTGGCATGATGATTGTCTTCATCACAAACCAGTTGGAGTCGTGAGAGTTTTTGTTGTAAAGCAAACCCTTTAAGGTGTTCAAACAGTTGCGTTCCTACCCCCAAACGTTTATACTCCTCATTGACTACAAAGTCCTCAATCAAGCCACTTTTTGTGCCTGTAACGGTTGAAATAAGAATTTGCAGTGTTATCATGGCGATAATCTCATCCTCAAATTTTGCAATAAAAACAAAACGTTCAGGGGCATTAATGAGTTGAGTTAAACCCAGGGTGTGTTTTTGGGCGTTAAAAGTGAAATCTTTTTCAATACAAAACAGTTGTTCTAATAGAGGAACTAAAAAAGGAATATCGTCCAAGGTGGCTTGACAAATTTGTAAATTATTTTTTAATATCACGATAAAGTATCTCTTTTTGATTCTTTTTTTGAGAGCTTTTTTTCTTAAAATGAAGCTCAACCTCTTTCTCTTTTTTGATGTACTCTTTGGTAATAATACATGAAAGTATATCATCTTGCGAGGGAATTTCATACAAAATGGGCAACATAAGTTTTTCGATAATACCTCGTAACCCTCTGGCACCTACATCTTTTTCAAACGCAATTTTAGCAATCTCTTCTAAGGCTTCATCGTTAAATTTAAGTTCTACTCCATCGAGTTCAAATAAGGCTTCATACTGTTTAATGATGGCATTTTTAGGCTCTTGCAATACTTTGATTAAATCTTCTTGTGAGAGTTTATTCAGTTGAGCAATCACAGGAATACGCCCCACAAACTCAGGAATAAGTCCAAAAGAGATTAACTCTTTGGCTTCAATCTCTTTATTCTCTTGAGTCTCTTTTTCATTTAAAAACCCCATTTTGATGCTTTTGATTTTTTCACTCTCTTTTCGTAAGCCCACAAACGCTCCACCGCAAATAAACAACACATGAGTCGTATCAAACAAAATGGTTTCGGCACTGGAGTTTTTTCGACTTCCTTTAACAGGAACATAGACATCCGCACCCTCTAAAATTTTGAGTAATCCTTGTTGAACTCCTTCCCCACTGACATCTCTTCCACTGGTGGCACTTTCACTTTTGTTGGCAATTTTGTCAATTTCATCAATATAGACAATGCCTCGTTGGGCTTTTTCAACATCAAAATCAGCAGCCGCTAACAATCTTGAAAGAATGGATTCCACATCTTCACCTACATAACCTGCTTCAGTTAAAGCAGTGGCATCAGCAATGGCAAAAGGTACGTCCATGATTTTTGCCAAAGATTTGGCTAAAAGGGTTTTACCTGAACCCGTAGGTCCGATGAGCATGATGTTCGATTTTTCCAGTTCCACATTTTTATGCACAGGTCTATCAATGCGTTTATAATGGTTATATAATGCCACGGCTAAGATTTTTTTGGCTTCTTCTTGTCCTATGACATAATCGTCTAAATGCTCTTTGATTTTAATGGGAACACTCAAACCCTTTTGGAACTCTTTTTTGGCTTCTTGTAAACTCTCTTTATTTAACACCGAAGCACACATACTAATGCACTCATCACAAATGTGCGAATGTTCACTGCTGAATATTTTTTTAACTTCTTGGAGTGGTTTTCCACAGAAGTCGCAAATGGTTGTTGTATTATCCATGGCTTTTTATGAATTCATCAATACTCATGTTAATATTTTCTAAATTATGAGTATGGATAAATTTTTCCTCTTTTTTAGTTAATTCTTCTTTATCAATTAAAGTGATACCACCATGTAACTCTAACGTCAGTTCATTGGCAACCATTCTAAAAGTGTCTCTTGAAAAATCTACTCCCATAAAAAGATAATCTTTGCCTCTTCGTAACTCTTTTAAAATAGGAGGAATGGCGTAACCGCCCATGGCTTCTGTAAGCCAATCAACAAAGTCCGCATCAGAAATAATAAAATTCATAGCAGGTTGGGTACTTCCCATGGGTTTAAGTAAAATGGGCAAATCCAACGTCAGTTCATCTTTTGAGATTTGAGCGTAGGTTTGTGAAGTCGCATCAAATTGATAAATAACAAATCGATCATAATCAGCGGTGATTCTTGAAATGCCCGTGATTAAGATATGATCGACATCGTTATAAATTTTAAGTAAAGAGTCATCGACGTTTGTATCAATCACATATTTGGGTTGAATGGTTTTAAGCCATTGGTACGTTAATGGTAGTTCATACTCTTTGGAACTGTAAATATGATTGGTCATTTGTACGATAAACTCTCGACCTTTTCGTTGTTCCAAACTCATGGCAGCACGGGAGTATTCGTACATCAATCGAGGACTCATGGCTCGACCGTTATTTAAGGCTAAAATCATCGAATCACTGTCAAAAGGAAGAGTGCTTCCATCTTTTGCAACGGTGTTTTTAAAAATTCCCATACCCAAAAAGGGAACGAGGCTTCCTTCTTGCAGTTTTTGCTTTATATTATCCATGACATCCCACTCCTGTATATGATTGGTACACCTTATTTAATTCCACACGAATACGTTCAATATCGAAAGAATCTTCTAAATTATCAGGCATATCTATGTGATAAATGGCACCATCTTTACCGATTAAAAAGAGTGCTTTTGTTAATTTATTTTCTAAAGAGCCACTTACAATTTTTGTTCCGTACATACTTCCAAACTCATCATTGACATCAAATGCTGGAATTAATTTTTTAAATGTGTAGTCAAACTTAAGGGATTCATTGAAAATAATATAACTAAAAATCTCAACTTTGGCATCGGACATAAATTGATCAAATGCCATAATTTCGTCTTTAAACTCTTCAAAGCAAGGGTAAGACATAAAAATCTGAATGGTACGATTGGGGCTGTTCTTTGAAATGTGCAAAGGCTGATTTTCTAATCCAACAGCTTCAATGTCCTCTGCTGAGTATCCAATATCGATAAATTCGTCAATCAGTTCAAAGTTTTCATTTTTGTAAGTTATTTTAGAGTTCATATTTTTTTATTTTATACCCAATTTGTCGTAGTGTGATTCCAAGCTCTTTTGCGGCTTGCGACTGATTCCCGTTATGTCGTTGCAATGATTCAATCACGGCTTCTCTTTCGAGATCATCTAAGGTTTTTTTCGAAGGTGGCGTTGCGGTTAGAGTGTTTTGTACGTTGTTTTCGTGAAAAGCAGGCAACAATAACAGCATATCGCTTTGGCTGATACCCTCTTCATTGCCCATTAGAACAATACGTTCAATGGTATTTTCAAGTTCACGAACATTGCCAGGCCATGGGTAAGAACACAGTGTGTTCATGGCTTCTTCGGTGATTTTGACCACTTTTTTGTGGTTTTTAATGGCTCTTTCTAAAAAGAAATTTACCAACAGCTTAATGTCATCACCTCGTTGTCTTAAAGGCGGTAAATCAATGGGAATAACATTGAGTCGATAGTATAAATCTTCTCTAAAATCCCCTTTTTTAACCATCTCTTCCAAGTTTCGATTGGTTGCGGCCACGAGTCTTACATTGACTTTAATGGTTTTACTTCCACCCACACGTTCAAACTCTCTTTCTTGTAAAACTCGTAAAAGTTTCACTTGAGCTGAAGCGCTGATATCTCCAATTTCATCTAAGAACAGCGTTCCCCCATCGGCAAGTTCAAATCGACCTTTTCGTGTCTCTTTGGCATCGGTAAAGGCTCCTTTTTCATGCCCAAAAAGTTCACTTTCAAGTAACGTATCGGTAATGGCAGCACAATTAAGTTTAATAAACGGTTCATCTTTTCGTTTACTGCGTTTGTGAATGGCTGCGGCGACTAACTCTTTTCCCGTGCCCGTTTCCCCTCGTACGAGTATGGTTACATCGCTTTGAGCAATACGTTGTATGACTTGAAAAACTTGTTGCATTTTAGGGCTTTCCCCTATAATATCACCAAAATTATGCACTTTTGAATCCCACTCCATTTTATAGTAAAGTTTCAGCTCTTTGAGCCGTTCTTTCTCTTTTTGATTCATTTGAAATGAATAAATCGTTTGTGCAAAAATCGAACTGACAATGGTTAATATTCTAACCGTGTCTTCAAAACCAATTTCCGTGGTTTTTGTTAAACTTGCACCCAAAACACCAATGGTTGTGTTATCAACAATCATTGGAACGGCAACATAGGACTGCTTATTGACATCACGTTTCCCTGATTTATTTAAAAACAGAGTATCGTTGTGAACATTCTCAACCACAATAGGTTCTTGCTCTTGAGCTGCCATACCCGTCACGCCTTCACCTATTTTATAACACGCAAGGCTTCTTTGAATTTTATTCAGTTCAACCGAGGCAAACACTTTTAACATGTCTTCTTCAATGACGTGAACGACGCAATTTTCTAAATTCAATGTATTTTTCAAAACTTTCATTGATTGTTCTAATGAGGTTTCTAAATTGTATTGATTTGAAATGATTGAAGCTATCTCATAAAGGGTAGTTAATTCTTTTGTGGTTAAGCATTTTTTACATGATTCGTTTAAACCAGACATATTTGCTCCTTAGGTGCAATTAAAATCTAATTATAACGAAAGATGTTTATTTTATATCCTTTTTATTGTATAAAAAATATTCAATAATCAATCAGCTATCTTCTTACACACCTCTTCTTTTGGCAGTTTTTTTGCCCCAGGTTGAATCCACCACGTCTCTCCATTGGATAGTGTCACTTCTCCACCCCAGTTATCTTCTGTATCAAACTCCAATGTTTCTATCGTCTCTTCCATATCTTTTTTTGCAAAATAGAAAGATACAACTCCATTGACTTCTCTTAACATTACTTTTGCCATTGTCTTCTCCTTTAATTGTGATTGATTTTATTGGTAAATGTTTTTTTCAAAAAATCCAAAAACTTTGATTGGGCAAATGCCACTTTAAAATACCCTTTTTGAACCTCTTTTAAAAGGATGGGTTTATTCATAGTTGGGTTGGTTTTAGGATAGTCTTCTCGGTAATGAGCCCCTCGACTCTCTTTTCGTTTTTGTGCAGCTAAAATAATCGCTTCTGAGACTTCTAAGGCGTTTCGCAGTTCTAAAATCGAAACCAATTCGACGTTATTTCGTCTTTCTTTATTGATACAATGCAAGCCATAAGATTCTCTTCGTAAATACTTGATGTAATCAAACGCTTGTACCAAAGATTTTTTATTTCGGATAATACCGACTTTACTAAAGAGGCAGTTCCCCATAGAAATCCGAATGGCATTGAAGTTTTTAGAACAATCCGATTCAAAAATCTTATCAATGGCTTGAATGTCTTTGATGACAATATTATAATCCACAGGTAAAAAGTGTGTTTTTAAAGAGTGTGCTTTGGCTTTTGCACCGGCAAGTTCCCCCAATACAGCACCATCTAAAAGTGAGTTTCCGCCCAATCTATTTGCCCCATGAACACCGTTTGATGCCATTTCTCCACAAATGTATAACCCTTTGATGGAACAACTGGTCATATCCACATCCACCCCGCCCATGGTATAGTGAGCGACGGGTTTTATCTCTAAAAGTTCAGTGGCAATATCGACACCGCATTGATTGTAAGCGGCACTGTACAAAGAGGGAAGTCTGATTTCAAGGGTTTCTTTAGGAATGTGTCGTAAGTCAATATAGACTTTTTGTCCTTTGAGTTGTTGTTTTAATATGGCTTTGGCGATTTTATCTCGCGTTTCTAATTCATTGACAAATCGTTCACCCTCAGAGTTAATCAAATAACCTCCTTCGGCACGGGCTGCTTCTGTGACCAAATAATTGGTTTTGGCAATACCTGTGGGGTGAAATTGGATAAACTCCATATTGGACAGATTTAATCCTGCACGCAAACAAACCGCCAATAAATCTCCCGTATAATCTTGGGCATTGGTTGAATTGCCTCGAAAGATACCGGCATAACCTCCACCTGCTAAAACAACGGCTTTCGCAGGATAGATTAAGACAGCAGAATCTATTTTTCGTAAAGCCACAACACCACTGACACTGTTTTTATATTTGGCAATGTTTAAGACAAAATTATTGACTAAAAACTCAATCCCAATTTCACGGGCTTTTCGGATTAACACTTGGGTAATGGCACCGCCTGTTTTATCCCCTACAAAACAGGTTCGTTTAAAACTGCTTCCTCCAAAACTTCTTTGCGTAATGGTACCCTCTTCATTTTTATGAAAATCTACCCCATATTTTTCAAGTTTTTGGATGATAGATGAAGCTTGTGTACACATATAGGTGATGGCTTTTTTGTTGCCTAAGCCTTTGGCTGATTTTAGGGTATCTTGAATATGGGCATTTAAGGCTTGTGTGTCATTGGGGTCAAGAACAGCGTTGATGCCTCCACTTGCCATAGAAGAATTGGATTTAAAGATATTGGTTTTGCAAATAATGGCCACTTTGTTTTGTTCTGTTTTTGCCTCAATGGCTGCCATTAACCCGGCAATTCCAGAACCTACTACGATGACATCATAAACCATTTTATACCTTATAAATTAAATCATAATTGGCACGAGGTGTTGATTTAATTTTGGTGATTTCCACATTGTTTTTAATGTGTACAGGAGCTTTTGAAGCAAACAAAGAACTGATAATGCCTGGGGTTGAACGACAAAATTGTAATGCCAATTGAATGTCGTTTTCTAAAATCATTTTGGGATCAAGCAAATAGCCGGTTTCGGGTTTAAACGATTGTTTAAACAAATTCATTTGTAAAAGTGAACTGCTTGAAATAACCCCCATATTTAATCGGTGTGCGGCTTGTAACAAAGTACACTCTTCCCCTTTAACGCTTTGCGTTGGCATTGTATAAATGGAAGTTTTTGCCAAATTAAAGGGAGTTTGAACATATTTAAATCGGTGATTATCTCCGCCTACTTTTTGAGCAATTTGTACTAAATCTTCTAAATTGATGCGTTCTTTGTTGTTTTTAGGATTGATAAAGGCATTCCACACGGCAACGCCATAATATTTGATTAAACCTTGATCTGCCATTTTCTCAAAACGTTTAAAAATCGATTCGATTTTTTTCAAGAATTTTGCATAGCCTAATTTGATGAGTTGCATTTCGGGATTGTGTAGATAGTAAATATCAAAACTTTTTACCCCCATATTCTCTAAAGAGCGTTGACATGACCACTCTAAAAAATCAGGTGTCATACAGTGTTGATCCAATTCAATGTCTTCTTTTAATGCCAATTTAGACTCAATAATATTTTCTTCAATCCATGTATACGGATTTTGAGGAAAGGGATAATCTAGTTGAATAAATCCCCCTTTAGAACAAATAATTAACTCTTCTCTGGTGATGGCATTTTCTTCATACAGTTCTTTAAGTGCAATTCCAATCTCTTTTTCGCTTTGTCCGTATCGATAGTTGCTGGCAGTATCAATTAAATTGATACCACTTTTAATGGCTTGTTTTACTCCTTCAATATAGTGAAAAACATAATTCTCTTCTTTATAAGGTTCTTTGTTAAATGTACCCAATCCCAGTTTTGAAAAAATTAAATCGTTGTGTTTGATATAAAAATCTTTGTAATTTGAAAATTTTTTAGCATAATTGTACGTAGATTGATGCGTTGCCATACTCATAAACTCTTCCTCATTTTTCAATAGCCCGTAAAAGAGTGAAAAATCACTCTCCTACAGTAAATTTTAAAGGCTACTGAATTTTATGCAAGAAGCGTTCCTTGATATGAAATAGGCATTAAGATTTGTATTTATTGTTGGTATACAAAATAATTCCAATCACATACATCAACAAAGCCATGCCTAAAATATAAAATTCAATCATCGTGTTTCCTAAATAGCGTATAAGTTGTCTAATTTTATCGTGGGTTTTTCACCCAAATAGACCAAATAAAACAGACCATCTTTTTTAAATTTGTAGCTCTCATACAGCTCGGTAATCTCTTTGACTTCACTGGGAGCATAGCCATATATTTTTTTTAAACCTCGATAATAAAGCACTCCTCTCAAGAGTTTTTGGGCATCTAAAAAGGCTTCATCTTTCATAATCCAAGGAGAGATTTTGATGTACTTTTTATTGACCACATAAGAGTGTAAAATACCACTTTGAGTCCCTAATTTTAAAGAATTGGTAAAAAGACAATCTTTGGCAATGTACTCTTCCCTGCTTTCATTAAAAACCAATTTGTCAATCTTCTTAGCTGTTTCTTCATAGTTCTCAATATTGACTTGCTTGGCATGGGTATTTGAGAAATTAAAAGCAACCGCATCACCAAAGTGCATATAACGAATAAAAGGAGCAAAAATGCTAAACCCCAAAGCTTCAATTTTGGGGAAAACTTTTTGTTCTACGAGTAAATAAATCGTTTCATTCAGTGCATTTTTTAAAAAGAGTTTTAACAATCTTTCTAAAACATCGGGGTATTTTTTATCTACTTCTAAAACATTAATTAAAATACGGTTTTCAAATTTGTAAGCACTTAATACTCCTACAATTTCATCGTTTTCATACGCGGCAAAACAGTATTGAGGATACGTTTCAAAGGTGTGTTTTAAGAGTTCAACATCCAATAAAGCATTGCTTAAAGACAAGGCTTCAAGAGAAGATTCAAACTCTTTTCTTAAGTAGCCAATGAACATAAATATAACTCTTTTAGCTCGTAAGCATTTAGTACTTTTTTTCTTTGAGTCACAATATCTCGTACTTGTGGCAAGAGTTTTTGTACAATCTCTTTATTGGCTTCTATACCTAAGGTTTTTAAATGATAGATCAAGGTTGAACTTCCCGAGTGTTTTCCAATAGGAAATTCTCGTTTGAGTCCTACTTCTTTAGGGGTGAAAGGTTCATAAGAACTTTTTGATTTCATCATACCATTGACATGAATTCCTGATTCATGAGAAAAAATATTTTTTCCAATAATGGGTAAAGAACTGTCTAATCTTCGGTTTGAAGCATGACTGACTTTTCGAATAAGGGTTTTAAGAGCTTTAATATTGATATGCCCTTGTTGTCCTAAAAGACGATTAACGGTCATTAAAACTTGTTCAAATGAGGCATTGCCTGCTCGTTCACCCAAACCAATCACTGTGGTATTGGCACTTTTAGCACCGGCTTCAAATCCAGCGATGGCATTAGCCGTTCCCATACCAAAATCATTGTGCGTGTGCATCTCGATATCAAGTAAATCATAACTCACTAACGTTTTGATGTTATCATAAGTTTTATAGGGTGTTAAAATCCCCACGGTATCGCAATATCGAAATCGATTTGCACCTAATCTTTTACCCAATTGCATCACTTCTTTTAAAAAAGCGTTGTTGGCTCGGCTTGAATCTTCGCCTCCAATACAGACAAATAACCCCTCTTTTTTTGCTGCTAAAACAGTGGACTCAAGTTGATTGAGAAGTTTGGTTTTATCGCCATTAAATTTGACATCAATAAGAATATCTGAAACAGGAATAGATAAGTCCACCGCTTTGAGTCCACATTTAAGTGAAGCTTCTAAATCACTGAGTGTGGCTCGATTCCAACTCATAATTTGTATGGGCAAATTAAGCGCAAGAATCTCTTTTAAATCCTCTTGCTCTTTTTTTCCCATCGCAGGAATACCCACTTCAAGTTCATGTGCGCCTGCTTCATATAAAAGCGTTGCAATTTCGAGTTTTTCTTGGGTATTAAACGCCACATACGGTGCTTGTTCCCCATCTCTTAAAGTGGTATCATTGATTAGCATGATATTATCCTAACTCTTTATCTTCTTTAAAGAAATATTTTTTCACTGCCTCATGAACCGATTTTTCGATGGGTTTAAATGCAAAACTGTCATCGCAAATCAAATTGATGCTTTTTAGCTCATCCATAGGACACGCTCCAATTTTTTCGGTTAATAAAATATCGCAGTCTTTAAGCGTATTTTTAATCTCTTCAATCGGATATGAACCGTCACAATCTTCGGGTCCTTTACAATACGCATTCTCCACTTTTCGGTGCATTACAAATTTGATGGCACGATCGCCTGCTTCGTAGATTAAGAACTCTGTGGCATTACCAAAGTGTAAATTGACCGTTCCCTCACCTGCTGTGGTTACGGCAACCAATTTTGTCTCACCCGAACTGCTTAATTGCGTTTTTGAAGCTTGCTCAATTTTAATTTTTTGATTGGCTTCGTCTAATGCTGCTCTCCAATTTTCAATGACCGCATGTTTTTGTTGTCGTGCTGCAATATCATATTTACCTTCTAATTCTTCCCATGAAAGGTTGATAAATGATTCATTCGTAAATTCATCGCTTCGGTCTTCTCCAATAAGTCCAACAGCATCGGCTCGACATTGTCGGCAATGAGACATGAGTTTCATATCCATTCCACACGCTTCTTGTGCTGCCATAACCTCTTGATCTGTGGCACTTGGAACGCCTTCGAGTCCAAATTTTGTTCCAAATTCGGCTTTACTTAGAAGTGGCATAATGTTGTGCAAGAAGACATTGAGTTCTTTAAGCTTTTTTGCTACATTGGGTAAATCTTTGTCATTTACTCCAGGAATAAGCACAGAGTTGGCTTTGACCAAAATACCTCGGTCGGTGAGCATTTTAATTCCCTCAAGTTGTTTTTGAAGTAGGATTTTAGCTCCCTTTTTTCCAAACACTTTTTTGTGTTCCCAATGCACCCAAGGATATATTTGTGAACCAATTTCTCCTGTTTCATCAACCGTATTAATCGTAACGGTAACGTGGTCAATATTGTATTTGACAATTTCGTCAATATAATCAGCAATTCGAAGACCATTGGTGGATAAACACAATTTTAAATCGGGTGCTTTTTCTTGCAACAGTTTAAAGGTTTCAAAGGTCTTTTTAGGGTTGGCTAACGCATCACCTGGTCCTGCAATTCCTACAACAGAGAGTTGTTGAATCTCTCCACCGATAAAAAGAACTTTTTTCACCGCTTCAATGGGTTGAAGTTTAGATGAAGTCACACCAGGTCGGCTTTCATTGGAACAGTCATATTTTCGGTTACAATAATTGCATTGAATATTACACGCAGGTGCAACGGCTACGTGAATTCGAGCGTAGTGTTGGTGTGCTCCTTCACTGTAACAAGGATGATTGTTAATCTTATCCATTACCTCTTGTTGAATATTGGTTTGTGTGCTACTTGAAGTGCATGAACAACTCATAGTAACTCCTTTTTGTTTTATAAAAGCCTAAATGCAACTAGTGTTCCACAGCTTCAAAAAGGAATACAAAATGCACTAACAATCCAAAAACAAAAGGATAAACCATGGAGATTCAGCAAAAAATAAAAGAAGAATTGCTCAAAGAAGTTTTTACAAATATTGATAACATTTACGATTTTTTAGATTCGAGATTTAAGCTTGATGAAGTTGCCAATGAAACGCTTGTGAAAAAACTTAATGAGCTAAAAGATGTGGTGTACAACACTTCACAATTTTGTGAGTTGAGTTAGTGGTTAAAAGTAGGAAAAATATTGCAAAATGACATGTTTTTTAATAAAATAAAATATTTGGGTATTATTACTAAAAAATCACCATAAAGGAAAATCATGAATTCAAATGAAAAATATAATATGCTCGTAAGAGAAATAGCAAACTCAAAAAATAGTTCTATCTTTTCAAAAGCTTTTGGACTTGATTTTCAAGAATTCAAAGCTATTATTGATGAAATAGAAAATGATAGTTTATTTAAAAATGGATTTTGGGCTTTGGGTGGATTTTATATCTTTAATGGGCTCACGTTTAAAGGTAGAAGTTTTTTAGAAAATAATGATAAAAAAGAGTATCATAAAATTGAGAAAACAGATATAACTTATAATCATAATGTTAGTGTTGGTGGCAATAATAATGGAAATATTATTACAGGAAACAACAATACCATTCTTTCAGAATTTGATAAAAAATTTGAGGAACTCATTCAAGCTATAAATAATTCAAACATAAAAGATAAAGAATTAATACTCCAAGAACTGAAAAATAATAAAAATAATGAGGTGTCATTAAAAAAATCTTTAGGTGTGGTCTTGACAAAAGGTGCAGAATTTGGTTCAATTGTTTCAGCCGTGAGTGCATTATTAGGTTTATAAATTAATATAAATATAAAATATTCAACGGTTCAAAGCAAAAGGAATAAATTAAATGGATAAACAACTCATAACAACCTTACAAAAGAAGTTTAATGAACTTTCAAATACTCTTGAAGATAGCATAATTGAATACTGGTATGCCAGAGATTTACAAAAAGTATTAGGATATAACAGTTGGGATAAATTCCAAAATGTCATCCAAAAGGCAAAAATATCATGTGAAAATTCTGGTGTAGAAGTCGAAGACCATTTTCGCCAAGTGGGAAAAATGGTGCAAATAGGTTCAGAAGCTTTGAGAGAAATAGAAGATATTATTCTTACTCGATATGCGTGTTATCTCATCGCTCAAAATGGGGACAGCAAAAAAGAGCCAATTGCTTTTGCACAAACCTATTTTGCAATGCAAACCCGAAAACAAGAGCTTATTGAACAAAGATTAGAGTTAGAAGATAGGCTTCAAGCAAGAGCAAAACTAAGAGAATCAGAAACAGAATTGTCAAAAAATATTTATGAACGAGGAGTTGATGACAGAGGATTTGGTCGTATTCGTTCTAAAGGAGATACGGCACTTTTTGGTGGAAATACCACACAAAATATGAAAGATAAATTGGAAGTACCTGCAGGGCGTCCTTTGGCCGATTTTTTGCCTACTATTACAATAGCGGCAAAGAATTTAGCCACAGAGATAACCAATCATAATGTAAAACAAAACAATCTTTATGGTGAAATGTCAATTACCAATGAACATATTCAAAACAATGAAAATGTGCGGGAACTTTTAAACCAAAGTGGTATTAAACCTGAAGAATTACCACCAGCACACGATTTGAAGAAGTTAGAACGAAAAGTAAAATCCAATGAGAAAAAGATGATACAACAAAGTGCATTACCAAAAAATAAAAAGAGTATGAGTTAATTAATCAGCGATGAGTACAGTATTGGCAGTAGTTTTAGTCAAGTAAACTGTGTTTGTATACTCATCGCTCATTAATTGTTTGAGGTCATGGTGATTTCTATCATTTTCCCATTTAAAATTTCACAAAATTCGACCCCAAAATCAAAGCACTCTTGCAACTCTTCTTTTGTGGGTATGAGTTTGATTTTTAAAAGATTCATGGGTGGAACTTTAAAATGTAGAAATTTAAGCCTATCAATAATCATATCAATGGCTTCACCACTCCACCCGTATGAGCCAAAAGCTTGTGCTATTTTACCTTTTTTTTCTAAAAACATCATGCAACACAATAAATCCCATACGGGCTTTGGTGCGTCCCCGTTAATGGTAGGTGTTCCAATTAAAATACCATCGCTTTCATCCAGAATTTTAATCATGTTTTGTTCGTCCAATGATGCCAAATCATAAACATTGGCAACAATTCCCTCCACACTTTCACATCCTTCATAAATTTTTTGTGCCATATTTCGAGTATTTTTATAACTGGTCAGATAAAAAATAGAGAGAACCTTATGCGATTTATGGGTTGGTTCACTGTATTTTTTGTACAGTTGAATGTATTTTTGTGGATGGTGATTTAAAATGGGTCCGTGTAAAGGAGCAATAAGATCAATAGTTAATTTTTCATATAACTTTATGGCATTTTGTACATACGATTTAAACGGACGCATAATGTGATCATAATAATACGAAAAGGCATATGAAAAATCACCCACTTGCTCTTCAAAAAGTCGTTCATCGCAATAGTGACTTCCAAAAACATCGCCAGAAAATAAAAGCTTGTTTTCAACCACATATGAACTCATGGTTTCAGGCCAATGTAAATACGGTGTCGTTAAAAACTGAACGGTTTTTTCTCCCAAGGTGATGCTTTTATTGGTCCAAACGGTTTCAAAATTGATGCTTTCAGATTTAACCAACGCTTTTAACATATTGGCTGCTTGAGGTGAAACCAATACTTTCGCACTCGTACAGCGTTTAATCAGTTCCGGAATACTACCTGCGTGGTCAGGTTCTAAATGGTGAGAAATCACATATTTGATTTCATCGTATTGACATAATTGTTCAAGTTTTCTAAAGTATTCCTCTTGAAACTCTATTTTAACGCCATCAACTACAATAATTCCTTCGGAAGTCTTGATTAAATAAGCGTTGTATGAACTTCCATTGGCGGTTTTCATAATAATATCAAAGGTTCTAATTTCAGAGTCAAAGACCCCTATAAAAAAGATATTGTCAGAAATTTCAACCACATTATTGTTGTTCATTGACAAGTAACCTTTGCATCCAAATAGGAGGATTCTCTTTCATTTTAATCAGCTTATTTAAAATGTCTTCAATTTTTTCATTTTCATTTGAGGTTTGCATGGGAAATATTCCACATGATTGTACCATTCTTGAAGCTTTGGGACCAATTTGTTGTACGACTAATACATCACTTTCTTCTAAACACTCAATTTTGTACGTGAGTTTATCGATTTCATCTTCAATTTCAATCGAAGAATCCACTTTTTTTAAAAAAGAAAACTCATTTTCAATAATTTCATAAAGGGTAAACTCTTTACACCAACCAAAGTGTTGGTTGACATGAATGTCATCGGTGGTGGCAAATGCTATTTTCATAGGATATATAACCTAAATCGTGGATCAATGACTTGTTCAAGCGTATTTTTAATCATATCGTATGTCCCCGTACTTGCCATAGAACAACCTGCACATGCCCCTTGATATGCCAGTCGGATTTCAATTTCGGGTTCACTGATGTAATCAATTAAAAGAATATTTCCTCCATCTTTAATCAACATAGGACGAATAAATCGGTCTAAAGCATCGTTAATCGTTTCAAGTTGTTCTTCAAGTGATTTTTTTCTAAAATGGTGATTTAATTCACACGATTCTATAAACTCTTTATCGATACCTGCTAGTTGAATTTGAGCCATCGCATGACCATTTTGAGCAGCTTTTAGCATACAGTAAAAACCTTCTTTAACCTCGTCTACTTTACTTCTGTCTTGTAAAAGAAGTAACGCCAATCTGAATGCAGCTTGTGTATGGTTTTTGGCAATGGCTCGTCTGAAGTATTCCTTGGCTTTAGGCATGTCTTCTTCTACCCCAATTTTTGATTGATACATCAAAGCTAAGTTGAAATTGGCTGAGTCGTTGTCGTATTTGCTGGCTTCTTCAAAGTAACGTTTTGCTTGAGTAAAATCTTTGTTTACCCCTTCTCCTTTTAAATACATCAAACCTAAGTTTGCCATAGCTTGGTCATTCTTAAGTGCCGCTTCTTCTTCCCAAATACTTTTTGCTTTTGAAAAATCTTTTTGTTTGTAGGCATTTAATGCTTCTCGGTGTCTCATAAATCGGATTCCTTCCCCTGGATTGGGTAATTCGTTGCCTAAGGCTAACTCTTTTTGAATATGTTTTGCCAAATATTCATGGGCTATTTCAACCGCCTCATCATAATCTTCACTCGCACCTTTGATGTCGAAATCAGTAAATTCGACCAAATAAGCATCACCCACTTCATTTTCCCCAAAGTACGACTCATACGGGTAGTTAAGGTTTAAGTAATACTCTAAATTTTTAGGCATAACTGCTCTTTAAAAGTCTAAAGGTGCATGGCTAAGACGTGCATCCATATCGATTTTTTCTCGAAAAGGTCGTGGCTGATTTATCGGTGAAAACAACCCTTTTGATTTGTGAATTCGGATTTTGTAAATCCCTTCTTCGTGTCCTTTGACGTAATGTTCATCAAACTCTTTGGTATAAGGCATATCCCATACAATCGCCCCTGGTGTAGGACAGACATCAAAACATTTTGGCACAGAACAATCCACACACTCGATACATTTTTCAGGTTTTACGTAGGTAAATTCTGGGTCATCAAGCGGGGAATCATCGGCACTGACAATAGCAGTTGCTGGGCATTCATCTACACACGCATCACAATTGATGCACTCATTGGTGATTAAAACAGACATGTTGACTCCTTAGGCTTTCTTTTTGCATGTACACGTACCTGCATCCAAAAGAGCTGTGGCATTGTTTGCATCAAGCAATTTAAAATCATTGCGTAAACTGTTTATGTAGATTTCATCTAAAGTGACATCAACTTTGGCACAAGAATAAACGTTAATATTACTCTCTTGCAGTCGATTAAATAAACCTTCACCCATATGATAAAAAATAGTACAACTTGCACCACTGTTGGCAACAAACTGCGCGGTATCTTCACCATCACCCAAGCCTTCGTTTTTAACGACACTGAAATTCCCACTGTTTAAATCCATGAGTGCAAAAAAAGGTGCATTGCCATAGAGTTGGGAAATAACGGTTGAGTTTGGGGTATCAATTGGAATGGCTAACATGAGGTATCCTTTCTTATAGTCATTATAAGAAAGGTATATGCAAAAAGTGTTCCATTTGAAAATGATTTACTTTTTCTTAGGTTTTTTATTTTCAAGAAATTTACAAAGTGGAATATCCAATGCTTGAGATATTTTGTATAAATGTTCCAAATTAAAATGTTTATTATTGGTATTATTTTCCGCATAATTATAAAAAGCATTCCCCCTTTGTCCAATAATTAAAGCCAGTTCTAACTGACTCATATTTTTCTGAATTCTAAATTTTTTTACATTTTGAGAAATTACTTTATAAAATTCTTTTATTTCTTCATCATCAACATTTGATGTAAACATGGTTAGTATCCTATAGGTTAAGTTATTATTAATAATATACAAACTACAATTCTCTTACAATACCCTATAGAGTAATTATCTATAGGTTTACTGTAACTCAAGAGTTGCTCTCTTTTCCTATAATTTAGTTGTATATACATGTATCAAAGATAAAAGCGAGGAAGTGAAAATGTTAAATCGTATGAGTATGAAATATAAATTGTTGTTGTTTCCTGTTATTTACATTATTATTATGTTGGTATCGGGCTTAACCTATGTGCATTATAATAATGTGGCGAATACTCGTAATGATGCAGCTGTTCAAACTGAAACCTTTGTTAAAAATGTTTTGGCGGGACGTATTGCTGTATATCAATTCTTACAAAGCCCTACTTTGGAAAAAGCGAATAACGTCAGAGAAAAGTTTGAGTCTATAACGGAGGATGTTTTAGCCTTTAAAACATTGCTTTTTGTAAAAGCAAACAGAGATATTTGTGATAATATTGCGAATTCTAGCAAAGAGTATATTAAAAACTTTAATGCTTTTGCTTCTTTAAAAATAGATAATTATAATCAAGGTATTTTAAAAGATAATGATGAGATAAAGAGTTCCATAAAACAGATGGTAAACATTGGCTTGGAAATAGAAGAAGATCTTAATCGTATCAATGAAAGTGCTCACAAATTAAAAGAAGACTCTATCGAAAAATTAAATAATATTTTACTTGTGTTGTCAAGTACGGCAATGATTATTTTCTTGTTTGTAACCTATCTTCTAGCTACGAATATCATTAGCTCATTGAATAGCTTTAAAAATGGACTTTTGTCTTTTTTTAATTATATCAATAAAAAAAGTGATTCAATTGTACTGCTTGAACTTAAAGGTACCGATGAATTTGCACATATGGCCGAAGTGGTTAATGAAAATATTGTTAATACTCAAAAAGCGATTGAAGAAGATTCTATTTTAATTCAAAATGTTAAAGAGATTGTTGAAGAGGTAAAATGTGGCTATTTATACAAAAAAATTGAGCAAGATACCCATGACAGAAATTTACATGAACTTAAAATCATATTCAATCAAATGTTAGACATTATGGCAGAAAATATTTGTGGAGATGTTAATAAAATCCAAAATGCTTTGGTCATTTATTCAAAACTTGATTTTAGACATCGTGTTCCTAATCCTACAGGAAAAACCTCTCAAGGGTTAAATTTATTAGCAAATATCATTAATGATATGTTAATAGAAAACAAAAAAAATGGATTAACCCTGCAATATAGTGCCAATGAGCTTTTACGTAATGTTGAGTCATTAAGCAGTGCATCAAACGAAGCTGCTGCATCACTTGAAGAGACGGCTGCTGCATTAGAAGAGATTACCAGTAATATTTCAAATAACACACAAAATATTGTTCAAATGTCTGCTTTTGCCAATGAATTGCAAACATCAGCACAAATGGGTCAAAAACTTGCCAATGAAACGACGATTGCTATGGATGATATTAATGCCCAAGTTCAAGCGATTAACGAAGCCATAACCGTCATTGACCAAATTGCATTTCAAACCAATATCTTAAGTTTAAATGCTGCTGTTGAAGCAGCAACAGCAGGAGAAGCGGGGAAAGGGTTTGCCGTAGTTGCCCAAGAAGTGCGAAACTTAGCCTCACGAAGTGCAGAAGCAGCAAAAGAGATAAAATCTTTGGTTCAAAACGCCACCGACAAAGCAAATTTTGGTAAAAATATTGCCAATGATATGATTTCTGGATACCATGCATTAAGTGAAAATATTTTAAAAACTTCAGATTTAATTAAAGATGTTGAAGGAACCTCCACAGAACAACTTTTAGGGATTGAGCAAATTAATGATGCCGTTGCAGAGTTGGATCAACAAACGCAACTCAATGCCAGTATTGCAACAAAAACAAGAGATATTGCAACAAATACGCTAAATATTGCTAATATAGTGGTGAACAATGCTAATGAAAAAGAGTTTAATGGCAAAGATGAAATTATCCTAGAATCAAGTTTTCAGAATTGATTTGCAACTAAAAAAGAAAAAAAGAATTAATCGTGTTTAACAATCAAAATTGGCAATCATTGGCGACAACCCTTAAGTGTAATAACAACTCCAGCAACAGGCATTAAATTACAAAAAGAAAGGAGCATTTTTACCATAAAGTTTAGATCACAATGGAATACTTAAATGCTTTTTACAGCAGCAGAGGTTTTATTTGTTAGATTTTATATGAATAATGACGTTATCTTTTTTAACTTCATACTCAAAAGTATGTTTTTCACAATACTCTTCATTGGCTTTTTTGCACATTTTTTTGGCTTTTTTTTCAGCTTCTTTGAGGGTTTCAAACGTATATTTTTTATTCCATGATTTTTTCTTTTTCGCACAACCACACAGTTTAGGTATTTTAATATTTATCATCATAGCCTCCTTTGAGTTGAATAATTCATTATAACATAATACATTGACCTAAGACCTAACACTTAACAACCAGTGCTTTTAGTAAAGGAATATTTATTGCATAACAAAAGAATAAAACCAACATAAAGAGTTTGCCATGGTCAACAAAAAACTTATACGTGAACTGCTCAATGAAACCGATTGCTCTCATAATAAAACGAAAAAATCATCTTGTGATAAGCCAAAGCCGGGAGCAACCAGTGGGGGATGTGCATTTGAGGGGTCTCAAATTGCCCTTTTCCCTTTTGCTGATGTGGTACATTTAGTACACTCTCCTGCAACGTGTATAGGAGCTTCGTGGGAAACCAGAGCCACACCCACTTCCTATACAGGTGAAAACAATACCGTTACGGGATATTGTACCGATGTGACGACCAATGATATTATTTTTGGGGGACACACCAAGCTAGAAGCCTCGATTGAGTATTTGGTAGAACATAAAAAACCCAAAGGTATTTTTGTCTATGAAACATGTGTAACGGCTATGATTGGTGATGATATGGACAATGTCTGTTCAAGAATGCAAGAAAAACACGGTATTCCTATTGTGGTGATTCACTCTCCGGGCTTTGTGGGAGGAAAAAATTTGGGTTCACGTTTGGGCGCTGAGTCGGTTTTACATCAACTCATTGGTACTAAAGAACCCAAAGAGATACATCCCTTTGGGATCAATCTTATTGGTGAATACAATGTGACAGGAGATATGTGGCAGTATGTTCCTTTATTGGAGAAAATTGGCATCAAAGTGGTTTCTACTTTAGCAGGTGATGGACGATTGGAAAATATCCAAATGGCACATACCGCAAAACTCAATGTAATTGTGTGTGCTAAATCATTGATTTCATTGACACGAAAAATGCAAGAGAAATACAGTATTCCTTATATCAGTATCTCTTTTTATGGAAAACGAGATACGACCAATGCTATTATGAGTATTGTCAATGCGTTTGGCGATGAAGCATTAATACAAAAAGCCAAAGAAGTTATTCAAGAAGAAGAAGCCAAACTCGAAGAAGCATTAGTGCCATACAAAAAAGTATTACAAGGTAAAAAAGCCATTTTAAACACAGGTGGAAATAAGTCGTGGTCAATTGCTTCAGCACTGCAAGATATTGGGATTGATGTGATTGCCACCAGTGTGAAAAAAGCCACGTTGGAAGACAAAGAAATTGCGGCACAATATGTTAAAATTCTTATAACCGATCCAGGAACCGAACAAGCCAAACTTATCGATGAACATAACGTGGATATTTTACTTGCAGGGGGACGAAGTTTATATACGGCGATTAAGAAAAAAGTGGCATTTGTCGATGTTAATCAAGAAAAAAAAGTCAGTTATGGTGCGTATAATGGCTTAGTAAACTTAGCCAAAGATGTCTGTAATGCGGTCAATAATAAGGTGTTTAAAATTGTAGGAAGAGAAGCTCCTTGGAACAATATGGAGTGACAAGAGACCAGTAACCAGTGACGAGTGACGAGTGATGAATTTTCTTGTCACTCGTCACTTTTCTCTGATTTCTCATCACTCTTTTATAAAAGTATTAAAAAAGTTTTTATATGTTAGAATCGGTACATAACTTTTACATCGAAAATGAAAGGATTGTAACTGAAAAAACAAATTTTATGCTTTTACAATACATACAGCGATAAATCAAATTTTGAAGTTTTACAAAGTGTTTTAAATGGCTATACGCTTATTAGTACACCCAATGTTGAAGAGGCAAAAGCACTTTTTGAACACGACTCTTATGGTTTGGTTTTAATTGATTTCACTAAAAAAGAGGGAAAAGAGCTTTTAGATTTTGTGATGAGAGCAAACCCCGAACAAAAGATTATTACCATGAGTGATAACTTTGAATGCAGTGAAACGATGGGATGTAACTTTTGTATGGATAATTACAATCGGAAAAGAGTTTTTCGACCGCTTAATTTAAAAGAGCTATTGGATGCAATTAAGAACTTTGATGAACAAAGTTGTACGTATATGCATAAATTTAATAACATAATGAACTTGCTCGATAAAATTATTGATGAGTTTAATCATTTTTCATACGATGCCGTTGCTAAACGTATTTTTCCTCAAGCAGGCATTTCAGAGTCGGCTTTGATTGAGGAGATTTTGGAGATTACCACTTTACTTCAAGACAATCACATTAAATTTCAAGTGGATGAGAACTACAATATCAATTTGTTTATTAATTAAATGGCATAAAAGCCATTTAATTATCTGAAAAGCAAAAGAGGAGTTTTGGCTTTTAAGAGCATTTTAGAAGTAAAACTTCCAAAAATTACACTCCGCAGTCGGTTGTGACTGTAGGCGCCCATGGCGATAATGTCCAAATTATTTTCTTCTTGATACGTTAATAATGCTTCTACGGCATCCCCTTTTAAAGAAGTGGTTTCTACGTCAATTTGAGCTTTATTGAAAAGTTGTTTAGCATCACTTAAAAGTTTGGCTGAAATACTTTCTTCTTTATTAACATTAGCAATGACTCGTTTTATGTTGGGGAAAATAGGATCTTGTGTGGCGGTATAAATGGCTTTATTGGCAAAATCAGAACCGTCGTATGCCATTAAGATTGAGTTAATGGGTTTAAATGGAGAATTGACCAATAAAATAGGGATATTGAGTGTTCGAATAATGGTTTCGACATGGTTGCCTATACTTAAATTATTGCCCTCATTGTCTTGTCCTCTTAAGCCTATGATAGCAATTTTAGTTTGAGCAGATAACTCTTCAAGTGTTTCATCGAGGTCTCCGTGTCGTTGCAGTGTATGAATTTTTTGTATGTCTTGTTCTTTGGCATAGGCACTTAACTCTTGCAAAATTTTTCGCCCGTTTGCAATGAGTGTTTTACTTATTTGAGCTTCTTCTTTAGTGAGTTCTTCCAATAGTGTCTCTTTTGTCCCCAATCCTATATTTCCTGTCAAATCAGTATGTTTGGCATTGTGATGGTGTTCAACTACGTTGAGTAAAAAAAGAGGAATATCCAATTGCTTGGCAATAAAAATTCCATAATCGCATGCCGATTTTGAATCAAATGACCCATCCACACAGACTAAAACATTTTTTTCATTCATTTTTAGTGCCCTCCCATGACTTTGTCTATTTCTGCTGGATCATCGTGAATCCCAAAACGGTCAATAATCGTTTTACTCGCTTCATTTTGTCCGATAATTTCGACTTCAGCCCCTTCACGCCGTAATTTTATGACGGCTTTATCTAAGGCATAAACCGCAGAAATATCCCAAAAATGCGCTTTACTTAAATCAATAATGACTTTATCTAAAACTTCTTTAAAGTCAAATGTTTCATAAAATTTATCGGCACTGTTAAAAAAGACTTGTCCGACAAATTTATAGGTTTTAATGGTACAGTTTTCATTGTAAAATGTTTCACTGTACATAAAGTGAGAAATTTTATTGGCAAAAAACAAAGAGGCTAAAAGTACCCCTGCAAAAACGCCATGAGCTAAGTTATGGGTATATACCGTTACACACACGGTTACAAGCATCACAATATTGGTTGACAAAGGTAAGGTTTTAAGATTTTTAATGCTTGCCCAATCAAACGTACCAATAGAAACCATAATCATCACAGCTACGAGTGCTGCCATAGGAATAATTGAGATAACATCACTTAAAAAGACCACCATAAGCAGAAGAAAAATCCCTGCAAGTAAAGTGGAAAGTCGTGTTCTTCCCCCTGATTTAACATTGATAATTGATTGCCCAATCATTGCACAACCCGCCATTCCTCCCATAAATCCAGAAGCAATATTGGCAACGCCTTGACCTGTACACTCTCTGTTTTTATCGCTTTTAGTGTCCGTTAAATCATCCACAATAGTAGCTGTCATCAATGATTCTAAAAGCCCTACAATGGTTAAAGAAACGCTATAAGGAAGAATAATCCAAAGCGTTTCAAAATTTAATGGAATATCGGGAATTAAAAATATGGGCAATGTATCGGGAAGTTGTCCCATATCTCCAACAGTTCGTATATCAATACCCATAAAAACCACGATGAGGGTTAAGAGAATAATGGTGACTAAAGGTGAGGGAACCATGGTTCCAATTTTAGGTACATAAGGAAACAGATAAATAATGACTAACCCAAAAGCTGTTAAGGCATAAACATGCCAAGTGACGTTGGTCAGTTCAGGCAGTTGTGCCATAAAAATCAAGATAGCCAAGGCATTGACAAATCCTATAACAACAGCTCGGGGAACAAAACTCATAAAGCGCCCCAGTTTTAAATATCCTGCAATTATTTGTAAAATCCCTGTTAAAACGGTTGCAGCAAGAAGATATTCAAGCCCATACTCTTTGACCAATGTTACCATCAAAAGTGCCATGGCTCCTGTTGCCGCACTGATCATCCCCGGACGACCACCCACAAAAGCAATCACAAAAGCAATACAAAAAGAGGCATACAAACCAATTTTAGGGTCCACTCCTGCAATGATAGAAAAAGCGATGGCTTCAGGGATAAGTGCAAGGGCTACGACTAACCCAGAAAGCGTATCGCCTTTGATATTGCTAAACCATTCATCTTTTTTAAAATAGTGTTTTATCATAGTCATTTTCCTTTAAAAAGGGGCGATTATATCTAAAAATCGTTAAATTAGACTTATTTGTTTTAAGAGAGCTTTAAGGAACACTTTTTGCATTATAAAGTCATAAATGCCTAAAGGTTTGAACATGACAAAACCACTTCAACTCAATCCTATTAAACTTTCACAACCCATGGGAGCCATGCTTTGCTTTTTGGGAGTTAAAAATTGTATGCCACTTATGCACGGGGCTCAAGGGTGTGCGAGTTTTTCTAAAGTATTTTTTACTCGACACTTTAATGATCCCATTGCCATACAAACGACGGCTGTCAATGACATCACAGCGGTGATTGATGGAGGAGATTATGCGATTAGTGAGAGTATTAAAAATATCACCAAAAAAGTTAAACCCGATTTGGTGGGGCTTTTTACGACAGGATTAACAGAAACCAAGGGCGATGACATAAAAGGGGCGTGTTCTTTGGTTCAAGATATACAACCCATTGTATATGTCAATACACCTGATTTTGAAGGCTCATTGGAAAGTGGTTTTGCCAAAAGTGTGGAAGCATTAATTGATCAACTCGTTGTACCTCAAACCAATACCTATTTACAAAAAGCGGTGATTATTCCCAATGTGAATCTAAAACCCATAGAAATTGAAAAACTCAAAGATACCGTCTCTTTGTTTGGGTATGAAGTGTTGGCTTTACCTGATTTAAGTGAATCCCTCGATGGACATTTGGGGTTAAAGCAAGGGGCATTAAGCAGTGGGGGTATTAGCGTTGAAGAAATCAAAGAGTTAGGCAATGCTTCTTTGGTCATTTCTGTGGGAAAAAGTGTGGAAAAAGCGGGGCAAAAACTGCACGCTAAAAATGAAAATATGACACACTTACATTTTGATTGTGTAAGTGGATTGGTTTGCAGTGACGAGTTTTTTAAAGCCTTATGTGAAATCAAAAAAATCTCAATGCCACATCCCAGTATTGTACGATGGAGAAAACGACTTCAAGATGCCCTTTTAGATACGCATTTTGCCATTGGAAGCAGCAACGTAGTCATTGCTCTTGAACCTGATCAAGCTTTGAGTGTGGCAACGACACTTTTGGAAGCAGGAGCCAATATCAAAGCCATCATTACCACACAAAAGACCACACTGTTAGACCATTTAGCGTGTGAGAACTGTTTTTTTGGTGATTTTGAAGATGTGGAGAGTTATTTAGAACAAGCCGATGTGTTAATTACCAATTACCACGGTGAGCGTTTGGCAAAAAAGCATCATAAAGCGTTGATGCTTCGAGGCTTTCCCGATTATGAAAGTGTAGGCAATCAACTTAAAAATGATATTTTATACGAGGGAAGTGCGTATTTGCTTTTTGAGTTAGCCAATTTACTCCACGAACATGAACATGAATAGGACAAAGAATGGAAGTTTCATATCAAAATCGAAGTTATACTTTAAGTAAAAAAGAGAGAAAAGTAGGGGGTGAGGCTCCTGCTGTTCGAATTAAGATGTTAAATAATGAAACCAAAGTTATAGGCATGATGGCACCTAAAACACAAGTGATGATAAGCTTATTGGATGTTAAGGTTTTTTCTCAAGCCATATTGGATATTTTAGGACAATACCACCATAAAATCATTTTTTATGTGGTGACTTCTGAATCGAGTGAAAAACTTGAGAAAGTGGTTTCAACATTTGATTTAGTGGCTGAAAATGCAAGTTGCGATTATAAAGAGTTTGCCTCAAAATTTGGACTGAATATGGAAAATGAACACATTGCCAATGCCCTTTTTATTATCAATAAAGAAGGCGAAATCACTTATATCCAAATTCCTAAAACCATAGAAGAACCTTTGGATTTAGAACGTTTTAAAGTACACCTTCATGAAACAGTGAGCCAAAAACAAAAAGGGCACACGCATGAAAATTGGATGGGTGTATGAATAAGAAAAAATGCGGTATCAGCACTCAAGTATGGTTAAAACACAACGATTATGATATTAATGATATCAATAAAGTAGGACAATACGGCAACAGTGCTTTAATGAAAGCTTCACGAGAGGGCAACAGTGAAGTGGTTAAAGAGTTAATTGCTTTGGGTGTGGATTTGAATATTAAAAATATTGACGGCAATACGGCATTATGGAACGCCTGTTTTGGCAATTCGTATGAGTGTTTTCATCTGTTAATAGAAGCAGGGATTGATATAAATTCACAAAACGACAATGGTGTTACAGCATTGATGTATTGTGCCAGTGCAGGAAAAGAAGATTTTGTTGAACTCTTGCTGCAAAACAATGCCAATACGCAACTTGAAAGTTTGGATGGATTTAAAGCCATTGATTTAGCCGTTACACCAAAAATTGTCAAAATGCTCAAACATGCAAACGTTTCATGATGCGACAACACTGACGTTAAAGAGATACTACAGCGAACCTCATTTTATCGATTGGACAACGCAACCTAGAAGTTACAAAGTGTATCCTCATTTTTATCGACGTTTTAACCTAACTGATTATGAAGAGTTGGCATTTATTCAAAATATGGGCAAAATCACTTTTGAAAAAACCTACTACAATCAAACCATTGCTTTGAGAACAGTTCCCAGTGCAGGGGGATTGTACCCGTGTGAAATATACATACAAATTCGAGGTGTTGAAAACTTGTTATCGGGGATTTATCATTATGAGCCTTTATCAAACACTTTAGTTTTGTTGCATGAACTCACACACGATGGGGTTGAATATTATTTTAAAGATCAAACCTTATATCAATTTACCTTTTTAATCACCTGTGCTTATTTTAGAACGGCGTGGAAATATTCAAATCGAAGTATTCGGTATCTACTTTTGGATTCGGGACATCAAATGGGGGCGATTTATGCAGGAGTTTGTTTGGAAAAAAAAGAAGCAGAATTTGAGTGTGAATTCGATGATAAAGCCTTAAACCGTATCTTAGGATTGGGCGATGAAGAGTTTTTAATGGGATGTATAAAAGTCAAGTCGTATAAAAACAAACCTTTACTTCCTTTAAGAGAAGCTTTGCCTTTTGTGCAACCTTGTGATTATTTTATCAAGAACGCTTTTATTGAAGCATTTTTCCAAAAAAGTGTTGAAGCAAAAGAGTACGAGTTTCCTTTATATGAAGGATTAAATAAGCTGGAACACACTCAACTGCAAGAGGCAATACATAACAGACGCTCCATACGGGCGTTTAAAAAAGAGTCTATTTCCTATGAAGCTTTTTTAGAGATTTGCCAAGATATTTTTGAACTGGCAAACCAAAATCATATTGAAATTTTTATGATAAATAACAATATTGAGGGCATCAAAAAGGGAGTTTACAAAAATGTAACCCTGCAAAAAGAGGGGGAGTTTTCTCAAAAAGCAGGCTTTTTAGCTTTAAATCAAACCTTGGCACAAACGGCATGTACAACCTTGTTTTTTACGGCACCTAAAACGGTGTCATACACGCATACAACGAAGTTGTGTGGATTTTTAGCTCATATGATTTATTTAAAATCTTCATATTTTAATATAGGGTGCAGTGGCATTGGAGCATGTTTTGATGAAGAGGTTCAACACTTTTTAGAAACGCCCAATAATATTTTGTACCTTTTGGTTTTAGGAAAATAAGAGAAATTTTTCACCAATTATCTTGTGGAACACTACTTGCATAAACAGAAGTATAAATTCTAAAATAGGATAAACCAATGAGCCGAATTAAAATCTCAACCAATGAGCCAAAACAAGGGACTTTGAAAATTGCTTTTGCAACAAGTGATATGGAAAATATCGATGCACATTTTGGAAGTGCCAAGCAGTTTGCTGTGTACGATGTGAGTAAAAACAGTGTTCAAACGTGTGAAATCATTAAAATTGAAGAGAAAGATACCGATAAAACCGTTGAACTTTTAGGGGATATTGATATTGTCTATTTTACCAATATTGGAGCTATAGCAGCTGCAAAGATTATTAATTCGGGAATCTTTCCTATTAAATACAAAGAGATTGTTCCCATTGCTGAAGAGTTGGAAAAATTAAAAGCGATGTTAAATACCAATCCTCCTCCTTTTATTAAAAAAATCATTGAAAAAAAGGCGGCATAATGGAAATCAAAAAAATATTTATTGATACCTTAGTGGGTCAAATTCGTGCGTTAGATCAGTTTGGAACATGGGGCAATAAATCCAATGAAGATTTACTCATTGAGAAATACGTTAAATCCAAAGAGGATTTAAAAAATATTCCTATTATTGCTGATATTGATGAAATGCAAATCAAAGACATACGAATTGTGTTTCAAGCAGTTGCGTTGGCATTTGAAAAAATTACAGGGGTAATGTGTTCAGTAGTAATGGAGATGAGCCATGAAGGTTTTGGACGAGTGGTTGTATTTGCCGATAAAATCGTGTTATGTGAAAAGTTTTTTAAAGATGCTCATCGGTTTTCATTTCGTTCATTAGAAGATTTGGAAAACGAGGGTGAAAAATATCTTGTCAAAGCACAAGAAACCTACAACAAATATAAAAATATCTAAAAAAGGAGACGCCTATGAGTATAGGGATTTTTTGCGGAACAGCAGGTGGAACATCAATGAAAGTTGCCAAAGCACTCGCCAAAGAGTTTGAAGTTGATGAAGACGATGTGATTAATATGGAAGAAGATTTTGATGGGACACATCAGTTTGATGATTTTGATGTTTTATTTATTGGAAGCTCGACTTGGGGACAAGGCGATGTGCATTTTTCTTGGGTGGATGTGTTATTGGAATTAGAAGATGAAAAACCAGATTATTCGGGGAAAACAGTGGCTTTTTTTGGAGCAGGGGATTGTGTAAAACACGGAGAGCATTTTTGTTCGGCGTTGGGGAAATTACACAAAGCATTTACAGATTTAGGGGCAAAGTCAGTTGGGTTTGTACCTAAAGAAGGGTATACCTATGAACATTCATTGGCAGAAATGGATGGAAAATTGTGCGGATTGGCGATTGATGAGCATAATGAAAAAGGTAAAACCAAAGAGAGAATTAAAAACTGGATAGCAATTTTAAAAGAAGAAATTGAGGAATAATAATTTTGTACCTGTATTAGGACAAATTCAAAGGAGCAGACAATGGAACACAATAAAACAATTGAAGAGTTTTATGACTTAACCGATGCTGAAGACTATTTTGAGTTTTTTGATTTAGAGTATGACAAACAACTCATTAACGTAAAGCGATTTCATATCTTAAAAGAGTATGGCAATTTGATTAAAACCGCTTTTGATAATTTAAAAGAGGATGAAACACGATTGTTGGATTTTTTAAAATTCTCACTTTTGCGCGTCTATGGCGATTATAAAAACGGACATGCACCTAGTGCTGCTGATGTTTGGAATATGTTTGCCAATGGAAAGTTAGGTGGGTGTATGAGTTGTACTCCAACACAAGGAAACAGTTGTGGCTGCTAAAATTCAAGAAAAACAAATTGTTGATCCCAATACGGTTTTGCACGACAGCGTAACCGCATCAAGATCAGGGAAAGATGAAGAGAAAGCCAAGTTTGGTGTAGGACAAAAGGTCAAACTTTTAAGTGATATTGTCAATGATGGAACCTATCCTCATGCCAAAATTGGAACACTGATGATGCCAAAAGGCTCCGTAGGATACATCAAATCCATTGGAGAATTTTTGCAAGTCATACGTGTGTATGAAGTCCACTTTTTTGGAGTTTTAGATGTTCCTGTGGAAATTGTGGGATGTCGTGAACATGAACTTGAAGCATTAGAAGATTATCGTGATGAAGTCGAAGAAGAGCTGGAATTTATGCGAAAGCACCGAGAAGAGAAATACGGGAAAAAGTAAACTCTTTGCCAAGTCAAACGAAAGAACTATAGAAGAGTTTTTTCGTATGGCTTGGTAACGAGTTGTACAACTTTACAAAGGAGAAGAAGAATGGCAAAAGTAATTTTTATGCATTTTGATACGGTTACAGATGGTATTTACAATGCAAAAATCGGGGAACCCATCGTAAGATTGGCAAAAGAAAACAATGTTCCAATTCCTTTTAACGCCAAAGGGGATTATGCAAAATGTCTGATCAGCGTTGAAAACTTAAGTGATGAAGAACCCACAAGTTATATGGAAGATGAAGAGTTGGATATTTTAGTTGAATTAGGAGCAATCACTCCTGAAGAAGCGGAACAATGTCAACAATTCACCATTAGCCCAAAAGTGAGAATTGCACCAATGATGTTAATCAAAGGTGATATTTTGGTGAAACCATACACACTAAAAAAATAGGTTGTAGGAACAATTTATTGTTCTTTTAGGATTTGTCTTTGTTTGATTCAAACCAATAAAAGAGATTAACAATAACATCCCTTTCAATGGGATAATTTAAAAGGAAAAGAAAATGACAACAAGAGTAGAAATAGTAAATGATTTTTTAGCAATCAATGTTCAACCAGGCAGCACCATTCAAGATGTAGTAGAAGCTTCAGGTTCTGCTTTACCGTTTGGATGCAGAGATGGAGAGTGTGGTACATGTGTTGTTGAAATCGAGCAAGGAATGGAGTTCCTTTCACCTATTAATGACAAAGAGAAAAAAGTTATTAAAGAAAACTGTGCAGGTACGTGTACAGATAAAACACGACTTTCTTGTCAAATGAAAATCGTTAAACCCAATGGAATTGTACGAATTAAGTATTAATTGCATAAAAAATAGACAATCACTATGTTCAAATTCATTTTGAATTTGGACATAATAATAGTATGGCACAAGTGTTATCAACATCACAAGCTCAAAAGCAAAACTTAAATCTTTCTCTAAAATTGTGGCTTCCTATGCTGCAATCTTCTTTGCAAGACCTAGAGAAACACCTCAAAGATGTCTCTTATGAAAACCCTTTTTTAGAACTGAAAAAACCCAAAGAGTTTTACAGCAATTACTCTTTAAGTGGCACCAATGGAGAGTTTATTGAATCCATTGCAACATACAGTACGTCATTAAACGATAAAATCAGTGAACAAATATGCCCCCCTTTGTTTCCTACTCCCAATTCACAAAAAGTGGCATTGGAAATTTTATGTGATATTAATGAAGAGGGATATTTTGAAGGTGATATTGAGCAAATTGCGATAACATGTAATGTCTATAAAGAGTATGTTGAAAGCATCCGACAACGATTTAGTCAACTTGAACCCAGTGGTGTAGGCGCATATGATTTAAAAGAGTCTTTTTTATTTCAATTGGACTCACTGGATATGAAAATAGACGATGAACTCTATAATTTCCTTAAACGTATCATTAAAGATATTGCGCACATTGACAAATATGCTTCACACCATCTTTTTGAAAAAAGCAAAGATATTATTAAGTATTTCAACAATCCTCCGGCGATTGAGTATCTTAATAACAACGTTCAAGTTATTCCTGATTTTTTTGTGGATGTGGGAGAAGATATTGATATTAAAATCAATCATGCCTACTATCCCGATATTACCGTTAAAGATGCTTTTAGCACCAAAAATGAAAACATCAAAGAGAAAATCAAAGAAGCCAAAGATTTGGTCAATTTATTAAGCCTTAGAAAATCAACTTTGTATAAAATCATTTTGATTATTGTTGAAAAACAAATCAGCTTTTTTGTAGGTGGTGAACTCAAACCCTTTTCCATGCAAGAAATAGCAGCTGAATTGGGGTTTGCAGAATCAACCATTTCAAGAGCGGTTGCCAATAAATACATTGAGTGTAATTTGGGCATTTATCCTTTGAAGTTTTTCTTTACCAATGCGGTTGCCAACAAAGATTTATCCTCTTCAGAAATCAAAAGCTATATCAAATCGCTCATAGAGTACGAAAACAAAGAAGAGCCTTTGACCGATCAAGATATTTTAGAAAGCATCGAAGAGAAATTTAACCTACAAATGGTGCGACGAACCATCACCAAATACCGAAAAATGCTGGATGTTCCCTCTTCAAAAGAGAGAAAGAAACTCTACAAAGTAGAAAACCTCTAGGTAAAATTCATCTTTTTTCAAACACTCTCATTGAATATTTAAATGTATTCAATCATAAATTTCCACACTATAGTGGCAAAATATATATCAATATAGTGTATAAATTAAAATATTCTTTCCAAACAATTAAAGCTTGACTGACATTTGAATTGAAACAAATGGTATAGAAATACAAAATTGTAACCCTCTTACAAACATAAAATTGACAAAAATATACATGGCATGACATTAATGAAATCAAGATAATTTTTATCCGATTTTCTTGAATACTAAAAAATTTAGACTTGCAAATCCCTATTTTAAGGCTTTTTATAAAATATAAAATATTTTTTTTCAAAAAAACTTCTTGTGGAACACTTGTTGCAATTTAGCAAGTGTAACTAAAAACAAAAGGAGTTTATATGTCAAGCTTAAGACAAATAGCATTTTATGGAAAAGGTGGGATTGGTAAATCAACTACATCTCAAAATACGTTAGCGGCAATGTGTCACTATTATGGTAAAAAAATCTTAATCGTTGGTTGTGACCCTAAAGCGGATTCAACACGATTAATTTTACATGAAAAAGCTCAATCTACAATTATGCAATTAGCTTCAGAAGCAGGAACAGTTGAAGATTTAGAGTTAGAAGATGTATGTAAACCAGGTGCAGGTGAATTTAATCCTGAAGACGATTCAATTACTGAAGGGTACATTATGTGTACAGAATCAGGTGGTCCAGAGCCAGGTGTTGGGTGTGCAGGACGAGGGGTTATTACAGCCATTAACTTCTTAGAAGAAGAAGGTGCGTATGACGATGAGTTAGATTTCGTATCGTATGACGTTCTTGGAGACGTTGTTTGTGGTGGATTTGCGATGCCAATTCGAGAAGGTAAAGCACAAGAAATTTACATCGTAATGTCAGGTGAAATGATGGCAATGTATGCAGCAAATAACATCTCTAAAGGGATTTTAAAATATGCCAACACAGGTGGAGTAAGACTTGCAGGACTTATTTGTAATGCACGTATGACAGATAAAGAGTACGATTTAGCAAAACACTTAGCAATGCAAATTGGAACTCAAATGATTCACTTCGTTCCAAGATCTAACCACGTTCAAAGAGCTGAGTTAAGAAGAATGACAGTGGTTGAGTTCTCACCATCATCTGACCAAGCGATGGAATACAAAGAGTTAGCACGAAAAATTATTGCTAATGATTTAAAAGTGATTCCTAATCCATTAGAAATGGACGACTTAGAAGCGTTATTAATGGAATTTGGTTTAGAAGAAGAAGTTGATGAAGAAAATTTAGGTAAAAAAGCAGAAGAAGCTTAATTCACAAGTTTAAAATTGGTTACTAGTTTATAGTTTAGAATTTATAGAAAAAAAAGATACATAAGGAGAAGAAAATGTTTGTATGTGGATACCACTTCCCAGCTGATATGGGTAATGACGTAAGTTTTGAGAAAGTGATTGAAAAAGTAAAAGAAGGAATTGATGCAACAGGTAAATCGGTTACATTAACAAGTGAAACAAGAGAAGGTGTTAAATTAGAAGAGATTTCTGTTCCTGCAGGTTCTTTTTTACATACAGCATTAGTAGATTACTTCACAAACACTGAATGTAAAGAAAAAGATGGATTTAAAATGATTTATTACACCAATAAATATCAAATTTCAGAAATTTCTAAAAGTGTTGATGGTGCTTCAACTAAGGATATTTGTAAAAAATTAGATGATATGAATCTATATAGAGTTAAAGTAGCGTAAGCTACTTTTTCTTCCAAAGGAGAAAATTATGGGACCAGAAACATTAGAGAGTCTACAAAAAGAAGCGATTGCTGAGGTTCTTGCAGGATATCCAGCAAAAGCAGCTAAAAACAGAGCAAAACACTTAGGTGTCGATACACCCGAAGGTGTAAAAGGTGCTTGTGATACAACACGAAGTAACAAGCAAACCGTTCCAGGAGTTATGTCTCAAAGAGGATGTGCTTATGCTGGGTCTAAAGGGGTTGTTTGGGGACCAATTAAAGATATGATTCATATTTCTCACGGACCAATTGGGTGTGGACAATACTCAAGAGGTGGAAGAAGAAATTATTATATCGGTACAACCGGTGTTGATACCTTTGTAACCATGAACTTTTCAACGGATTTTAACGAAAAAGACATCGTATTTGGTGGAGATAAAAAACTTAAAAAAGCGTTAGAAGAGATTGATGAATTATTCCCATTAAACAATGGAATCTCAATTCAATCTGAGTGTCCAATCGGTCTTATCGGGGATGACATTCAAGCGGTGGCTAAAGTGCATAAAAAAGAGACAGGTCATCAAACAATTGCGGTTTCATGTGAAGGATTCAGAGGAGTTTCTCAATCTTTAGGTCACCACATTGCAAACGACATGATCAGAGACCACGTTATGCCAGATACATCTTTTAGAAAAGATTTTGAAAGCACACCTTACGATGTTGCTATAATTGGGGATTATAACATTGGTGGAGATGCTTGGTCAACACGAATTATTTTAGAAGAAATGGGACTTAGAGTTATCGCTCAATGGTCTGGAGATGCAACGTATAAAGAGTTAGCGATTGCTCCAAAAGCAAAACTTAACTTACTACACTGCTACCGATCAATGAACTATATTTCACGACACATGGAACAAGAGTTCGGTATTCCTTGGATTGAATATAACTTCTTTGGACCAAGTAAAACAACGGAATCGATTCGAAAAATTGCAGCGTGTTTTGATGAGTCTATTCAAGCCAAAGCAGAAGCAGTGATTGCAAAATACACAAAAATGACTGATGCCGTTATTGCAAAATATCGACCGTTATTAGAAGGTAAAAAAGTGATGCTTTATGTCGGTGGTTTAAGACCAAGACACGTAATTGGTGCTTATGAAGATTTAGGAATGGAAGTAATCGGTACTGGATATGAGTTCGCTCACGGTGATGATTATAAACGAACCAAAGAAGATATTTCAAGAAGTACTTTGATTTATGATGATGCCAATGAGTATGAACTTGAAGAGTTTGTTAAAAAACTCAAACCAGACTTAGTTGCTGCTGGGGTTAAAGAGAAATATGTATTTCAAAAAATGGGTCTTCCATTTAGACAAATGCACTCTTGGGATTACAGTGGTCCATACCATGGATATGACGCATTTGCAATTTTTGCAAGAGATATGGATTTGGCTATGAACTCTCCTGTGTGGGATCATACTACCGCTCCATGGGATAAAGAAGTAGAGGGAGCGTAACATGCAAGACGTAGAAAACATAGTAAACGGACAAAAACTGTTTTTAAAACCTGAGTATCAAGAAGTTTTAAAAAACAAAAAACAATTCGAAGGGAACATGGGTTCAATTGATTCATCTAAAGTGGATGAAATTCAAGAGTGGACTAAATCTTGGGATTACCGAGAAAAGAATTTAGCACGAGAAGCCATTACAATTAACCCTGCAAAAGCGTGTCAACCATTAGGTGCGATTATGGTTGGTCTTGGATTTGAAAACACGATGCCTTATGTTCATGGTTCTCATGGATGTGTTGCGTATTTTAGATCTTACTTTACACGACACTTTAAAGAACCAACTCCATGTGTTTCTGACTCTATGAGTGAATCAGCAGCGGTATTTGGTGGATTGGCAAATATGAAAGACGGTATTCGAAACTGTAATGCTCTTTACAAACCTGAAATGATTTCTGTAAGTACAACGTGTATGGCAGAAGTTATTGGAGATGATTTAAATGCCTTTATTATTGGGGCACGAGAAGAAGCAGAAGGTGAATTGGATAAAACTGAAATCACGTATGCCCATACTCCTTCATTTGTGGGATCACACATTACTGGGTATGACAACATGATGAAAGCAACTTTAGAGCAATTAGTCCCTGAGGGAACTAAGCGAGTGGTTGATGAAGAACGAATTAACATTATCCCAGGATTTGAGCCGTATTTAGGTTCATTAAAAGAAGTTAAAAAAATGGCTAAGCTTTTTGGTGATAAAATCATTATGTTAGGTGACCATGAAGAGCAATGGGATACGGGTGCAGGTGAATATAAATTGTATGCCGGTGGAACTAAATTGGATGATGCAAGAACAGCCATTCATGCCAAAGCCACTATCTCTTTACAAAAGTATGCTACTGTTGCAACAGCGAAAACCATTAAAAACAAATGGAAACAAACTTACGCTACTTGTAACCCAATTGGTTTAAGTGGTACCGATGCGTTTGTTATGAAATTAGCTGAATTAACAGGTAAAGAAGTTCCTACTGAGTTAAAATCTCAAAGAGCTAAACTCGTAGATGCGATGCAAGATTCATATCCGTACATGCACGGTAAAAAAATTGCAATCTGGGGAGATCCTGATTTCTTATTAGGAATGGTTTCTTTCTTAGTTGAAATGGGCGCAATCCCCACTCACGTTCTTTGCCACAATGCGCCAAGAAAAGGTTGGGAAGATGATATGAAAGCGATTTTAGCAAAATCAAACAGAGCCGATGAGTGTAATATTTGGGCGGGTAAAGATTTATGGCATTTACGATCATTGTTATTTACTGAACCAGTGGATTTTATGATTGGAAACGTATACGGTAAAGAGCTTTACAGAGATACAAAAATTCCATTAATCAGAATTGGATTCCCAATTTTTGACAGACATCACTTGCACAGATACTCTATCAGTGGATATGAAGGTGCTATTAACTTATTGACTTGGATTACCAATGGTATCTTAGATCAATTAGATGAAGAGACAAAATCAATCGGCGAAACAGATTATTTCTTTGACGCGGTAAGATAATTTTAAAAACCAGAAGGAATCCTTCTGGTTTTTTTTAGCTTATCGTTATATAAATAAATATATAATGTTCCCGATTGCTTTTGACTTTGTAAAAATCAAAAGGATGTACAATGAAAATCAGTGCAAGAAATCAACTTATTGGGCATGTGGATTTAATTCAACAAGGAAAAGTCAATGCAGAAGTGTATATCAAACTCAAAAGTGGGTATACCATGGTGGCGGTTATTACCAATGAAGCCGTCCGGGAGTTAAATTTAACGTGTGGCGATGAAGTGGTTGCCTTTTTTAAATCAAGTTGTGTGTTAGTTACAACAGATATTACGTTAAATATCAGTGCCAGAAATAAGTTTCAAGGGGTCATAACCAATATGCAAATTGGCGAAGTCAATGCGGTGTTGCATATTAATATAGGAAACGATGAAATTATTACATCGGTGATTACCTTAAATTCAATTCGTTCACTCAATATTAAATTGGGTATAGGTGTCAGTGCTATTATAAAAGCAAGTGACGTGATGATTGGAAAAGAGATTAAAGGATAAAAGATGTTAAAAAGAGTTATTTTAGGAGTAATGGTTTTAAGCATGAGTTTGTTTGCTGGGCAAATCAATATCGCCGTGGCAGCTAATGTGAGCTATGCTATTGGGGATTTGATTAAAGAGTTTAACAAAACAAATCCCCACACCGAAGTGTTAGTAACGCTTGGAAGCAGTGGGAAACTAACGGCACAAATTAAAAATGGCGCACCGTATCATCTGTTTATGGCAGCGAATATGAAGTTTCCACAAAGCTTGTACGAGGAAAATATGGCGATTACCAAGCCCATTGTTTATGCACAAGGAAGTTTAGCGATGTTAAGTGCTAAAGAGCTTGATTTTAGCCAAGGAATAGAAATGGTAGCACAAAAAGAGATTGAAAAAATTGCCATTGCCAATCCTAAAACAGCCCCTTATGGTGCAGCAGCATTAGAAGCCATTACCAATGCAAAACTGTTAAACAGTGTAGAATCAAAATTGGTGTACGCCGAATCAATTTCCCAAACGGTTTCGTATGCGATTACAGCAGCAGATATTGGCTTTATAGCAAAGTCTTCGCTTTATAGTGATAAAATGTCAATGTATAAAGAAAATGTAAATTGGGTCAGTGTGGATTCAAGTTTATATACGCCTATTGATCAAGGTGTGGTGCTTACACGTATGGCAAAAGAGAATGCAGAAGCCAAAGCGTTTTATGAGTTTATTTTAAGCCAAAAAGCCAAAGAAATTTTTAAAGAGTATGGATATTTAGTCAAATGAGTCAAATGGTTGCAACCGTAAAGAGTATTGAAAACTTAGAACAACTCAACATTGTAGAGTTTGAGTTTAACGCACATGTGCTCAAAATGATGAGCTTGGATTTAAACACAAATATTAGAGTGGGGAAAAAAGTGGTCTTAAGCGTAAAGCCTACGAATATCGCTTTGGCTAAAGATTTAGCAGGAGAGATAAGTTTTTCCAATCAAATGGAAGCAACCATTCAAACCCTTACTCACGGGAAGCTTTTAAGCAGTGTGGGATTAGCTATCAACGACATTGTCTTTGAAAGCATTATTACGTTAAGTTCAGCTAAGCGGATGAACTTACGCATAAACGACAAAGTGATTATGCTTATAAAAGCGAGTGACCTTTTTATTTTGGATGTGTTTGATGATTGAAATTCTTAAAACCTTGGAGTTCACTCCTTTTCTTATTTCATTTAAATTGGCATTCATTACGACGGTGATTCTGTTTTGTATCAGTTTGCCACTGGCGTGGTATTTATCGCAAACTCAATCAAAAATAAAGCCTATCTTAGAAGCCATTACGGCACTGCCTTTGGTGTTACCGCCTTCAGTGTTAGGGTTTTATATTTTGTGGGCGTTGTCTTTTAACTCACCCATTGGAGCCTTTTTTGATGAGGTGTTTGGCATAAAATTGGTCTTTAACTTTACGGGATTAGTGATTGCAAGTTGTTTTTACTCTTTGCCTTTTATGGTACAGCCCTTACAAAGCGGTTTTCAAAGTATCCATAAAAATATGCTTGAAGCCAGTTACATAAGCGGTAAAAGCAAGTTTCAAACACTTTTTAAAGTTGCCTTACCCAACATTAAACCCGCACTTATGACCGCCATCATTGTAACCTTTGCCCATACGGTTGGAGAGTTTGGTGTGGTGTTGATGGTGGGAGGAAGTATCCCTGAACAAACCAAAGTGGCATCCGTAGCGATTTACGAATTTGTCGAAGTGATGGATTATGCTCATGCGCATATTTACAGTGGCATTATGTTGATATTGAGTTTCTTAACACTTTTAGGGGTCTATATTTTTAATCGAAGTCAAAACAGCAAATTTACAGGAATTCACTCATGATAAATATCAACATAAATAAACCCCTTCATGGCAGCAACGGTATCATGGAACTGACAATCAATCTTGCCATACAAAGTGGTGATTTTGTAGCGTTATCAGGAGTAAGTGGCAGTGGAAAAACCACTCTTTTACGAATCCTTGCAGGACTTGAAGAAGCACATGGAACGTTGCAAGTCGGTGATGAGTTTTGGCTCAAAGAGAAGTTTTGTTTGCCTCCTCAAAAACGAAAGATTGGTTTTGTGTTTCAAGATTATGCGCTTTTCCCCAACATGAGCGTGGAAGAGAATTTGCTGTATGTGTGCAAAGATTATGCTTTGGCAAAACATTTGTTGGACATGACCCACTTAAGCGAACTTACCAAGCGAATGCCCAACTCATTAAGTGGTGGGCAAAAACAACGTGTGAGTTTGTGTCGGGCGTTAATGAATCGTCCGAAAATCTTGCTTATGGATGAACCCTTATCAGCCCTTGACCCAGCCATGCGAAGCAAACTGCAAAATGAGATTTTAACCTTACATAAAGAGTTTGGAACCACCACGATTATGGTCAGCCACGACCCCAGTGAAATGTACCGTTTAAGCAATCGCGTGATTGTGTTAAATAATGGCAAAATCATCAACGATGGAAGTGCCAAAGAGGTGTTACTGAAAACCAAAGGAAGTCAGAAATTCTCTTTTGAGGGTGAGTTACTCGATATTATTAAAGTCGATGTCATTTATATCGCCATTATTGCCATTGGGCAACAACTCGTAGAAGTGGTTATCAGCAATCAAGAAGCCCAAAGTTTAAAAATAGGTGATACGGTCAATGTCAGTACTAAGGCGTTTACACCCGTGGTTTCGCAGAATTAGATAAATTTTTTTAACTATCGTTATATATTAAAATATATAACAAAAAGGAAGAAGAGATGAAAAGAATCATTCAGATTTTATGTTTATGTATCAGTTTTTATTCATTGAGTCAGTCAAAGACATTTGAAGATATGTTAGGAACAAAAATCGAAATCAAAAATGAGATTAAAAAAATACACGCTTCTACACCGATACTTTTATATTCATTGTACATCATCGATAAAGAAAAAATTGCAGGATTGAACTTTCCATTTAATCAAGGCGAAGCACAATATTTGGATGAAAAAATTGTTAATTTACCCGTATTAGGAGGGTGGTTTGGACAAGGACGAACCCCTAACAGTGAAATGATTTTACAGGTGAATCCCGATGTGATTTTGTTGTCTGATTTTACTAAAAAAATGGGTGAAGAGAAGATAAAAGCTTCATTGGGACATATTAATGTGCCATTGGTGTATTTAAAATCAAATACGCTTGAAGAGATGATTGAATCATTTTTGTATATAGGTCAATTGGTCAATCAAGAATCAAGAGCAAATACATTAGCACGCTATGCCCAAGAGAGTTTGGATTTGGCAAAAGCAATTTCAAAAGAGGTCTTTAAAAAACCAAAAGTGTATTATGCAGAGGGAAAAAATGGACTTCAAACAGAGTGCCACAGTTCAATTCATTCAGAACTTATTCATTTAGCAGCCGGAGAAAATGTTCATAAATGTGAAGCAAAAAATCAATTTGGTCGACAAACAATTCATTTTGAACAACTCCTTGGATATAACCCAGAAATTATTTTGGTTTTTGAAAAAGAGTTTTATTCAAAAATCTATCAAGATGCTAAGTGGCAACACATTGATGCGGTGAAGAATAAAAGAGTCTATTTTTTACCCAAAGGTCCTTTTAGTTGGTTTGACAGACCCCCTTCTTTTATGAGGATTTTAGGGCTTAAGTGGCTATTGTCTATTTTCCACCCTCAGTTATATCAAATTGATATTCATAAAGAAGCAAAAAACTTTTATAAATTGTTTTTAGAGTTAGAATTAACGGATGCCATGTTGGATGATATTATGGGGAAAAAGTTATGAATAAAATAAGTTTTATTCTCTTGTTTTTTATCTTGATATTGGCGATGAATGGTTCACTGTTTTTAGGACATTATCCCATCAGTTTGGACGAATATTTGATGTTTATGCAAAGATTGCTTGGATTTCATTCGGTCATTTCTTTAGAAAAATATGAAATGTTAAGCAGTGTAATTTTGGATATTCGATTGCCCCGAGTAATAGCAGCAGTGTTAATTGGTGCCTCTTTGGCTGTTGCTGGAGCCTCATTTCAAGCCATGTTTGTCAATCCACTGGTTTCTCCAGGAATTTTAGGTGTATTATCGGGGGCTTCTTTTGGTGCAGCTTTGGGAATGGTTTTGGGCGTTCATTGGTTTTTGATTAATCTTCTTACATTTATATTTGGAATGATTGCCGTTTTAGTGGCACTGAGTATTTCATTAATTTATTCAAGTGCAAAAAATATGATTATATTGGTTTTGGGCGGAATCATCAGCAGTTCACTCTTTTCAGCACTGCTATCAATGGTTAAATATGGAGCAGATCCTTACGATGCCCTTCCGGCAATTACCTATTGGCTTATGGGAAGTTTATCTTTTAGTACTTCAAATATGGTTTGGAATTTAGCCATTCCTATGTTAGCAGGGATTTTGATTTTGATTCTTTTCTCTAAATATCTCAATGCTCTGAGTTTGGGAGAAGAAGAAGCAAAAGCCTTAGGAGTCGATACTAAAAAAATAAAATTAACGGTAATAATAGTTGCAACATTCATCAGTGCATTAAGTGTGATATTAGCAGGAATTATTGGTTGGGTGGGATTGATTATTCCTCATATTGCACGGCTTTTATTTGGGGCAGATAATAAAATTATACTGCCAATGAGTGCATTACTGGGTGGTTTGTTTTTACTTATTGTGGACAATACATCAAAAATAGTTTTTAGTTTTGAAATACCCATTGGCATTGTAACGGCGATTATTGGGATTCCCATCTTTGTTTTGGTATTAAAAAATGCGAAAAGGGGATTTTAATGGCATTAATAGAAGCAAACAATATCTCTTTTTCGTATCATAATACCCCTGTTTTACATAATATTAATTTTGAACTTCATCAAGGCGATGTTTTGGCACTCGTGGGTGAAAATGGTTGTGGAAAAACCACTTTGCTAAAAATTCTCATGGGACTGTACTCTTCAAGCGGTGAGATAAAAATACACTCAAAAAATATTAAGAAATATACCCGTAAAGCACTGGCAAAACTTATCTCGTATGTTCCGCAAACTCATCAGATTCCCTTTGATTATACCGTATTTGATGTGGTCTTAATGGGACGATTAGCCCATATTGGTCTGTTTTCAAACTATTCTTTAAAAGATAAAAACATAGCATTGGCGTGTTTAGAAAAAGTGGGAATGGCACATTTAACAAACCGTATTTATTCACAAATCAGTGGAGGGCAAAGACAGTTGGCATTTATTGCACGTGCACTGGCGCAAGAATCAAAAATAATCTTTATGGATGAACCCGTAACGGGGCTTGATTATGGAAATCAGCTTAAATTGTTAACATTTTTAAAAGAGCTTTCAACCCAAGGATATACGTTTGTGCAAACAACTCACTATCCTGACCATGCTTTGTATGCGTCCAATAAAGTGATGATGTTACAAAGAGGAAAAGTGCTTGATAAAGGAGATGTAGCAGCAAAACTTACACCGAAAAATATAAAAGCACTTTATGATGTGGATGTAGAAATCATTGCCAGAGAAAATGGATACAAATATTGTATTCCCAATATGTAAAGGAAAAGAAAAATGTTAAGTGAAAAATTACTCTCAATTGTTCTTGTTGGGGTTGACCCTGTTTTGTGGATATTGTTTGCCATGAGTGTCATCTCATTTGGTGTCATAGTAGAAAGAGGGTTGGTCTTTTTAAGCATTAAAAATCAAATGAATGTACTTAATCCCATACAAATACGCATTGCTCTTGAGAAACGGTTGGGGATTCTTGCCACATTTGGCAATAACGCTCCTTTTATAGGATTATTTGGAACAGTCCTTGGAGTTATTAATGCCTTTCATGCTCTTTCAAATGGAAGCGATTTCAAAATAAATGTGGTTATGGGAGGTATCTCTGAAGCGTTAGTTGCCACAGCAGCTGGACTGTTTGTGGCAATTCCTTGTGTGATTGCGTATAACTATTTTGTACGAAGAATCAAAGGTATTTTACTTGAAATTGAGGCAAATAAAGTATGAAAACAAACGATATGTACGAGAACAATGAAATATCAGAAATCAATATGACCCCTTTTGTTGATATTGTGCTTGTCATATTGGTTATTTTTATGGCAACAGCTACCTTTATTGTTCAAGGCAAAATCACTCTTTCTCTTCCTAAAGCTTCCCTACAAGAAGAGCATTTAAAGCAAGAGAAACCCCTTGTGATTATGATTGATAAAGAGGGAGTGTTTTATGTAAATGATGCACCAATTACACTTCATCAACTCAATGAAAAACTCTTTAATCAAAGTCAGATACTCAATGAGCAAGGTGTAATGATTCGAAGTGATGCCAAAACAGCATTTGAACATGTGGTGCAAATCATAGATATTTGCAAGCAAAACACCATTTCTAAATTTTCAATACAAACGGAAATAAAACGATGATAAACTGTTCACGACAAAGAGCATACATAGCAATATTCTCAACACTGTGTTTTCATACCTCTTTGGCGTATGCTATTTATGAAATAGATTCCACGGTTATAGCAAAAGAAGCCATTTCTCACAATACTTATTTGGTTTTTATTGATGATGTGAGTACAAAAGAAATATCAATAAAAAAGGAAGCATCTCAAAAACCCATCCAAACAATCATGCCTAAAAGAAGTGTGAAAAAAGAGCCTCCAAAAAGAATTATACAAGAAGTTCAACCTCTTCAAACAAAAAAACCAATTCAAAATAAAGTCAAAAAAGAATCCATTCATAAAACGGAAGAAATAAATATGCAGGAAAAAGAAATGACAACAGCAAGTACAACCATACATAAAAATAATGATGTCGTTATGCAAGATAAAAAAGTTGAAAAAGAACAGAGTAATCGAAACGAGATCAATCAGTATCTTTCGAAAATACGAACAAAAATTCAAACAAATATTAAGTATCCCTCGTTGGCAAAACAACGTCAACTTCAAGGTGAAAGCATTGTTGAATTTACGCTTTTAAAAAGTGGACATATTGATGAAGCTTCGATTCAAATAAAACAATCCAGTGGCCACAGCAGTTTGGATAAACAAGCCATTAAAACACTTTTGGATGTTTCACCCTTTGGCATACCGCCTAAACATCCTATGACAATTGTTTTGCCTGTCATATTTCAACTCAATTAAGATACGAAAGGAAAATCGATGAAATGGGGACTTTTTTTACTGGCAGAGAATTTTCATCAAGACAGTACAAAAACAATAACAGATGATATTGATACCGCAATCTATGCAGAAGAACTGGGCTTTGATGAGATTTGGTTTGCAGAACACCATTTTAATGCGTTTAGTGTGATACCTAACCCTGCGTTAATGATGAGTTATTTAGCAGCAAAAACGACAAAAATTCGAATAGGAAGTGCCGCCTTTTTAGCCCCTTTTTATCATCCCATTCGATTAGCCGAAGAGATAGCTACTCTTGACACTCTTAGCCAAGGGCGTATCAATGCGGGATTTGCCAAAGGAGGCTTTGCTCTTGATATGGAGTTTTTTAATCAATCATCAGAAACGCTTAGAACAAAGATGTTTCATACCATTGAAAAGATAGAACAAATACTTTATGGCAACAGTTGGTTTCAACCTAAACCCATACAACATAAAATTCCTTTTTTTGTTGCCACATTTTCCACGTTTGAAACCATTGAATTTGCCGCAAAAAATGGCTACGGACTGATGTTTTCTCAAGGGGCAACACTAAAAGAGTGTGAAGAGGCACAAGAGGCGTATCAAAAAATCGCAGGATTTTATCCCGAAACGATTCTTATGAGAGTATTTGCTTTGGCACAGTCAACAAAAGAAGCGTATCGTATGGCAATACCGGCAACAGAACATTTTGTGAAATCCATGAGAGCCATACAACGCCACGAGAAACAACCCCTGTTTGACCCAAAAAATTATGAGGAACTTCTTAATCAACGCTATGAATTTTTTGATGCCAATAAATTTTTAGAAGCAGGAATTATTGGCGATGAAAAGAGTTGTCTTAAACATATACAAACCATAAAAAGGAGGGTGAAGAATCTGCATTTAGTATTAAAAACAGCATCAACCAATATCCAAGAAACCAAAAAGATGCTCAAAGAATTCAGTGAAAAAATAAAACTAAAAGTATAAAGGAAAAAGAATGAAAAAAAGTATGTTGTGTTTATCGTTAGCCACTTCAGTTGCTCTGGCACAGAGTTATAATTTAGGACAAGTCAGTGTCCAAGCCAATACCGCAGATGAGATGAACATGTTTGAACAAACCATCTCTTCAAAGGATGTTTCAAGAGACAATGCCTTAACCGTACAAGAATCACTCGATAACCTAAGTGGTATCAGTCAAGATATGCAAGGAGGTCGGGGCGAATCCACGCTTTATATCAGAGGATTTGATGCCAAAAGAGTGGGAGTATTTATTGATGGTATTCCCATTTATGTTCCCTATGATGGCAATTTTGATTATGGGCGATTTTTAACAGCAGACATAGGACAAATTGATGTGTCCAAAGGGTATTCTTCAGTTGTTTATGGAGGCAATACAATGGGTGGCGTTGTCAATATTGTTTCAAAAAAACCCTCCAAAGAGTTTGAAGGAAATATCAAAGGAGAGATTGTTTTAGACTCCAATGGAAAACAAGCAAGACACATAGAAAGTATCAATCTTGGAACCATGCAAAGCAATGGTTTTTATGCACAAATGGGCGCAAGTTATTCCAAACAAGATCACTTTAGAATCAGTGATGACTACCAAGGAACGACAGAACAACCAGCAGGAGAAAGACTACGAAGCGAAACAGAAGATAAAAAAGCCAGTTTTAAAATGGGCTATGTGGCACACGATAAAAGTGAAATAGCCATCAGTTATTCTAATCAAAAAGGGGTTAAGCAACAACCACCTGTAAGTGATACCACGTTTGCAAAAGTTAAATATTGGGATTGGCCGTATTGGGATAAAGAGACCATCTCTGTTGTTGGACAAAAAAACTTTGAAAGCAGTTATATTAAAGCACTGGCATATTATGATACCAGTGAAAACTCTTTATATTCATATGCCAATAATACTTATTCAACTTTTACCGCAGCAGGTTCAAATTTTAAAAGCCGATACGATGATTACAGCTATGGAGCTCGATTAGAGTATGGGATAGAACTGGAAGAACATTTTATAAAAGCGGCTGCAAATTATAAAAAAGATGTTCATAAGGGATATGATATCAATAAATTTACCAATGCAGAAACGCTCACAGAAAACTATGAAGACAATACCATTTCACTGGGCATTGAAAATATTTATACCATAACATCAAATCTTGAACTTCTTGCAGGGGTAAGTTATGACAGAAAAGAAGCCGATAAAATTTATGATACCAATACCGCTTTTCTAAATATGCTAGCTCTTGAAACACAAAGTTCATTCTCTCCTCAAGTGGCATTGGTTTATGCTTTGGATGAGAGTTCAAAAGTAAGAGGAAGCGTATCTCAAAAAACCTATATGCCTTCAATGAAAGACCGATATTCCAGAAGACTAGGAAGTGCAGCACCCAATCCCGAATTGGATAATGAAACAGCAACACACTATGAATTGAGTTATCAAAAACAGTATCAAGCCTTTGTTGGTGGTGTTACAGGATTTTTTACTCGTGTTGATGATGCCATCCAAAGTGTTACGTATGCCCCCGATCCAACACTTAATCAAAATCAAAATGTGGGAAGCTTTGATCACAAAGGAGTAGAGTTTGATTTAAGTTATACGCAAGATGATATTAAAGTAGGAGGAAACTACACCTATATCTCTATTAAAAATAAAGAGGACAACAGTGTCAAAATAGTGGATGTTCCTCGACATCAACTCTTTTTATTTGCACAAAAAAAGCTGGGGGCAGGAGTGTCTGTTTATGGAAACATGAAAATAAGAAAAGGGGCGTACGAAAATAAACTTGATGGCAGTTATGTTATCAATCCTACGATGACAACATTTGATGTTAAAGCGATTTATGAAGCCACTTCATCTTTAACGGCACAAATTGGAATCAAAAATCTCACCGATGAATTGATTCGATACGATATGGCATATCCTATGGCAGGGCGAGAATTTTTTGCCTCTTTAGAGTATAAATTTTAGGTCATTATAATGGAAACATTTAAAACCTATATTGCCATCGATGATACCGATGAAATAGGATACTTTATTTCAACGGGTGAGATTTGTGAACATATTGTTAAGCATATTCATATGAAGTATTCAAAGACAACAGCCATTACTCGACATCAACTCTATTTACATGAGGCAATTCCTTACACCTCGCATAACAGTTCTATGTGTTTTACTTGCCAACTTGACACTCAAAGTTTTGAAGAGGTGAAAGCCTTTATTCTTGAGTATATTACTCATATAAGTGCTTCATCTTCTTCAGGTGGAGTGGCGATGGTATTTGAAAAAGATATTACCAATCCTCAAGTGCTTATGGATTATGGGTTTGATGCGAAAAATAAAGTATTGACTAAAGATTTGGCGTATCGTATTGCCAAAGAACAAAATGTTTTTTTACAAGAGATAAAAAATGAAGGCAATGGAATTATTGGAGCACTCGCAGGAGTTGCCTTAAGATTGAGTGGCAACGATGGCAGACTTCGAGGAAAAATCACTTTAGAACAAAGTGAGATGTTACCTAAAGAGCTATTGCAAAAAGGTATTGTTGATAGTGTTGAGGTGGTGAATACCAATATGCTTATAGATTCAAAAAAGATTGTTTTTGAAGATGGACTTAAATGGATTTTAAAAGAGCATAAAAAAGTTCTTTTGGTTCAGGAGGGACAAAACTTTTATACTCCTTTGGGCAAAGAAGCTTTGGCAGTATTTTAAAATGTTTAACACAAACAACGAATTTATACATGGAAAAAAGAGTTTCAAAATGGCACAAAAAGCAGTGTGTGAAAAGTTTGTAGTGGATACAGATGAGGAGGAGTGTGTTGTTTCTACGAATACTTCTTCGTGTTACAACTGTCTTTATCGTAAATGGACGCAACACAGTTTTGTGTGCATACAAAGAGGGTGTGATGATAAAAAATATTCATCTTAGACTTACTGTTATTGTTTTTAACATACTGCTGCTTATGAGTGTATTGGTAAGTGGCTATGGACTGAGTCAAGGAGAAGGTTCTGTTTTTGGGCATATTAGTTGGGTGAGTATGTTTTTGTTTTCTCTTATTTTGCATATTATGCTGAGAAAAAAAAGATTTATGAAGATGGTCAAAGAGGCGTTTCAAAAAGAGTCGCTTAATGATAAGTATGACTATCATACGCTTTTAGACAGTCTTAGTCAACGTAGCTTTAAAGAGCTTAGTTCCTCTTTCGATATTAAAGAAGAATTGCTCCAAGAGATATTTGCTGGATTGAATATAAACATCAAAGATTTTGAAGAGAGCCTAAATAGTGTTGCAAAAAGCCATACCTATCAAGAACAAAAACTCTTTATCATAATAATAGAAAAGCATTTACAAACTATAAAAAAAGGAAAATCATGGGATTAATGCAAACAAATTTAGACTGTTTAGATTTTGCAAAGCTGTATAAAGAACAGATGAAAGAATCTACTTTTAAAGGTAAAAAGAGCGACGATTGGGATAAAAGAGCCTTGAGTATGAACAGCAATGTTCACAACAGTATTTACACAAAAACGTTTATTGAACAAATTGATACCCGTAATGCCACTTCACTTTTAGATGTAGGTTGTGGTCCGGGAACTATTGCCTTGGCAATGGCGTCTAAATTGCAAAAAATTTATGCCCTTGATTACTCTTTGGGGATGTTGGAGTGTGTAACCAAGAATTGTCAAGAAAAGAACTTAAATAATGTCACCACAATTCATAAATCGTGGGAAGATAGTTGGGATGAGGTTCCCAGTGCTGATATTGTCGTTGCATCACGGTCAATGGAAGTTAAAGATATAAAAGAAGCCGTCCTAAAACTCAATGAAAAAGCCAATAAAAGGGTCTATCTTACGACCAAAGTAGGGGGCAGTTTTCTTGATTATGAGATTTTAAATCAACTCTCAAGAGAAATCTATCCTCGACCCGATTATATCTATTTGGTCAATGTTCTTCATAGCATGGGAATTTATGCCAAAGTAGATTTTATAAAAAGTGAAAACACCAAATTTGAAAGCAATACGCCTGAAGAGTTTGTGGAAAAAGTCTCTTGGAGTTTAGGGGAACTTTCACGTGAAGAAAAAGAGACATTAAAAGAGTATTTTAATACAACATATCAATACAAACAACTTGCCCAATACATCAATTGGGCGATGATTTCGTGGGAGGTAATAAAATGAAACACATCGTCTTAATCTTAATAATTGCAAGTTCACTTTTTGCAAAAGAGGGTGACATCTCTCAACATTATGCAACCAATAAGGTTGTTGTCGATGGATTGGTTGCAAAGAAGCTTATTTTAACCGTTGAATCTTTGGAAAAAATGAGTGGGGTAAAAACGGGTTCAACTCCTTTGGTTTGTATAAGTGGTGAAATCAAAGATGAAGTTAAAAGTTATGAGGGCGTTAAATTAAAAGATATTTTAGCAGAAGCCGACATCGTTATTTCAAGCAAAAGAGACTTAAATAAAATATATATTCAAGTTATTGCTAGTGATGGTTATGCGGTGATTTTTTCTTATAATGAATTATTTAACACAAATAATGGGGACAGAGTGATAGTTTTTTATAAGAAAAACAATCAATTTCTTGAAGAGTATGAAGGGAAAATCGCCTTAATCAGTTTGGATGACAATAAAAATGGACCAAGACACGTCAAATGGCTTGAAAAGATTGTTGTTAAAAAAATCGATCTTTAAAAGGAGGTGAAAAGAAAAAAACGTGCATGTTATTATAAATAAAAAGGATATAAAATGAAAACCAGTGCAAGAAACCAGTTTATGGGTAACGTTATTGAGTGTAAGAGTGGTGCTGTAATGACGGAAATAACAGTAGAAGTCTCAAGCAGTGTGCATATTTGTGCCACTGTGACCAATGGAAGTAAAGAGTCTTTGGATTTACAAGTGGGACAAAGTGTGGGAGCGATTATTAAAGCTTCATCGATTATTTTAAGCAAAGCTCAGTTAAAAGCAACGGCTCGAAACAACATCAAAGGTGTTGTCACTGATGTGATAAAAGGAGCTGTAAACAGTGAAGTCAAAATGGCAGTTGGTGAAACAACGCTGTGTGCGATTGTGACCAATGAATCCATTGAGGATTTAGCTATTGCAAAAGGTGACAGTATTTATGCTATATTTAAAGCATCGAGTGTCATTTTATTAGGATAAAAATTAAGGGATTTATTTCAACTTTTTGAGATAAATCCTTACTATAAGGAAAACAATGATTTATTTTTCAGATGATGAGTTACAACGCTATATCCACGATGATATTCCCTACTTTGATTTAACCACTTTTTTGCAAAATACAAAAAACAGACATGCCAAACTCTCGATTTTTACGCGAGAAGAGCTAATGGTTTCATGCAGTGAAGAGGCACAAAGAATCGCTTTGCTTTTAGGTTGCCATGTAAAAAACTGTATGGCTTCGAAAACAATTGTGAAAAAAGGTGAAATACTCTTAGAATTTACAGGAACATATGAAGCCGTTCATCAAGCGTGGAAAGTATGCCAAATCTTACTGGAATACAGTTGCAAAATCGCAACCTATACACACACAATGAATCAAAAAATCAAAGCCATCAATCCCTCGTGCGAACTGTTAGCCACACGAAAGAGTTTTCCCTTTGCCAAACGGTTTTGTATCAAATCCATTTTAAATGGAGGAGCATTGCCTCATCGTTTGAATTTAAGTGAAACGGTGCTTTTTTTTGACAATCATCGTATTGTATATGAGTCAAATAAGGCATTTTATCAAGCCATATATGCGTTTAAAAATAAAGTTCCAGAAAAAAAGATTGTGGTAGAGTCAACAACTTTAGAGGATATAAAATCTCTTATGGAGTACGGTGTTGATGTCATACAAATCGATAAAGCCTCACAGGAACTTGTCATTCAAGCCGTGGAACATAAAAACCGATACCTGTACAAAAATGTCAAACTCTTAGCAGCTGGTGGCATTAATCTTAATAATGTTGAAACTTTTGCCCAAACCAATGTTGATGGTATCGTAACAAGTGCATTATACAACGCAGGATGTGCTGATTTGGGCAGTACCATGACGCTTATTTGAGTCAAAAATGGAACCCTATATTTTACCTACGTTTTTAGTTATTTACGTGGGTGGCATTGTTCTTTATCATTGGAAAAATAAGAAGCTAAAATAAAAGCTTTTTCTATAATAATTTCATAGAATTAAAAACAAAACTCTTTAAAATTTATCATTTACAATAAGGATAAAATCGTATATAATCATCCTTGTGTAAAAGGATGAAACGGTTAAAGTATGCTTTAAATGACTTATCACATATGTATAAAACCGCTTTATAAACAGCTACTTGAGGATTAAAATATTGATAAACAACCATTTAGTAAACTTATCGTTGATATGAGTAAAGAGTTAGGGCTAACATGACACAATGCAACTATGGGGAAATTCCCAATAGTTCAAAATAGGAAAAATTCAAAACGAGAAAACCCATGAAAAACAAAATCATCAACCGCTACGACACGACACCAAACGGGGAAGTTATCATTAAAATTGCGACACAAAATGTGGAAGATTTATACAATTATTACGACAAAAAGTCAACCTTTTTAAAAAAGGATTTAAGCGAGCCTTTGGTGCAGTATTTGATTCAAAGTGTCGATGAAATAGGCAATCATACGTTTGTTTTACAGTTCTATTTTGACAACAACACTTTGAATGTTTCAACCAAAGAGAAAATCCAAAACAGCATTGGCGATTATTTTAGCTATTTACAAGAACTTGAACAAAAAAAGATGAAAGAGCAAATACGCAACTCGTTTATTTTTATGTTTATTGGTTTTTGTTTTGTCTCTTTTGCTCTTATTTTAGGACGCAATGAAAACTTTGTTTTAGAAATCATTTCCGAAGGCGCCATGGTGGGCGGTTGGGTTTCTTTGTGGGAAGCGTTGGCAACATTTTTGATACGCTGGTTGCCTTTACGCAAAAAACTTACCCTCTACAGACGCATTGCGTCAGCTGAGATTCACTTTTTCTAATCCTTCTTAGGGAATACTACTTGCATAATCTTTATTGATTTGCAAGGAGTTATTCATGGAATTAACACAAGAACAAAAAGAGTATAAAAAAGAGTTAGCCAAGCACAAGCGAAAAGTGGTTGAATTAGCAGGCGTGGTGCATGATATTGTCGAAGACACCATTTGGACTGACTACACCAAACTGCCACAATTGGGCGAAGAAATTGTACTTGCTATGAAAGAGGTCAATGCGTTCTTGGAAGAACATCCTTACTTAAAATAGCAGTTTATAATGGAAGAGCTAAAAAACAAACAAATCTGCGAGTGTGGAGAAACCACCATACAAGAAGCCATTGAGCTATTTCAAAACACCACTCTTCCGTATAAAAAAGCCAAAAAACTGGTGACAAAATGCAACAAAACCTGTTGTCGAAGAGCCTTAATGGCGTTGTACAATATGGTTGAGTTTGGTGCCATTGATTATGAAGAAATCAGCTTTTTAATCGATGAAACCAATGAACGTTTAAAGGATGAGTCATGAAACGCTGTTGTGAAGATTTTGTAAAATGGGTGATTGATAATTGCCTAGAAGATACCGTAAGCGTACATCCTGATGATTTAAAAATGATGACACATTTGGACTTACGACGCAAAAAGCTCACCTCTTTGCCCGAAAGTATCGATTGTTTGGAAAACTTAAGTGTCTTAAAACTCTCTAACAATCGGCTGACTTCTTTGCCTGAAACGATGGGCAATTTAAAAGAGCTGAAAAATCTGCAATGTGAAAACAATCTGCTGGAAACTTTGCCCCAATCCATAGGCAATCTTTCAAAATTGATGATTTTGAATTTAAGTGTCAATCGACTGGAGAGTTTACCCGAATCGTTTTATGCCCTTAAAAATTTAACGCGTTTAACCATGGCTGCAAACAAGCTGACCCATTTGTCGCCAATGTTTTCAAATTTGTCAAAGTTACTTTTTTTGTCGTTAGATACCAATGAGTTAAACGAACTGCCCGATGCTTTTGCCTCTATGAAATCGTTGTATTATCTCAATTTATCGTACAACCATTTAAAAAGTTTGCCACGCTCAATTTCTGCCATTGAAGAGCTTGAAACACTGCTTTTAGAAGGCAATGAGTTAAATGATTTACCCTCTTTAGAGTCGCATGATATGCTCATCAAACTCGATTTGAGCGACAATGATTTAAGCTCATTGGATTTTGATGTCAGTGCGTTAGAAGATTTAAAGATTTTAATTTTAGACAACAACTTTTTAACCACCTTACCCGAAGAGATTTGCCAATTAGAACACTTAACGCAATTAAGTGTTTGTTCGAACAGTTTAATTAAACTGCCCGAAAATATTGGGCAACTCAAAAATCTTCAAGAGTTAGATGTTGAAGACAATAATATTAAAAAACTGCCCGATTCGATGGGGCAATTAAAAAATCTAAAGAACCTTTATATTGCCAACAATAACGGGCTGAAAAAACCCGATGATTTGGATGTAGAGTTCTGTGATGTTTAATAGGAGGAGACTATGAGAGATTTAGCTGCAATGGAAAAAGCCGTTTTAACCCTTTTACAAGCCCATGCGGGTGATGAATATTCCAAAAATTTTATGGCACCTTTGATTGCTAAAACATCACTTCAAATGGGGCATTTGTACTCGGATTTGGGATTATCAAGCCGAGAAGAGATGGGAAAACTGATGACCAAACATTTTCCCTCTTTAGCCAAACTCAAACCTGATGACATCCGATGGAAAAAATATTTGTACGATTGCATTGGCAAAACAGCTCCTGCTTGTGCCACGTGTGGAGATATCAGTAACTGTTTTCACTGTACCTTAGCTTCATAAAAACTTAAAAATGCAATCTTTTTTCGTATAAGCTTTTTGATTTAAGGCAACTTGATTATTATACTTACACAAAATAGACCCTCCTTAAAAGAATTTAAGGAGACAATATGAGAAATATAAAAAACAGATTTTTAGAATCAAAAACAGACTTTATAATTATTGCGGCATTAGAAATCACAATAATTATCAGTTCAATCATTTTAATAACGAGGTAATACGATGTCCAGTTCCATGAAAAACGACCTAAGTGAGGTCAGTCATAAGCTTTGTGCAGATACTACAACCAACCAAGGAGGGTCTAACTTTGGGTGAATGGCAAAGGGGTTATTGATTAAATTCTTCAAGAAGCTCAGGGTTTTTTGAATAAATTTTATACGTAATTCCTTTGTATTCAAACTCTAAATAATTCGCATGTAGCCACAGTCTATGGCTTTTGGTGATTTTAAACCGCTCTTCATCGCTTAATGTTTTGTTCAAATAATTTTCCGCATTTTCATCATCAATCCCATAAATGGGATCCCCTAAGATTTTATGTCCTTTAGAGTACAAATGCACACGTATTTGGTGTTGTCGTCCTGTTACGGGTATGGCTTCTACTAAGGTTTGATTCTTTTTTTCATTGTATTGTATGGGATGTACAATCGTTAAAGACTCTTTGCCCGTATTGCCTGCTTTCATACGCACACCAATGAGTTCTCCCTCTTTTTCTAATTTTGAATCAATGTGTAACGTCTCTTTGACGTGTCCTTCCACAATTGCCAAATACGATTTTTTGTATTTCTTCTTTTCAAACATGGTTTTCAGTTCCGTAATACTTTTGTAATTTAATCCCACCAAAACCAAGCCAGAAGTTTCCGCATCGATACGGTGGATTAAATTGGACTCTTCCCCAAAATGGTAACGAATCTCATCGAGTAAAGAGTAGGGCGTTTGTTTGGAAATGGGATGAACCATCAAATGTGTGGGCTTGTCAAATAAAGCAAAATCTTCAAAACGCAAAAGGGGTTTAAGTCCTCTTGTTTTGCCCTCAAATACCGCAACATATAAGCGTTCTTCGGTAATAATTTCCGACATTTTATATGGGGTCATATCGAGTTTAAAAACACGGTTTTTATTGATGAGTCGTTGCGATATAGCCGTGCTTATATGCATATTTTGCATTAAAAAGAGTTGGACTTTTTTGTTGGGTTGGGTTTGCAATTCTTTGAGTGTAAAAGGCAAGATATTTTCCTAAAATTATATAAAAATTTACTCAAAATTTAGCCAACATTTTGAATAAATAAGATAACATATCATACAAAAAAATAACAAAATACTTCATAAAAACGCATATAAGGGAATAACGAATGGTAGAAAGATACGCACGAGAACAGATGAGTTCTAAATGGACAATGCAAGCCAAATATCAAGCATGGTTGGATGTGGAAATTGCAGTTGTAAAAGCTTGGAATAAGTTAGGTTTGATTCCCGATGATGATGCAAAAAAGATAGTGGACAATGCAGGGTTTTCCGTTGAAAGAATCGATGAAATTGAAGCGATTACACGACATGATTTAATTGCTTTTACAACTTCCGTTTCAGAAACACTTGGTGAAGAATCACGATGGTTTCATTATGGGATGACCTCTTCAGATACCGTTGATACAGCCGTGGCACTTCAAATGAAAAGTTCACTTGAATTGGTCATTGAAGATGTAAAAATGATTATGGAATCGATTAAAAAAAGAGCCTATGAACACAAAATGACGCTGATGGTAGGAAGAAGCCATGGTATCCATGGTGAGCCTATTACCTTTGGTTTGGTTTTGGCTGTTTGGTACGATGAAATGGCACGACATTTAGAAAACTTAGAGCAAACACTCGATGTGATTTCAGTGGGACAAGTCAGTGGAGCCATGGGTAACTTTGCTCATGCTCCACTAGAGCTTGAAGAGTATGCGTGTGCTGAATTGGGTTTAAAACCAGCGCCTGCAAGTAACCAAGTTATCCAAAGAGACCGATACGCAAGATTGGCAACGGCATTGGCATTGATGGCTTCTAGTATTGAAAAATTTGCCGTACAAGTGCGACATTGGCAACGAACTGAAGTGTATGAGTGTGAAGAGTTTTTTGCCAAAGGGCAAAAAGGAAGTTCTGCTATGCCTCATAAAAGAAACCCAATTTTGACAGAAAACATCACAGGACTTGCACGAATGATTCGAGCGTATGCCACTCCTGCTATGGAAAACGTAGCGCTTTGGCATGAAAGAGATATTTCTCACTCATCAACGGAGCGATTTTGGCTTCCCGATTCGTTTATTACAACCGATTTTATGCTTCACAGAATGAACAATGTGATTGCAAACTTAACCGTAATGCCAGAAAATATGATGAAAAACCTAAACTTAACAGGTGGTTTGGTGTTCTCTCAAAGAGTATTACTGGAACTTCCAAAAGCGGGTGTTTCACGAGAAGATGCCTACCGAATTGTACAACGAAATGCGATGAAAGTATGGGAAGGATTACAACAAGACAAACCAACCATCAATGAAAAAGGAGAGTCTTTATACTTACAATATTTACTTGCCGATGAAGAATTGAGACAATCTTTAAGTGAAGAACAAATCAGAGAGTGCTTTAACTTTGATTATTACACCAAAAATGTGGACGCTATTTTTAACCGAGTGTTCAATAAATAAAAAATTATCTAAAGAGTGGGAAATAAAATGTCAATTATGATTTTAAAACGAAATGGGCGAAAAGAAGTTTTAGATATTACTAAAATTCAAAAAATGACGATTGCTGCAACAAAAGGTTTAGAGGGCGTTTCTCAAAGTGAATTGGAACTGGATGCTCATATTAAGTTTATCGATGGGATGACCAGTTCTCAAATTCAAGATGCGTTGATTAAAACGGCCGTTGAAAAAATAGATATTGATGTTCCCAACTGGACATTTGTCGCAGCTCGATTGTTTTTATTTGATTTATACCATAAAGTGGGCATTGCCACCAATGGTATCAAGGGAGAATCGTATTGTCATTTAAAAACTTATATCCAAAAAGCTCAAGAAGCAGGACGAATGATTCCTGGCTTAGAGCGAGGTTATGATTTAGAAGATTTAAACAACCATTTAGACCCACAAAGAGATTTTCAGTTTAACTACTTAGGGATTAAAACGCTTTATGACCGATATTTAATCAAAGACAAAAAAGCACAACCCATAGAACTGCCACAGCATATGTTTATGGGAATTGCCATGTTCTTAGCACAAAATGAAGCCAACAAACAACAACGAGCCAAAGAGTTTTACGATGTTGTTTCAAAATTTGAAGTCATGCTAGCAACGCCAACATTAAGTAATGCACGAACAAACCGACATCAACTCAGTTCGTGTTATATTGGTTCAAGCCCAGATAACATCGAAGGGATTTTTGACGGATACAAAGAGATGGCGTTATTGTCTAAATACGGCGGTGGTATTGGTTGGGACTGGAATCAAATCCGAAGTTTAGGTGGTGTGATTGATGACCACAAAAGTGCCGCAGGGGGTACGGTTCCCTTTTTAAAAATTACCAACGACTTAGCCATTGCTGTTGACCAATTAGGTACACGAAAAGGGGCGATTGCGGTTTACTTAGAGCCTTGGCATATGGATATTATGGATTTTATTGATTTAAAGAAAAACTCAGGAGAAGAAAGAAGAAGAGCGCACGACTTATTCCCTGCTCTTTGGATTTCTGACTTATTTATGCAACGCGTACTTGAAGACTCTTATTGGACACTGTTTGACCCATACGAAGTCAAAGATTTAAGTAACTTATTTGGTGAAGCGTTTGAAAAACGATACATTGAGTATGAAAACGACGAGAGTATCACCAAAGACAGAATGAAAGCCAAAGATTTATGGAAAAAAATCTTAACGTCATATTTTGAAAGTGGAAGTCCCTTTTTATGTTTTAAAGACAATGCCAACAAAGCCAACCCCAACTCACATATGGGGCATATTAGAAGCTCAAACCTTTGTACAGAGATTTTCCAAAACACCAATCCAAATCACTACAAAATCAAATTTGAGTACGAAGATGGTACGGTTGAAACCTACGAAGAAGAGGAGTTACTCACAGTTGATTCAGGTATCGTGAAAAAAGCCAACAAAGTCACCGCACTTGACAGCATTGGTGGGAAACAGATTTTTATCGTGGAAAAAGAGAAAGTTGATGGGGATACCGCCGTGTGTAACTTAGCCTCAATCAACTTAAGTAAAATCAACACCGATGAAGATATCAAACGTGTCACACCCATTGCGATTCGAATGTTAGATAACGTCATTGATTTAAACTTCTATCCTTTACGAAAAGTCAAAGCCACCAACTTAAAAACACGAGCCATAGGGCTTGGAGTTATGGGTGAGTCGCAAATGATTGCAGAGCATCAACTCATTTGGGGAAGCAATGACCACCTTAAAAAAATCGATGCCATTTTAGAAGCCATTTCTTACAATGCCATTGAAGCCAGTTCAAATATCGCTCTTGAAAAAGGGTCATACCCACACTTTGAAGGTTCAAAATGGAGCCAAGGAATTATGCCTCACGAACACGCACCACAAGCTGTTAATGCTTTAGTGGACAAAGATTTATTTGATTCGGGGTACGATTGGGATAAACTTCGAGCCAAAGTCAAAAAAGACGGGATGAGAAACGGATACTTAATGGCAATTGCGCCTACAAGTTCAATCTCTATTTTAGTGGGAACAACACAAGCCATCGAACCTGTGTACAAGCGAAAATGGTTTGAAGAGAACTTAAGTGGACTTATCCCTGTGGTGGTACCTAATTTAAGCCCCGATACGTGGACGTATTATACCCCTGCTTATGAAGTCGATCAACTGGACATCATCAAAGCAGCAGCAGTGCGACAAAAATGGATTGACCAAGGACAAAGTACCAATATTTTTATGAGCTTAGATAAAGCCAGTGGAAAATACTTACACGAAATTTATACACTCGCATGGAAGCTAGGGCTTAAATCAACCTATTATCTAAGAAGTCAATCACCCGAAGCTGCTTCAAATATTGAAGACAGAAGTATGGAGTGCAGTGGTTGTCAATAAGCCAAAAACGTAATTAAGATTTGTAAATAAATAGGAAACAATAATGGAAAGAAAGACAATATATAACCCTGATTCTAAAGAGAGTTTAAACGACAGAAGAATTTTTGGTGGCAACAGCGATGGTATGATTAACTTTACAAAGATGAAATACCAATGGGCATTAAACCTATGGGACACGATGGAAGCCAATACATGGTTTCCAAAAGAAGTTCAAATGACAGGCGATGCTAAAGATTACAAATACTTAACTCCAGCAGAAAAACGAATGTACGATTTGGTATTAAGTCAACTTATTTTCATGGACTCGTTACAAACCAATAACCTAATGGATAACATCAATCCGTATATCACAGCCCCAGAAATCAACGCGTGTTTGTCAAGACAATCATACGAAGAAGCCAACCACTCAAAAAGTTATGCCGTAATGGTGGAGTCCATTTCTGATAACACCGATGAAATTTACAATATGTGGAAAACCGATCTCAAACTTCGAGAGAAAAATACCTATATCGCAGAAGTGTATAAAAATCTTTCAGGTGGTATCGATGACAGAAAAATAGTACTTGCGATGTTTGCCAATCAAATTTTAGAAGGCTTATACTTCTATGCAGGATTTGCTGCCATGTATGCTTTAGGAAAATCAGGAAAAATGCTGGGCTCTTCTCAAATGATTCGATTTATCCAACGAGATGAAGTGACGCACCTTTTATTGTTCCAAAATATGATTAACTCTGTGAGAAAAGAAAGACCCGAACTCTTTACTGCCGAGTTAGAAGAAGAAGTCAGAAATATGTTTAGAAAAGCCGTTGATTTAGAAGCTTCATGGGGTTCATACATTACACAAGGGCAAATTCTAGGATTTACCGATGGAATCATCCGACAATATATCGAATACCTTGCCGACAAACGACTTGAAGCAGTGGGATATAAACCGATGTATAATGTGAAACACCCAATTCCTTGGGTAGATGGGTATGCCAGTTTTAATGACCAGAGAACGAATTTCTTTGAAGGGAATGTGGTTAATTATTCTAAGGGTAGTATCGACTTCGACGATTTTTAACAGCTCTTTTACCCAATCTCCGTGTTGGAGCAATTTTTTTACTCAGTCACATACTGATTGTATGCTCCTTCGCAAAAAAATCACTCCGCCTTGACCTTGAATAAAATAACTATTAAAAATTGCAAAGGAAAAAAATGGCATCTGAAAATGCAAATTCAAAGAAATTAGAGAAGTTAAATTATATTTTATATTTTGCAATAACTCTTTTGGTAGTTGCATTAGGATTCTATTTTTACAATTTTAATAATGGTTTGTCTGATGACAGTTCTACTTGGGGAACATTTGGTGACTTCATGGGTGGAACTTTAAATCCTATTTTTGCTTTGTTTAGTTTGTTTGCAATAATTTATACAATAAAAATTCAAACACAAGAATTAGAGCTTTCACGTAAAGAATTGGAAGCAACAAAAGAAGAATTAGAAAAATCAAGAATTGCACAAGAAGAACAAAGTGAATCATTAAAATTACAAAATCAAGCTACTAAATTACAAATATTTGAAAATATATTTTTTCAACTTAATAATTTATTTTTATCAATGAAAAAGAGTCTAAAAGGTTTTTCTTCTGATATTTTTACGCGAGGTAATGAAATATATGGAAATGATGTACTAAAAGAATATTTACATAGGTATAAAAAAGATAGTATATATGACATTTTTTATTCTAAGTATGAAAATGAGCTAGGGATTTATTTTAGTCAAATTTATCAAATTTTAAAAGTAGTTAATGATAATTATTTAGAGAAGAAACTTGATAATCCCAAACGATATACAAATATTTTTAGAGCCCAATTTACAAAAGACGAATTAGAATTTTTATTTTATCATTGTTTAGGAACTATTGGACAAAGAAGATTTAAACAATTGGTTGAAGATTATGAGTTTTTTGAACATATTAGTTTAAATGCAGATATTGAAAAACAATTATTAGAGTATGATATAAAAGCTTTTGGGAAGAATGAAAAGATTTTACAAAAATATAATGAATTAAAAGATAAAACCTTAACCAAACCTTAAAACAAAACACCGACCTCAAACATAACCTTTTTATTTTAATTTTAGTTGCTATAAAATAGTGGTATGGAAATAGGAAGCAACTTTTACAACTACAATATTGACTATACCGCACGTGCAAATGCGCAACAACGTTCTTCATCCAAAGAGCAAGGGGTGCAGCTCGATACTCGTGGGCTTGAAAAAAATGAGTCTTCCAATAAAAGCAAAAACAATCAAGAAGAAAACAGCAGTACAACCAAAGATTTAACCCAATTATCCAATGAAGAAAAAGCACAACTTGCAGAACTAAAAGCCGCTGACAGCCGAGTCAAAGCCCATGAAGCCGCACATCAAAGTGGACCAGCTGCTTCAGGTGGCGCATCGTTTACGTATAAAAAAGGACCCGATGGTGTGATGTACGCTGTAGGTGGAGAAGTGCCTGTACGAATTGAGACTGGCTCAACGCCTCAAGAGTCGATTATGAATCTGCAAGGAGTGATTGCTACCGCGCTGGCTCCAGCAGACCCAAGTCCTCAAGACATTTCTATTGCTTCCAAAGCACGAGTTATGCTGATGAAAGCGCAGCAAGAACTATCCCAAGAGATTCAAGAAAAAATGAGAAACTCAAATGGCTATGCTCAAAATGCTAAAAATGAGTATGAAAAAAACAGCACGACAGATTCCCAAGAAAAAAACAGTGCCATTACGGCTTGATTTTTATTAAAATACTAAAAACATTTCGCTAAAATCCAAAATAAAAAATAAGTTAATATCATGCAAAAAAACACTCCAAAACGTCTCGATGCTTTTCTATCTTCTCTTGGTTACTGTTCACGTAAAGAAGCCAAAAAATTTATGCGTCTTTATAAAGTATGTGTTAAAGGGGAAGACGTTTTTAATCCTGCTTTAAAAGCATTACACGCTGATATTACCATTGATGGTGAACCTTTAGATGCACTTTCTTTGACTCTTTTGATGAACAAACCTCAAAATGTCATTTGCTCACATGACGATGCGGGCGTGCTGATTTATTCACTTTTGCCCCAACGTTGGCAAAGAAGAAACCCCAAACTCTCAAGCGTTGGAAGACTTGATGTCGATACCACAGGAGCCATACTTATCACCGATGATGGGATATTAAACCACAAACTTACTTCACCCAAAAGTGAAGCCATAAAAGTCTATGAAGCGACATTGGCACAACCTTTAAAGGGCGATGAAGCTGAAATTTTTGCAAGTGGTACGCTTATGTTAAAGGGCGAGAGCAAACCTTTACTTCCTGCAAAACTTACCATAATTACTCCTACAAAAGTACAACTAGAGATTTGTGAAGGACGATATCACCAAGTCAAACGTATGTTTGCGGCTGTGGGAAACAAAGTCATACAACTGCATCGAAGCAATTTTGCAGGATATACAATCAAAGAGTTAGCCGAAGGTGAATATAAAATACTCGATGAGATGTTACTAAACTGATACTGTTTTGCAATCAAATTGCAATATTTACTCTTTATAATTTCTTTATCTTAAAAATAAGGAAACATCATGTTAGTAGCAGACCAACTCAAATTCTACCTTTTGTGTATGAGCATTTATACTTTTGGCGCATATCTTTCATATTCTCTTGCAATTTAAACAAAAAAAGAGATGATTAAAGAATTTTTTAATCTTTTTTGGCTCAAAAAGTATTAATTTTTAATTTTTTTTAACTAATTTAAACTTTTGCTTAATTATTATTATTATATAATCATTGATTAAATTGCGTTTAAGTTACAATTAAAAAATTATTAAAAAGAAAAAATATGAGCTTACCGAAGAAGATTTTATTATTAGTGCTTTTATTAATTGTGTTTATGGCGGTATGCGTTTATACTAAAATAGGGCAATTTACAGATGAACTTTCAACAAATACGCCACAAGAAGCCACCAACCAAGTGACACAACCCATACAAAATGAAGAAACTCCTCCTTTAACTCCTGAAGAAACATTGAAAAAAATTGATGAACCGCTTGTGGAAGATGAAGAGAAAAAGGGTGAAGAAACCCAAAAAAATATCGAAAAAATAATCGAACAAAATTTTGAAGAAAAAAACAAACAGACACAACCTCTTTTAAGCAAAGAGAATATACAAGAACAAATTAACAGTGTTTTAGAAAATAACAGTATTATGTTTCAAAGAATGAGTTACAATGTAACCACGCAAAGTCAAGATACCGTTGAAAAGATAGCTCAAATTTTAATACAAAACCCTCAAATCAAAATTGAAATTGCAGGACATACCGATGCCAAAGGGGATGACAGCTTTAATCAAATGATTTCAGAACAACGTGCGAATAGTGTTAAAAACTTGTTAATAGCGTTAGGAGTTGAGGAAAATCGATTGAGTGCCAAAGGGTATGGTGAGACTATGCCTCTTGTTCCTAACGATAAAGAGGGATATTCACTGACAAATCGAAGAGTTGAATTTAATATAATAGAGGAATAAATCGTGATAGAAATAGCGTCAAAAATGGTTTTATGTTTAGTCATTGCTTCATTAATTGGTTTTTTTATTGGTTTGCTTGTTGGACGACTCACTCGAGAAAATAACAAAGCCTCCATTTATAAACACAATCATGATTTTAAAGTTCATGGAAATATCTATAACCGCCCTATTATTTTAAGCAAACCTCGACCTACAGGTAAGGATGATCTAAAACAAATTGAAGGAATAAATCTAAAAACGGAAGAAGATTTAAATCAGTTAGGGATTTTTCATTTTGATCAAATTTCTAAATGGAGCAAGAAAAATTGTGATTGGGTCAATGAATATTTAGCATTAGAAAATCGAATTAAAGATGAAAATTGGGTTGAACAAGCCACCGTTCTTACGAATAAAAAGTAGTTTTTATCGGGCTAAATTAATCTCAATATCATAAAGTTCATAGCGAATGGCTTTAAAAATTTCACTGGTTTTAGCATCATGAAGTTTGGTAAACTCTTCAAGTACGCGGGAACTTTCTTGAGCACGTTTAAAGTTGGCAATTAAAATAGCATTTAAATCTTCTCTGCTTTGTTCCGAAGAGGTTGATTTCTTTAGGACATCATTTCTAATATCTCTTGATTGTAAAAGTTCATTGTACAAGTCAATTCGTGCTTTGTGTCGTAAAGCTTTTAATCGTGAAGCGATTTCTTTATTATTATAAATATATCTGAAAATATCTTCCACAACACGAATACCTTCTCGAAGGCGATTGAGGTTGGCGTCAATAAGTCGTAAATTAGGTGTGTTATTCATAGGATAAGGTAGATAACTCCCGCAAGGGGAGTTATCTTAATCTTCTTTGTTAAAAATACCAAGTATTTGTAGCAGTGAGATAAACAGATTAAAGAAATCTAAATATAAAGCAATCGCAGCTTCAACGGGAGTGCTAAAACCACCTTTAATAATTTGTTGTGTGTCATATAAAATAAAAGCTGAAAATAAAACAGCTCCTACCATGGCAATTCCAAGTTGTAATAATGGTGCTTGAATAAATATGTTTGAAATTGATCCCACAACTAAAATGATTAATGCAATAAAGAGCATTTTACCCATACTTGAGAAATCTCTTTTTGTTGTAAGAGCAAACATAGAAATTCCACCAAATGCAACTGAAGTCATTAAAAAGGCTTGTGCAACAATAGAAGCACCACCTGGCATGTTGAAAACAGAAGCCAATAATGGAGTAATTGTTAGTCCGCTTACAAAAGTAAATCCAAATAAAACGGCTAAGTTAATACCTGGCTTATTTTTCACAGCAAAAAGTGCAAACAATAAAACAAATTCTAAAATCACCAATCCCCAATACCAGCTTGCAATGGCAGATACCATGTCTAAACCGATATAAGCACCAGCAGTTGCTGCTAATAAAGAACCAGCAAAAAGTTGATAGGTAGATTTTAAAAAGCTCATCAATTGTGCTTGAGAAGATTCGTTTGTATATTGTCTTGAATCATTATGAGATAAATAATCTCTGTTATACATAGTTTTGTCCTTTCATTATATTAGTATATAATCGGACATTTTATTATTTTACACTTAATAGAAACTTTAAAGTCATGAATTAAATGACAAAAATTATAAATAGTCATTCATACATACATTCTTTTTTTGAAGCATATAATGAGTACAAAAAAGCGACAAAAAAGTATAAAAATATTTTTCAAAATTTAAGCCAACATTCAGAGAAAGTTCTTGACAAAGGATAAAATTTT